>Ga0160429_1000123_pt1 | contig 99845 bp, 76 predicted proteins | sample SolpanmetagenomR_FD_108199 | JGI IMG/M metagenome (GOLD analysis project Ga0160429, IMG submission 108199) | Solar panel surface microbial communities from Lawrence Berkeley National Laboratory, California, USA - R | ecosystem: Engineered > Built environment > Solar panel > Unclassified ...
ACTTCGGCCCAGGTCCAGTATTTCTTGGGTTGAACACCGGCGTAGCCCTTTTGCAGAAAGGCTACAACCTCCGCTTCTACCACGCTGGCAGCCAGCGACGACGCGTAGATAGGCCGGCCATCGGGGTCGGCGTAGCGCTCGGCTTTGGCGAGCTGGCGGCCGGCCAGGCGCAGCAGCGGGCCGGTGTCGGTGAGTTGGTCGGCGGCCCAGCGGTAGTTGCTTTTTTCTAGCTCATTGAGGCGTGCGGCGAGTGGGGCGAGGGATAGGCGCGGCAGCGTGGGCCGGCTTTCGAGGTCAATCCAGGTGGTGTATTTGCACTCCAGCTCGTAGCGCTGGCTATCGTAGAGGCTCAGCACCCAGTCGAGGCCCGCGGTAGGGCCGAATAACGCGTAGTACGGCACCGGCGCGGGCGTGCGCACCACGGCCAGCCCAATTTCGGGGTAGGCCAGGCGCTGGGTCAGCGGGCTTTGCAGCGCCGCCACAGCCTGCTGCACGCGCGCATACTCTGGCTCCCAGGCAGCCCGGCCGGCTTCGGGGTTTAGCAAAACTTCCGCGAAGCGCGGCAGGAACCAGGCGAATTTTTCGGCTGAAGCTTCGTCCTCGCGCCGCCGGCGGATGGGCGCGCCGAAGGGCTCATAAAAGCGAGCTTTTTCCTCAGCGTTGAGCCAGCATACGAGCTGCAGTGCCTGGCTGGCCAACGGGTGCTGCCAGTCGATTTCGCGGAAGTCGCCCAGCGTGGCTATCAGCCGCAGCAGCGCCTCGTGGGCCAGGGCCAACTCGGGGTTGAGCAGGGCCCACACGCCGATAAAGCCGTCAACATCAAAGTGGTTGGCCGTCACGGCCTGTGCCTCCAGGCCGGGGGTAGTGGGCGCGTGCAGGGCGCGCAGGCACGAGCCAGCGCTGGTATCGTCGCGCAAGGCTGGGGGGGTAGCCGCGCCGCGCCAGTGCGCCAGCGTGAGGGCCGCGCCCAGCCCCGTGCTATCGACCACGATGGTGGGCTGCCACCGTAGCTGCGCAAAAGGCACAAAATACCGCGCCTGGTTTGGGTTTTCTGTGCTCATGATGGGTTGAGAAAGCGCGAAAAATAGTGGCTGGCGTTGTGGCACACCGCTATTTCTCACCCCGCCGATTACGGATTTTCTCCACTTTGTTTTTCCGAATCCAGCTGAGGTAGCCTTGCAGGGGCTCGGCGGCGCGCAGGGCCGCCACGGTGGGGTACTGCTGGGCCAGCTCGCGGTTGCTCAAAAAACGGTGCACGCTGCTATGGCAGGGCTGGCATAGGTCCACGGTTTCGCCGTGGCGGCCGCCTTCTTCGCGGGGCACCAGGTGGTGGCGTGAGGTCTGTTGCACGGCACGCTCGCACAAGCCGCAGCAGCTGGCAGTGGCCTGCTGGGCCCGGGCGGTAGCTTCGGCGGCGGCTTGCTGGCGTTGTTGGCTCCGGCGCATGGGGTAGGACAAAACGAATGGCCTCTGGCGCCCACTCGGTTGATTATACTAGTTTTAGAAAGGAAATTTTCAGGCTAAAAGTTGCGATTTTATAAGGCAATTACCTATCTTGATCCCCGTTTACTAGCATTTAACAGTCAGCAAATCAATCGCATCACTTATCTTTTCTAAATTATAATTTTTTCAGGATGGCCTTATTCTTTACTTCTCTTCCAATCGGTAGTTGGCTCCGGCCGTTGGTGGGCGGTGCGCTGCTGCTAGCGCTGAGCGCACCCGCCGCCCAGGCCCAGACCTGGATGGTATCGACGACGCCCTACATCAAGCTGGGCGTGCTGGACAAGTACAACGCGCTGGGGGGCTTCACGGCCGTGTTTGTGGTCACCAACGAGCGCTCGGGACAAGAATTTATGCTTACCAGGCAGGTGCCCAAGGGCGAAAGTGGCCTCGACGTGCTATTTCCGACTGAACCCAGCGACCCCGATTATTTTAAAAACATGCAGGGCCTGGCGGCGCAGCCCACGCCGGGCCGCTACACCTGGGAGTGCCGCGTGAATGGCAAAAAGGCGGTGAGCGGCCACTTTACCTTCCCTGAAGTAGGCAACGACGTGACAGTAATCGGCAAAAACCAGTAGACGGCTTGGGGCCCCTACCCCCGCACCACGCGCATAAAGGGTACATCGTCGGGTAGCGGGCCCAGCAGCTCGGCCAGTACCTGTAAAAAGCGGCCGGCGGTGTCGGGCCGGCCGGCCGGTGGGCCGGGCGTGTGGTGGCGGTGCTGCTCGCCGCGCAGCTCTCCGAGCACCGTGGGCGTGCCTGCCTCGTCGGGGCTGCGGCCCAGGGCCGCTTCGAGCAAGAAAAAGCGGGGCAGCGCCAAGTCGGGCCCAGTGGCGAGGTCGTCCTCCTCTTCTTCTGCCTCGTCGTCTTCGTGGGGGATGCGCGACTGGTCGTGGGGGTCGGCGTCGGCCTGCTCGTACACGATAGCCGCCAAGTGCGCCTCGCCAGTGGCCTGGGGTGGCGGCAGCTGCAGCAGGGCCGTGGGCCGGCCAGCCACGCGGTGCCAGCTCAGGTGCAGGCCCCGCGGCGCTACACGCTCGCGGGGGGGCAGGCTTTCGGCGGCTTTGTCCCACACGTAGAGCAGCAGCTCGCGGGCCAGCAGCGGGTCGCTCAACTCGCGGCGCACGGCGGCTGGGCGGCGCCACACCAACTGGGGCAGCATGGTATAAGCAAAATGGTGCGGGTGCAAACGAGCCATGCGGGCGAGTGGGCGACTAACTAAAAAGCAAAAACCAGGCGATAAGCGGCGCCAAAAGTACCACCTCCCTACCCCCTTTGTGGCGGGCAAAAGCAAAAAAAAGCGCTAGCGGCCGGCCGAGGCGCTCGCCTGCTGCACGGCTTGCCACAGCACCTCGGCGCTGTGGGCCCAGGCGTAGCGGGCGACATTGGCGAGGCCGGCCGCGCGCAGGCGGGCGCGCAGCGGCGCGCTGTGGGCTAGCTGACGCAGCCCTTCGGCAATGGCGGCCGGCTGGTATGGGTCACAAAGCAAGGCTGCTGCCGGGCCGCCCGATACCTCAGGCAAAGACGATATATTGGAAGTCAGCACTGGGCAGCCGCTGGCTTGGGCTTCGACTACTGGCAAGCCAAAGCCTTCAAAGAAAGGCACGTAGGCCGTGGCCAGCGCCGCCGCGTAGAGGGCAGCCAAGTCGGATTCACTTACACGGCCCGTAAACTGCACAGCCGCCTGGGTGGCAGGTGGCAGCTGCTGATAGGCTTCGAAAATGGGTCCCGTTTGCCAGGCCTCGCGGCCCACCAGTAGCAGGCGCACCTCGGCGGCCCTACCCCCCTCCGTGGCTTGAAATAGGCCGAAGGCCCGCAGCAGATTTGCCAGATTTTTGCGCGGCTGCAAGGCCCCCACAAACAAAAAATACGGCTGCCCCTGGCTGAAGCGTGCCCGCGTGGCCGCCTGCTGGTCCTCAGTTTGGGGCGCAAAGTGGGCGGCCGGCGCGTTGGGCGCCACCCGAATGCGGGCAGCGGGCAGGCCATACTGCTGGGCGGCATCCTGGCGCGTGGTGTCGGACACGGCCACTAGCTGCGCGGCGGCGCGGGCCCAGCGCGGCGCAAAGTAGGCGTAGTAGCGCCGCACCAGGCCGCTCACATCCTGCGGGCGGTGCAGGTAAGCCAGGTCGTGCAGCACCAGCACCCGCGGCACCCGCGTGCCCAGCACCGTAAAGCCCTCGGGCGAGAGCAGCACGGCGGGCCGGTGCCGCCGCAGCCACCAGGCCACCGCGCCCTCATACCAGGCTGCCAGCAGCAGCACGTGGCGGGCGGGTGGGGCCAGCACGTGCGGCACCACGTTGGGCGCCAGCAGGTAGCGCGGGTCGTAGGCGCGGTCGAAGAGGAAGTGAAACGTGCACTCGGGGTGCTGCTGCACTAGGCAGCTCAGCGTTTCAAACGTGTAACGGCCCAGCCCTTCGAGGTGCCCACCGGGCAGCAGAAAACGGGTCGTGACGGCAATGTGCATGGGTTTTTCAAGTGCCTGGCATGTTACCACCAGCCGTGTTTCGCAGTATTGTACGCCTTACTGAGGTAGGGTGCGGGGCTTGCCCCGCGCCCTACCCCCTTTTCGCAAATCATTTTGTGACGCGTATAAAATGTAGGGTTACGCAGGTGCTGTTTGCTCACCAGCTTGGAATGACTTTGCGCATTTCGCGGCGTTTTATCAAGCCAAGCAGGGGTAGGAGCGCGGCGAAGAACAGACTCATCAGGCCGGTTTCGAGCCACCAAGGCAGGTCGAGGTAGGTTTGCACCAAGTACCAAGCGCCGCAAAGCAGCCCAAAAGCTAGCAACAGCTGGCCCAGCATGCGCCAAGGAATGGCGATGGACATACGCCGCGCAACCAGCCACACGTAGCCCACCGACACGACCACGGCGCTTAGCAAAGTGTTGGCGGCGGCGGCTAGCGCGCCGTGGCGCGGCAGCAGCAGTAGGTTGAGGGCGATGTTGAGGCCAATGCTAAAGGCCACTAGCCAGCTTACCTGGCGCTGGTGGCGGGTGCTGGTGAGCAGGGTGCTGTAGATGGCGCAAAAGGCGTGCACCAGCACATTCAAAAACAGCACCTTGAGGCAGAGCACCATACGCGACAGCTCGTGCGGGTTGCTGCGGCTAAACTGCCAAAAAAGCACCTCGCCCCGAAACAGCACGAAGGCCACTACTAGCAGCAGCGGCACGGCCACAATGCGCTGCCCCAACCACAGCAGCTGCCGCAGCTCGCGCGGGCGGGCGCTGGCGGCGGCAAAGCGAGCAAAAAACAGGGGCAATACCGTCCAGGCATACATCATGGCGGCGTCGAGCCAGCGGTAGGCACCGGCGTAGTAGCCTGCTTGGGTGGGCGACGACAGGCGCTCGAGCAGCACCATATCGACTCGCTCATTGATGCCGTAGAGCAGGGCGATGAGGGCAAACGGCAGGCTACCCCACAGCAGTTTTTTGGCGGGCTTGCGGCGCGGCCAGCGGTGGGGCAGCCGCCCAAACAGCCGCCGCAGTAGCCCAAAAAACAACCCTGCCGTGACCGCCGCCGCCGCTAGGCGGGCGCCCACGTAGTTGTTTAGGTCTAGCTTGCTGCCCAGCAGTAGCACCGCCACCAGCCCAAAAGCCAGCACCTTTTCGAGCACCGAAAGCACGGCGTCGGTATTGAAATGCTGGCGCGCCTGCACCGGGGCCCGCAAAAACTGCCCGTACTGCGTGAGCAGCAGCCCTACCCCCACCGCGGCCAGCAACGTAAGCTGGCTGCCACGGTAGCCTAGGCCCCAACCCACGGCCAGCAGTAGCCCCAGCGCGGCCACCGTAAGCAGCCCACGCATGGGCAGCAGCGTCGGAAACTCGCTATCGGCAAAGCTGGGCTCGGCGGCCAGGCGCTGCACCGTGAACTGCGTGAGGCCGAGGTCGGCGAGGGTGGCTACTACCACCGTGAGAGCCGAGCAGGCCGCCACCAGGCCGAAGGTGCTGTGACCTAAGCGGTCCTGCACCACGTTTTCGAGCAGCACCCAGGCGGGCTTTACCAACAGGTTGAGCGCAACGGCTAGACTGATATTACCGAGAAAGCGTTTGATGCGAAAAAGGGCCCGGCCCGCGGTCAGTGAAAACACAAAGGTAAAGCCGGGCCGGGGCGGGCAGCGGTTTATCTTTGCCTGCTGCCGCGCTGGGCAAGCCCCGTGGCGGCTTCCTTTCTAGTTTGTTTATGTCGCCTGATTCGCTACCGCCTTTTTCCGCTGCCGGCCTGCGGGCTATTTTTCACCGCTGGAAATACTTGCTAGCTCTAGCCGTGGGCCTGGCTGGCGTAGGGAGCGCCTTGGTAGCCTGGTCGCTCCCCAACATCTACAGCTCGACGGCCATCTTTCTGCCTACGTCGCCCCAAAGCACCGACCCCGACCGCTTGGTAGAAGGCTCGAAATTGGAAGTGGGTGCTCGCTCCGAAGACCTAGACCGGGTGCTGACCATTGGGCAGTCCCTACCCCTGGCCGAGCTGATGATTAAGAAATTCAATTTCTACCAGCACTACAACGCCGGCCAGCCGGGCTCCGATGCGGTGGAAAATGCGGTGCTAGGCGAGTTTAACAGCAACCTGAGCATTGTGCACAACGAGCGCGACGCCATCGAGCTCACGTTTCAAGACTATGATAAGAAGCTGGCGGCGGCCGTGGCCAATGCCATGGTGCAGGCCATCGACTCGGTAAACCAGCAGCTGACCCTCGAAAACCGCCGCAACGTGCTGGAGCTGTATCGGCAGCGCTCGGCGCAGTTGGGGCGTAGCTATGCGCGCATTCGGCAGCAGTTGCTGGGGGCCCGCCGCCGCTACGGCGTGTTTGGGCTTGAGCAGCAGGGCCGCTACCTGGCCAAGGCTGTGATTGAAACCGAGAAAGAGCTGCGCGTGGCCGAGGGCGGCGGGGCGGGCAGCGTACCGGGCCTGCGCCGAGCCCTGCGCGGCCTGACCCGTGCCGACGGCGGCAACGCCATTAACCTGGAGGGCTGGACCCAGGGCACCGACTCCGTCAATTTTCTCAGCACACGCCTCCTCGACCTGCAAACGCGCTATGTAGCCTCGCAGGGCACTTATGAGCAAGCCGAAACCTCGCTCACCAGTCGGGTATCGTCCCTTTACCAGGTACAAAAAGCCTACCCCGCCACGCGCAAGAGCAAGCCCTTCCGCACGGTTATCGTGCTGGGCTCGGTGCTGATAACGCTGGCGCTGTCGTCGTTTCTTATTCTGCTTTTAGAGCTATACCGTCGGCCTTCTACCAATTAAGAGTTAGCAGCTTACTTGCTAACTCTTAATTTTCCTTAATTCATGCGTCAACTCTTGCTGCGCCTGCGCCCGGCCGATGCTAGCCAGTGGGTGTTTATCGGTTTTGTGGGCTTGCTGCTGACGGGCGGGGCGCTGGCCATTCAGCGCCAGCAATCGACGCTGGTGCTGCCGGCGCTGGCCGTGCTGGGGCTCGGGCTGCTGCTCACGCGCTGGCAGTGGCTGTACTACGCCCTGTTTCTGACGCTGCCGTTTTCGCGTGAGATTGAGCTATCTAGCGGCTTAAGTTTGGATGTGCCCTCTGAGCCGCTAATGCTGGCGCTGCTGGGATGCGTGCCGCTGGCACTGCTGCTAGGCCCCGGCAGCCTGAGCCAACTACCGCGCCGCGAGTGGCGCCACCCGTTGCTGGTATTGCCGCTCGTGATGCTGGCCTGGGCGGCGCTCGATATCTACTTCTCAACCAATACAGTAAAGTCATTCAAGTACGTGCTGGCCAAGTGCTGGTACCTGGTGCCTTTTCTACTGGGCAGCCTGGTGCTGCTGCGCCGGCCCGCTGATTTTTGGCGGCTGGCGGCCTGCTACGTGGCGGCAGCAGTGGTATCGCTGGCTTGGGTGCTGCCGCGGCACGCGGGCATCGGGTTCAGCTTTGCACGCGTCAACTGGGCCATTCAGCCGTTTTACCTCAACCACGTTATTTATGCTACCACGCTAGCGCTGCTGCTGCCGCTGGCTGGGGGCCTGGCAGCGCAGGCTCCTACCCCCACCCGGCGACGCTGGTGGCTGGCAGCGGGCGTAGTGCTGCTGTTTGGCCTCATCACGTCGTACACACGGGCCTCGTGGCTGTCGCTGCCGGTGGCCGGTATTTTTTATTGGGTGCTGCGGCTGCGCCTTACGCGGGTAGTGCTGCTGGGGGTAGCGCTGGCGGCGGCGGGCAGCGCGGCGTATTTTGTGAGCAGTAGCAACTTCATGCGCTTTGCACCCGACTACGAGAAGACGATTTGGCACGGCGGCAACCTAGCAGCGCACCTCGAATCGACCTATAAGTTTCAAGATGTGTCGGGTATGGAGCGGGTGTACCGCTGGGTGGCCGCTGCCCGCATGATAGCCGATAAGCCGCTCGTGGGCAGTGGCCCCGCCACGTTCTACCCCGAGTATAAGCGCTACACGGTGTCGGGTTTTCGCACTTACGTCAGCAACAACCTGGAGCACTCCACGGCCCACAACTACTTTTTGCTACTGCTAGCCGAGCAGGGTGTGCCGGGCTTCGTGCTGTTTTGCGCGCTGGTAGCCACTGCCCTGCTCACGGCCGAGCGCCTCTACCATGCCAGTGCCCAGCGGCCCGATGTGCGCCGGGTGGTGCTGGCCGTGAGCTTATCGCTCGTTATTATCCTCTGCCACCTCTTCCTCAATGAGCTGGTCGAAGTCGATAAAATCGGTTCCGTCTTTTTCGTAGCGCTAGCCATGCTCATCCGCAGCGGCACGTGGCTGATGAGGGAGGAGTAAGCAGGAAGAACGTTATTCCGAGCTTGCCGAGGAATAACGCGTGCTTTGTTGAACGACACCCGAATGACGTTCTTTTTTCTCCTTATCTATTACTCACTTCACTCGCAAGCTCAGCATGGTAACGTCGTCGGCAAAGCGGTCGTCATTGGCGTTGAACTCGCGGATGCAGCGCAACAGTTCGCGGTGCAGGCGGGGTAGGGGCAGGTAGCGGTTGCGGGTGAGCGCGCGCAGCACCCCGTCTTCACCAAATTCTTCCTGTTGTATGTTGAACACTTCGGTGAGGCCGTCGGTGTAGGCAAACAGCAACGAGCGCGGCGGCATAGTGGTGAGGCCTACCTGGAGCATCGGTAGCTCTTCCATAATGCCGAGCATCACGGTGCCTTCGTGTAGCAGCTCGGGCGGGCCAATGTCGGGCAGCAGCAGCGGGTCGTTGTGGCCCGCATTCACGTACTCCAGTGTTTGTGTGCGGCGGTCGTAGATGGCCAAAAAGGCGGTGATAAACTTCTCACCGCCCGAGTTACGAAACAGCAGGTAGTTGAGCTCGCGCACGGTGGTGGCTAGGTTGATGCCTTGCCGCAACAGCGTGCGCAGCCCCGCCTGGAAGTTGGACATCAGCAGCGAAGCCGGCACACCCTTGCCGCTCACATCGGCCACGCACACCAGCAGGCGGTGGGCGTCAATCTCGACCACATCGTAATAGTCGCCGCCTACCTCGGTGTGCGGCTGGTAGGTGGCGTGCACGGCGTGGTGCCCATTGTTGGGCAGGTGCTGCGGAAAGAGTCGCTGCTGCACCTGCTGGGCAATCTCGATTTCGCGGCGCACGGCGGCCTCGGCCATCAGCAGCATTTCGCGCTGGCGGGCCAGGCGCAGGTTGGCCACTGCTCCAAGCAGAATGTTACTCAGTGTTTCCAGAAACGACAGCGCCTCGCTGCTGGCGTAGTCGCTCTGCACATTGCCCACAAACACCAGCGCCTGCACGACCTCGCGCTGCCGCACCGGTACCACCAGTTCAAACTGCTGCCCGAGCGCACCCAGGCCTAGCTCGCGCACGGGGCAGGGCGCGCTGGGGCACCAGCGGTTCACCTCTGCGGGCGTTAGCTGCGGGTCGGGGGGTAGGGCAGTGCCAAAATTTATTTTCAGCCTGAATGCACCGTCCTCCAACACATAGAGCGCCAGCCGGCGCACCCCGAGTTGGCCAATGAGCGTGAATTGGTAAATCTTATATAAGTCGGCTTCGCTCGAGTCGTGCGTAATGGCCTGCGTAATTTCTAGCAGCGCTCCCAGCTCCCGCTCTTTCAAGAAAAGGCGTTTTTCAAGGCCAGCAACGTCAGCTTCGTAGGGCATATAATAGTAATGGATAAGTAATAGGTAGAAAGCAGAAATACTAGTAAGAATACAAAATCGGCCACAGCAGTATGCCGCGCTGCCTTACTTACCCACCGCTACCTCACACGAGTTGGGTTTTAGGGTCAAACGCATCGCGTAGGCCGTTGCCTAGCACGTTAAAGCTTAGTACTAACAAGCTAATGGCCAGGCCGGGTAAAGCCGTTAGCCACAGGCCCGCTTCGGTGCCGAGCAGGTCATAGCCTTCTTTCACCATGAGGCCCCAGCTGGGTGCTGGCGGCTGCAACCCAAGGCCCAGAAAGCTCAGGCCCGCCTCAAGCAAGATAGCTGCTGCAAAATTGCTGGTGGCCAGCACGATAAGCGGCCCACGCAGATTTGGCAGCAAATGCCCGAAGATGAGACGATGGGTAGGCAGCCCCAGCACCCGCCCCGCCTCGATAAATGTGGCCGAACGCAGGCCTAGCACCTGCCCGCGCACTACCCTTGCTACATCGACCCACATGGTAAGGCCCACTGCTACAAAGCTGACCCACACGCCCTTACTATCCAGGGCGAGTGAAATCCCGATGACCAGCATGATTCCGGGAATACTCCACACCACGGTCATCAGGCCCAGTAGCACGCTGTCTATCCAGCCGCCAAAGTAGCCGGCCACGGCCCCTACCCCTACCCCCAGCACCAACGAAATAAGTACTGCTACTAACCCGATTCCCAACGAAATGCGCGTACCCAGAAGCAAGCGACTCAGCTCGTCGCGCCCGGCTTTGTCGGTGCCTAGCCAGTAATGGCGGGTAATGGTAGCGGGGGTGGCGCCTGGTGCTTGGGTGGCTACCTCGTCCTTGATCTGGGGCGGGCGGCCGTGCAGCCAGATTTGCAGCGCGTTGCCGGGGGGTAGGGCGTGGGGGTCGGGGCGCTGGCGCAGGGCGGCTACAAAGCCGGGCGGCTGCTTTTGCAGCTGCACCAGGCCGTTATTAGCATCGGGCGAGTTATCGGGCAAAATCCAATAGCCGAGCAGCGCCACCAGCGCGCACAGGCCAATGAAGACCAACCCAGCTACCGCCGGCCGGTTGGCCCACAGGCGCTGGCGCACATAATAGCCAGGCGTGCGCACTGGAGGCGGCACCACCACTGCCGCGTCGGGGCCGGCAGGAAGCACATCGGGGGCCAGAGGCACGGCGGCCACGGCTAGCGGGTGTTGTGTTGCAGCAGGCCCTCTTTTGAGGCCAGGTAGCTGGCATCTTGGCCCAACGCGCCAAACGAGGTGGGCTCATAGGCCAGCTCGGTATCGGGGTCGGGCCAGTAGTAGCGCACCAAGCCGCGCTCGAGCAAGCCGCCCAGCACGGGCAGCAGCTCGGCGGCGGGCCGGCCGGTTTTTTCGAGCAATACCCGAAAAGGAGTTACAAAATAGAGCTCATCGAGCAAGTCAAATTCAGCGTCCGTCATGAGTAGCAAAAGTAGCGATAAGTGCCGTTAGTATGCGTGCTGCGTGGCAAACGCACCCAAATGAATCGTTCGGGTGCGTTTGCCACGCAGCACGCATACTAATGGTTGAATAATTAGTTTTCCAGCTTGCGCAGGCGCAAGTAGTCGAGCATAGCCTGGTTCACGGCCCCGTTCATGTTGGTGTTGGCGGGCTCGTAAGCGAGCGTGAGGACAGTGGTGCCCTGGGGCAGGCGCACCCGCACGGCGTTGCTGAAGCCCCAGTTCGACCACTCGTCCACGCCGCGCTGGGGCAGCACGATGGTGCCCAGCTGCGCCGAACCGTTGCGCAGGGTGCGGATGGCGCACTTATTATTGGTGTTGATGGGCCCGTTGCCGTTGGCGTAGCGGAAATCGACGGCATAAACGCCGGCCTCGGCCACGGTGACGGGAATCCGAATAACGGTGTTTTTGGTGGTGCTCGTTTCCACAAAGCCTTGGCCACTGAAGCCTTTGTAGGGCAGCGGGGCAGCGGGGGCGGCGGTTTCGAGCTGCACCTCAGCGGCGGGCGCACTCACGGCAAGTGGCTCGCTGGCAAATGACTCGAAGCCCCGGCGCCCACCCACAGCCAATACTTGGTACTCGGCGTAAGGGCCGGGTGCCACGGCGTACTCGGTAGCCGGGCCGGTGGCATCTACCACGCCGTTGCGCAGCACTTTGTACTCCTGCACGCCGGCTTGGGCGGGCCAGCTCAGGCGGCCGTTGGCATAGGTGACCTGCGGCGTTTCGGGCGAGAAGGCGTTGACGACGCGGTTGACCTTGGCCGCAGCTGGGGCCACACTGCTGAGCACGATGCGCACCTGGTGGCGGCCGGTAAGCGTGGCCGGCACGGCTGCTCCAGCCAGGGCCTGGCCATCGAGCGTGATGGTCTTGATTTCGTTGCCAAAGCCTTGCAAATCAATATCCAGCACCGCTTTGCGATACTTAAAATTGGTGAGCGAGCGCTGGCCCTGAAACGCCTGCGGCACGAAGGGCCGGAACACCAGCCGGTCGGCCTCATAGTGCATCCCAAACAAGATTTTATACACCAGCCCCAGGCTGCCCGACAGGCTCCAGAGCATGTTGCTGGAGTTGATTTGGGTGCCCGCAAAGTCGCCGTTGCCGGCCACAAAGTTCTCCTTATTTGTCAGAAACAGCGCCGCGGGGCGGTAAATAGCGGCAATGCTTTCAGTGAGCGAGGCTTCGTTGCCGGCCTTGGCGGCGGCCAGCGCCCAAAAGGTCTGCACAAAGGGCCATACGGCGTCGTTGTGGTAGGGCGGAATGCCCGGAATTTGTGGGTAGATGCACGAAATGCCGAAAGGCGTGGTGGGCGTGTTGGCCACCACTTGCTGGGCCCTACCCCCCTCGGCTACCCCAAAGTATACGCTTAGGGCCTCGCCCAAGGCCTCGGCCCGCGGCGAAAGCACCGGGTGCAGTCGGCCGTAGCGGTATTGCCCGTAGTAGCGCAGGCTTTCTTGCCACAGGTGCTGGTTGATGGCAGCTTTCAGCCGGGCTGCTACCTGCGTGTGCTGGTCGGCCACGGCGGCCTCGCCTAGCTGCTGGGCCATGAGAGCCAGCACGGTATTAGCTTGAAAATGAACAATATTGGTGCCCAGATTTTCCGACTCGTAGATGTCGACTGGCTGCATCCAGCGCGGGTAGGTCTGCTCGCGCCAGTCTAGAAACGACGACTCGCCGCGCGCCAGGCCCGTGGTGGAGTCGTAGGCGTTTTGGGCATCGTCGGCCAGCGTTTTCTTGATAATCGGGTACACCTTGCGCAGCCACTTTTGGTCGCCGGTTACCTGGTAGATTTCCCAGGCCGCCACCGCCCAAATAACCCGGTCGGTAGAGCAGGGGTAGGCGCCGCCGGTGCCCGTGTCCTGAATGATACGGCCCTCGGGGCTCACCTTGCGCAGCAGGCTGTTCATAGCCACTTTCGGCTGCAACGTGGCCTGCGCCAGGATGATGGAGTAGCTGATGTCGCGCGTCCACACGCCCGCCCACTCCTTGCCGGTGCGGAAGGTACTGTCGGGCTCGACGGCGCGGCGAGCTTCTTCCAGGGCCAGGTTGTAGAGCGCTTCGGCCAGCGGGTAGTCTGACTTATACTGCGGAAAATCAGCAGTTTTGAGTGACTGCTTCCACTGCTGGGCAGTGGTTTTGGTGTCGGCCGGGGCGTTGAGCGTCAGCGTCACTTCGTAGATGCCGTCGCCGTCGGGGTCGTGCATTTCCAGCTCGGGCTTGTTCACGAGGTTATCAAAATCCCAGCTCAGCGGCGCCTGCTCGCCGGCCACAAACACCTTTTTGAAATCCTGCTTGTAAATCTTCTCGCCCTTGTACGTCGTGTAAAAGCCTTGCTTGCTAAACGCTTCCAGCACGGGCCGCAGGTCGAGCCTAATTTTCAGCGGCGTGTTGTGGGCCAGGTACACTTCTTTGGGTACGGGCCGCGGGTCGACGTAGCGCTGGCCGAAGACGATAACGGGCGTTTCGAGCGTGGTGCCCGCGGCGGGGGGTAGGGCAAGGAAGGTATTGTCTTGGCCGGGCGCCAGCTCGTTATCCTTGCCGTTGAGGCTAAATTTGAAGACAATGAGCGGGCTCTGCGTCTCGTTGGCCGGGCTGCGGTAGTTCGAGGTAAGCGCGGTGGGCGAGGTGGCGAAAGCGTGGTTGGTGCCCTGGCGCACGCTGTCGCGGTACAGCGTGTAGGCATCCGACTGCCACACGGCGCCGGCCTGGCTCGCGGGTTCACCCGCACCGGGTTTCAACTGGCAGCTAGCCAGCAGCAGGCCGCTGGCCAGTACTAGGGCGCTTAACTCGTAGTAGTTCATCTTGAGAGAGAATGATAACTTGTAAACTGGCGGAGGCGGGCTGCCGGCTTGTTGCCGGCTGTCCGCTTGCCGAAAGAACAAACGACGTGAGCGACGAGTGGGCAGCTGGTGAAAAGCCAGCAGCCCGCTTCGGGTCAATCCTGCGCAACCGTGTTAAACTAGTCTACCTGCATGCCGGCCGCCGCCAGCGCCCGCCAGAAGCTAGGGTAAGACTTGCGCACCACCTGCGGGTCTTGCACTACAAGAGGGCCGTACATAGCCAGCGGCGCAAAGGCCATGGCCATGCGGTGGTCGTCGTAGGTTTCAATTACCTGGCTAGCTACCCGCACCTGGCCCGGCTGCACCTCGAACACGCCAGGGGCCACTTCTAGCAGGTCGGCGCCAAACTTGCGCAGCTCGGCCTGCACGGCCGCAATGCGGTCGGTTTCCTTGATGCGCAGGCTATGCAAGCCGCTTAGGCGCAGCTGGCGGCCCAGCGCGGCCGCTACCACGGCCACGGTTTGAGCCAGGTCGGGGCAGTCGGTAAAGTCGAGCAGCGGCGTTTCGGGCGTCACCTGGGCCATCAAGACTTGCGTGAGGCGCACGCCACTGCCATTGGCCAGAAACTCGGTATTGACCCCCAGCGGCCGCATGAGGTGCTGGATAACATGGTCGCCCTGCCACGACTGCGCCCGCAGGCCCGGCAACACGATGGAGGAACCCACCGGCGCCAGGGCTACCAGCGCATACCAGTAGCTGGCCGCCGACCAATCGCTTTCCACCGCGTAGTCGGCCGGACGGTAGCCACCAGGCGCCAACTCGATTACCTCACCCGGCAGCTCAGTAGCTGTAGCTCCAAAGTGACGCATCAAATTTAGCGTCATGGTGATGTAGGGGCGCGAGCCAATGGCGCCGGTGAGGCGCAGGCGCAGGCCGGCGGGCAGCGTGGGCCCCACCATCAGCAGCGCCGAAATATACTGGCTGCTGATGTCGCCGCGCACCGCTAGCTCGGCTGGGGCCAAAGCCGCTCCCCTACCCCCCCCTTCGAAGCGCAAGGGCGGGTAATTTTCTTTTTCGGCGTAGGCTACGTCGGCCCCGAGCGTGCGCAGGGCTTCTACCAAAATACCGATGGGCCGCTGCTTCATGCGGGCCGCGCCGGTGAGGGTGCCGCGCCAGCCCGTCACGGCCAGGTAGGCGGTCATAAAGCGCATGACGGTGCCAGCGTCTTCGGCATCGAGCAGGTCGGTGCTAGCGGCCTGGCTGAGCAGGCGCTGCATCAGCACGGTATCGTTGGCTTCGGAAAGGTTGGTGAGGGTGCCGCCGCCGGCCAGCTTTTGCAGCAGCAGGGCGCGGTTAGCTTCGCTTTTGGAGGCGGGCAGGTGGGCCGTGCCGCCCAGCGGGCCACCCGGCCAGCGCAGGTGTTGAGTCGTCATAAACTAGGTAGGGTAAGCATTAGCTTGCCTTTGGGCACAAGAAGGGGGTAGGCGTTAGCTTTTTAAGCAATCAAAAAAATCTCATTCAAATAACTCGCGGCAAGCTAGCGCCTACCCCACGCAGCATAGGCGCGCAGCGCGGCGGCGATTTCAGCAGTCGTTATGGCTTGGTCGAATACGCCGTGGCCCAGCCCGCGCAGCAAGGTACACTTAATGGTATCGCCCCGGTTTTTCTTATCGTGCAGGGCGTAGGCAGCAATTTCAGTTAGTTCATTTTTCGCAAAGCGCAGCGGTTCAAACGCTGCTCCTACTACCTCCTGCACCTGGATTAGCTCCTCGGCCAGCAGCAGGCCGCGCTCGGCCGAGAGCCAGCTTTCGGCCACCAAGCCCGCCGCCACAGCTTCGCCGTGGCGCACGGCGCGGCCGGGCTGGGCCAGCAGGTAGCTTTCGAGGGCGTGGCCAATGGTATGGCCAAAGTTGAGCAGTTTGCGCGGACCGCTTTCGTGCGGGTCTTGGGCCACGATGGCTTCCTTAATGGCCACCGAGTAGTGGATAACGGGCGTCCAATCGGCCAGTGTGGCCACGTCCAGCCCGCGCAGCGCGGCGAAGGCCGCTGCATCGGCAATGAGCGCGTGCTTGATAACCTCGGCGTAGCCCGAGCGCAGCTCGCCGGCCGGCAGCGTGGCCAAGAAGGCCGGGTCCATAAACACCGCCTCAGGCTCCTGAAACACACCGATGTGGTTTTTAAAGCCTTGAAAATCAACGCCTGTTTTGCCACCCACCGCTGCATCGACTTGAGCCAGCAACGTGGTAGGCACGCCCACGCAGCGCAGGCCGCGCTTGTAGGTAGCGGCGCAAAAGCCCCCCAAATCGGTGACTACCCCCCCGCCCAGGCACACCAGCAGGGCGTGGCGGTCGGCGTGGTGCGCCGTGAGCCAGGCCCACACATCGGTGCAAGTGGCCAAGGTTTTATGCTCCTCACCAGCCGCGATGGTCAGCAGCTCGTGGGCTGGCAGGTGGGCGCGCAGCTGGGGGTAGCAGTCGCGGGCAGTATTGGCGTCGGCCAGCACAAAAAGTCGGCTGGGCGGGGCTTGGCGCAGCAGCTCGGCCAGCGCGGGCAGGGCCGCGGGGCCAATGGTAGGCGGGTTCTTCAAAGCAAAAACGGCGCGGCTAAGCGAAACCTAACGCGGGTACAAATAAACGGCGGGCCGGGCCAAGCATTTTAGACCTGCGCTGTGCAACGTTTTTTGGTCGGCAACGCTCTACGTAGGTATCCCGCCCTTGCCTTGCTTTTTCAGTTTTCTATGAACCGACTTTTGCCCTTCGCCGCTTTGCTGGCCACCGCGCAGCTACTGGCTGGCTGCCAGCACGACGCCGACATTCAACCCGCCCACTACGACGAGCTGGCGCTGGCCACTGGCCACTGGGAATGGGACCGCTCGACGCTGGGCTGGGCCGGCAACCGCAGCCCCGCCACCGAAGGGTACACCCGCCAGCTAGTGTTTGGGCCGGGTGGGCAACTGCTGCTGCGCCGCAGCGGCCAGGCCGACTACCGCACCAGCTACCAGCTCTCGATGGGCCCACTGCCGCGCTGCGGCTACGGTCAGGTCAATTTTCCGCTGGTCACGTATGCTACTAGCGAAGAAAAGCTGCCTAATAACGACCTCAAGACTTACGCCATCACCCAGCAAAGCGGCCAGCAGCTGCTCAGCATCACGGGCGAAGCGGCCTGCGTGGATGGTGGCGCCTACGAAACGTATCACTGGGTAGCCGAGTAACTAACGCCTCTACCCCCTCTGCTATGAACAAACTTCTCTACCTCACGGCCTTTGCAGCTAGTAGCCTCGTTGGCTGCCGCCACGATAGCGACTCACCGGCGCCCGCGCTCTCCGATGACCTGGCCGGCAGCTGGCGCCTCACCACCCTGCAGTGCTACTGCCCTGCTAGCCAGCCCTTGCCCAATGAGGTGCTGAAGCTCGACGCCAGCCAGCATTTCCAGCTTTTTCGCAATGGCACCTTGGCTGCCGAGGGTACTTATGCCACTGGCCAAGGCCCCAGCTGCTCGGCCAGCAACATCGTACCGGTTATCACGCTAACGGCTTCGTCCTCGACTGTGTACGTACCCAAAGGTGCCTACACAGTCGAAAACAATGTCCTGGTTATTGACCAGTGCAGCGCAGCCGATGGCCCCAGGTACACGTACCAGCGCCAGTAGCAGCCCTACCCCCGCTACAGTCCTGGACCTAGGTTGGTGGGCCCGTCGATGGAGCGGCCGTTGAGCACCTGGGTTTGCTGCCGAATGCTTTCGATGTGAATGAGCTTGTAGAGCTCGCCCACAAACCGCTCGTCGATGTTAAGCTTTTTGCCCCACTCGGGGCGGGTTTTGAAGATTTCCTGCCAGCGCTCAAGCTGCAAAATCTTCACGTTGTTTTCCTTCTTATACTCGGCCAGCTCTTGAATGAGGGCCATGCGGCGGGCCAGCATTTCAAGAATTTCGTGGTCGGCGGTGTCCATTTTCTGGCGCAGCTCCTCAGCTTTGTTGCGGTAGTCAACGTTGTCGGAACTGCGGTAGCGGTACTTCAGCTCGCTCAGTATCTCTTGCAAGCGGGCGGGCGTTACCTGCTGCGCGGCGTCGCTGAGGGCGTGGTCGGGGTCGGGGTGCGTCTCGATAATGAGGCCATCGTAGTCGAGGTCCAACGCCTTCTGGGCAATGGGCAGCAAGAGGTCGCGCGAGCCGCCGATGTGGCTAGGGTCGTTGATGAGCGGCAGCTGGGGGTAACGCGTTTTCAGCTCGATAGGGATGGCCCAGGTAGGCGAATTGCGGTAGCGCGAGGGCGCAAACGTGCTAAATCCCCGGTGAATAGCAGCCAGGTCAGTAATACCGGCCCGCTCCAGCCGCTCCAGCGCCCCTATCCAGAGCGACAGGTCGGGGTTGACGGGGTTTTTGACCATTACCGGCGTGCCCGTGCCGGCCAGCGCATCGGCCAGCTCCTGCACCGCAAAGGGGTTGACAGTGGTGCGCGCTCCTATCCAGAGCACGTCGATGCCGTGCTTCAGGGCTTCTTCTACGTGCTTGGGGGTAGCCACCTCAATGGCCATGGGCAGGCCGGTTTCCTGGCGGGCGGCTTGCAGCCAGGGCAGCGCAGCGGCGCCCATACCTTCGAAGCCACCGGGCTTGGTGCGTGGCTTCCAGATGCCAGCGCGGTACATATCGGCCTGGCCGGCGGCCTTGAGGGCGCGGGCCACGGTGAGCACTTGCGCTTCGGATTCGGCCGAGCAGGGGCCGGCAATGAGAATGGGCTGCCCCTTGGCGGCCAGCCGACGGGTAAAATACGTGTCGGCGGTAGCGGTACTTTTTTCCATTATAAGCGGTGGCGCCAAGCGCCCCGGTGCACCTGCGCCGCCGGAGCGGGCGGCCGCCGGGCCCGGCGAAGTCGTTGAGTGAGTGGCTAAAACGCGGCATTGCCCCGTTTGATACCCCTAAAAGTAACCTGCGGCCACCGAACGCGGTTTTGCCGCACGGCGTTACCTTCGCCCTACCCCTCCCCTTCTGGCCCTTCGCTGCACCATGGCTCCTCTGTCTACTACCTCCACTGCGCCGGCCCCACCCGCGGCCCCCATCTCATTCGAAGACACCCGTATTGCCTTCGAAGCCAAGTCGGATGGCGAGCTGCGCAAAATGTACGGGCTCTTCGCAGCCATGAACAACGGCACCCTGGTGCAGGTAGGCAGTGGCCTGATGCAGTCGGCGCTGAAGCTAGGCTTTCCGGGCACCAAGTTTCTGATTAAGAACAGCATTTTCAAACAGTTTTGCGGGGGCGAAACTATTGCCGAGTGCCAGCCCGTGATTGCCGAGCTAGGTCGCTACCGCATTGGCACCATCCTCGACTACTCGGTGGAGGGCACCGGCAACGACCGCAGCTTCGACCGCACCCGCGACGAGATTCTGGCTACCATTGCCATGGCCGCTACCACGCCCAACATCCCGTTCTCGGTTTTTAAGGTAACGGGCCTGATGCCCACGGTTTTGCTCGAAAAAATGCAGGCCGGCACCGCCCTTACGCCAGCCGAGCAGGCGGCATTTGAGCGCGGCCAGCAGCGGCTCGATGCGCTGTGCGCCAGCGCCCATCTGCACGGCGTGCGCCTGTTTGTGGATGCGGAGGAAAGCTGGTTTCAGCACACCATCGACGAGCTGACCGAAACCATGATGCAGCGCTACAACCTGGAGCGCGCCATCGTTTGGAATACCTACCAGCTCTACCGCCACGACCGCCTAGAGGCTCTGCAAGCGGCCCACGACCGCGCGGCGGCTGGCGGCTACTACCTGGGCGTGAAGCTAGTACGCGGTGCCTACATGGAAAAAGAAGCCCGCGTAGCCAAGCAGCGCGGCCACGCTACCCCCATCAACGCCAGCAAGCAAGCCACCGACGACCTGTACAACGAATCGCTGCGCTACTGCGTAAGCAAGATAGACCGCATCAGCCTGTGCGCTGGCACGCATAACGAAGCCAGCTCCTTGCTGCTGACTCAGTTGATGCAGCAGGCCAACCTTGCCCCTGGCGACGAGCGCGTGTGGTTTGCCCAGCTCTACGGCATGAGCGATAACCTGAGCTACAACCTGGCCCACGCGGGCTACCGCACGGCCAAATACGTGCCCTACGGCCCGGTAGAAGCTGTGATGCCTTATTTGCTGCGCCGCGCCAACGAAAACACGGCCATTGCGGGCCAGAGCAGCCGTGAGTTTCTATTAATTCAAAAAGAGTTGCGCCGCCGCAAAGGCCGCAGCTAGCCCTACCCCCTGCTGGCATGGCAACTAACCCAGCTAATTACTTGCAACGTCGGCGCGGTTTTTGGGCTCTTTTCTTCAGCACTATTTACACCGAATAATGTTGTTATACTGACCACCTTAAGGTCATTCTTATTTCAACAGCCGCGTGCTTGCTCCCCTTGTGTAAATTATACTGCAGCTTATTCGCCCAGTGCGAGTTCTTAGTATTGCCTACCCCTACTGTTTTTCCATGATTAGCCGCCTTCGTCACTACCTCATTCGTTATGCCCGGCAGCAGGCCGGTACCGTCAGCTACCTCACGCTGGTGCAAGAAGCCGAACTGGGCCTAAATCTGGATATCTCGCACGAAAAATCGCGTCTCAATGAGATACTGACCGAGATATCCACGGAAGAACACCAGGCTGGCCGGCCACTGCTCAGCTGCCTGGTGCGGGTACCGGGCTCTAAAGGGCAGGGCGATAATTTCTATAAGATGTGCGAACGCCTGGGCATGGGCGAGTGGCGCACCCTGAAGCAGGATGAAAATTTCCTGAAAAATCTAATTAAAGAATGCCGCGAATTCTGGCAGACAGAAACCAACTATTCGCAGTATGCGCTCAACTTAGCACAGCAGTAATCAGCGCTTTAGCACTTGAAAGCATATTGAAAAGCCTCGACAATGGTCGAGGCTTTTTTTATGGACTGGCTTGGAAAGATGCCACTATTAAGCGTGTGCTAGGAGCACCATCCGTAACCCTCTCTCGCCCTACCCCGTTTAGCTACCCGAAGCCGAGCAGCTCGTTCTGGCGACCACCATCCTAACTATTCCCCACTTTTCCGATGAACACCAACGATGCAAATAACCCGATGAACTCTGGTACTGGCGCCGGCGCCAACTATGGCACCAGCAACACGGGTACCGGCCTAGGCAACAGCGGTCTTACCAGCAACGAGAGCACGAGCTACGAAGCCGGTACTGGCCACAGCAGCGCTACAGGCGGCTCAACTTCTTCGGACGATACTACCCTCGACTCTACTACTACTCATCCCATGTCTACCACCTCACCTACCATGCCTACCAACTCATCTGACTCTACTTCGCGCCCCGGCGACGACTATACTGCTACCCAGAAGGGCGGCGAAATTGCTGGCGACGCTGGCGCAGCAGTAGGCCGCGGCATTGACGCCGTAGAAAACACTGCTTCGCGTGCTGGCCACGCCATTAAGGATGCTGTAACGGGCGAGAATGATAGCTACGACGGCGACCATTCGCGAAATACGAACGTAACTAACTCGACCGATTCGACTTCGCGCCCCGGCGACGACTTCAGCGCTACCGCTAAAGGTGCTGCTGTAGCTGGTACGGCTGGTGCTGTAGTAGGCCGCGGCATTGATGCTGTGCAAAATACTACCGACCGCGCTGCACACGCAGTAGGCGACGCTGCAACGGGCGACAACGATAGCTACGACCACAAAGAAGGCAGCACGACCAGCGGTATCTTCCGCGACCGTAGCAGCGCCGAGAAAGCCTACCAGTCGCTACACGAGCGTGGCTACCACAAAGATGACGTGCACTTGATGATGTCGGACGACACCCGCAAGAGCCAGTTTAACGACGAGTACGATGCTGAGCGCACCGAACTAGGTGACAAGGCAATGGAAGGCGCGGGCGTAGGCTCGGCCATCGGTGGCACAGCTGGTGCTATCATCGGTGCTATCGCAGCCATTGGCACGTCGGTAGCATTGCCGGGCCTCGGCCTGATTATCGCTGGTCCGCTGGCAGCCGCTTTGGCTGGCGCTGGTGCCGGTGGCCTCACGGGTGGCCTAGTAGGTGCACTGGTAGGCTCGGGCATCCCTGAGGAGCACGCTGCTGAGTACGAGCAGGGCATCAAGAATGGCGGTATTGTAATGGGTGTAAAGCCCCGCAACGCTGAAGATGCTAAGTACTTCGAAGAGCAGTTCAAGAACAACAACGCTGATAAAGTATACCGCTACTAGTTAGCGAAGCTTTAGGCTCAAAAAACCTCTCCCCTTACCGGGAGAGGTTTTTTTGTGTCCTATGGGCAAGGGAATACCCAATCTGTGCTATTACCACACCACGCAACGATGGCCAAAATCTCGTGTCTACTGAGGGGGTAGGGCTCACGCTAGCAGCTCGATTCTTGCCTAGTTCTAGCCGCTACGTAAGCAGTAGGCAATGAATTATTAATGAATTGCTTGCAGCACATTTTCATTCTAGCGAGCTGGTGCAACCATTCTATGAAGACAGGGTTTTATGGCTGGAGTTTGCGAGCGGCGACCAGGATTTTTGTTGAGTAAGTGATTTAGGCAGGGCCTGAAAACGACCTATGTGGATAGTAAGATTGGCGTTGGCGCGGCCCTACACCTTCGTGGTGATGGCGCTGCTTATTTTGATTGGGGGCGTGCTGACTATTCAGCGCATGGCGGTTGATATTTTTCCCGACATCCCGATTCCGGTGGTGGGCATCGTGTGGACGTATTCGGGCATTGCTCCCGAGGAGATGAACCAGCGCGTGGTGGTGCCCGTGGAGCGCGCCATCACAACCACCGTTAGCAACGTGGAGCACCAGGAAAGCCAAAGCCTCAAGGGCATCGGATTGATAAAGGTGTTTTTTCAGCCGGGTACCAACCCCGATGGGGGGGTAGCGCAGCTCACAGCCATCTGCCAGACGCTGCTGCGCGTGCTGCCTCCGGGTATCACACCGCCACTTATTATCCGCTATTCGGCTTCTAATGTGCCGATTGCGCAGACCTCGCTCAGCTCGGAAACGCTCGGCGAGTCGGACTTGTACGACGCGGCCAATGCCTTTATCCGGCCGGGCCTAGCGGTGGTGCAGGGCGCTTCGGTGCTGCTGCCCAATGGCGGCAAGCCCAAGCAGATAATGGTGGACCTCGACCCCCAAAAACTGGCCGGCAAGCGTCTGAGCGCCGACGATGTAGTAAACACCCTCACGAGCCAAAATCTGATTATTCCGGCCGGCTCGGCCAAAATTGGCACCCGCGAGTACGACGTCAAGCTTAACTCCAGCCCCGAGGCGGTGGCTACGCTCAACGACTTGCCTATCAAGACGGTAGACGGGGTAACGACCTACATCCGCGACGTGGCCTTTGTGCACGAAGGCTCAGCAGTGCAGCAAAACATTGTGCGCCAGAACGGGCGCCGCACGGCCATCATCCCGATTCTGAAAAGTGGGGCGGCTTCTACGCTGGCCATCATCGACCAGATCAAAAAAGCGCTGCCAAACATTCAGGCTAATGCGCCGCCTGGCCTCGACATCAAGCTGTTGTTTGACCAGTCGTTTTTCGTGCGCGCTTCGATTAAGGGCGTTATCATCGAGGCCAGCATTGCGGCGGCACTCACGGCGCTCATGATTCTGCTGTTTCTGGGCTCGTGGCGCTCCACGCTCATCATCGCCATCAGCATTCCGCTTTCGATTTTGGTGAGCATCATTGTGATGAACATTTTGGGCCAGACCCTGAATATCATGACGCTGGGTGGCCTCTCGCTGGCCGTGGGCATCTTGGTGGATGACGCGACGGTAGAAATCGAGAACATTCACCGCAACATGGGCCAGAAAAAGTGCCTCAAGCGCAGCATCTTAGATGGTGCGCAACAAATTGCTACCCCCGCGCTGGTAGCCACGCTGTCGATATGCATTGTGTTTGTGCCAGTATTCTTTCTGGGGGGGGTAGCGTCGGCCATTTTTGCGCCGCTGGCCACGGCCGTGATTTTTGCCATGCTGGCTTCGTACATCCTGAGCCGGACGCTGGTGCCGACGATGGTGATGTACTTACTGCGCAAGGAGTTGCCCATTTACCACGCGCAAGAAGAGGAAGAAGTACCGAGCGCCTACTTCCGCAACGGCCGCGAGGTGACGCAGGTCGAGCGCGACCTGGCCCGCCTGCGCCGCGAGCAGTTTGAGCGGGCGCACCCCAGCGGTACGGCCGAGGAAGAAGCCGAACCCGGCAGCACTGAGGCGGAGCGCCGCGCCGGCGAAGCCATTACCAAAACGTGGGTATGGCGCCTGCACACTAGCTTCGAGCACCAGTTTGAGAAGTTTCGGCATGGCTACAAGGGCGCGCTAGAGTGGGCGCTCGGCAACCGCGGGCTGGTGGCAACGGCCTTCGTGGTGCTGTTTGTGGGCTCACTGGGACTGTTTCCACTCATTGGCCAAAACTTCTTTCCGACCGTGGATGCTGGCCAGCTGCGCCTGCACATTCGGGTGCCCACTGGCACGCGTGTGGAGGAAACGGAGCAGCGTTTTCGGCAAGTAGAAGGCATTATCAAGCAGGTGATTCCGGCCGAGGAACTGGATTTGGTGCTCGACAATATTGGCTTGCCGGCGGTACCCATCAACCTGCTGCTGAGCGACAACCCGACCATCGGGGCCGGCGACGGCGAAATTTTGGTGAGCATGAAGGAGGAGCACGGCCCCACGGCCGGCTATATCGAGGCTATTCGCCGCCGCATTCACCAGCAATATCCCGACCTGATTGTCTTCTTTCAGCCGGCTGATATCGTGAACCAGACCCTGAACTTTGGCTTGCCCGCGCCCATCGACATCCAGGTAACGGGCCGCAATACTAAGGCTAACCAAGAAATCGCCGCTGAGCTTAAGAAGAAAGTAACTCATATATCGGGGGTAGTAGATGCCTTTGTGTACCAGGCCTTTGACCAGCCGCAGCTGCGCTTGGATATTGACCGCGTGCGGGCGCAGCAAGCGGGCCTGGCCCAGCGCGACATCGCCAACAACCTGCTCGTGAACCTGAGCAGCAGCACCCAAACCAACCCCAACCAGTGGCTGAACCCGCAAAACGGCGTGAACTACACCGTGGCCGTGCAAACGCCGCCCAGCCAGCTGACTAACCTGAATGAGGTCGGCAATATCACAGTGACTGGCCCCGGGCAGCCTACCCCCCAGCTGCTAACCAACTTTGCCCAAGTGCGCCGCACCCAAACCACCGCAGTGGCTTCGGACTACAACATCCAGCGCACCGTGGACCTCTACGCCAGCGTGAGCGGCCGCGACTTGGGCGGCGTGAGCCAGGATATCCGGCGCATCATCGCCGACACCGAGAAGCACTTGCCTAAGGGCACAACCATTGTGCTGCGCGGGCAGGTCGAGTCGATGCGCACGTCGTTTGTGGGCCTGGGCTTGGCGGGTGCTATCGTGCTGGTTTACTTGCTAATGGCGGTTAATTTCCAGAGCTGGCTCGACCCGCTCATCATTATCACGGCGCTGCCGGGTGCGCTGGCGGGCATCTTGTGGATGCTATTTGTGACTCAAACCACGCTGAGCGTGCCGGCCCTGATGGGCGCCATCATGTGTATCGGTGTGGCCACGGCCAACTCGATTTTGCTGGTGACGTTCGCCAACGAGCGGCGCGAGGACGAGCCCGACCTCAGCCCGCTCGACGCCGCGCTCGACGCTGGCTTTACGCGCCTGCGGCCGGTGCTGATGACCGCGCTGGCCATGATTATCGGCCTGCTACCCATGTCGCTGGGCATGGGCGAGGGCGGCGAGCAAAACGCCCCACTGGGCCGCGCCGTCATCGGCGGCCTATTACTTGCCACGGGCACCACGCTGTTTTTCGTGCCGATTATGTTTTCTTACCTCAAAAAGAAGGAGGAGCAGCCAGCCGAACCCGCTGCTGAGCCGCAAACGCAGGCTGCTTAATACCCACTAGCAGGAAGCTCTTGGCTCGCCAGCACGTCGTTCCGAGCTTGCCGAGCAAGCTCGCTCGTATCGTGAAGCGACACCTGGACGGCCCGAGTAAGATTGCTCGGCAAGCTCGGAATGATGTGCTGGCAGGCAGCTTCTTGCCTCTTCCTTAACAGATTAATCTTTTACATGCCTACTGACTCTACCGCCCCTACTTCTTCTGGCAAAGGCCGCTTTTGGCTGGTTATCCTGGGTTTACTGCTCGTGTTCGGAATTCTGTTTGCGGTGGGGCTCCTACCCCGCCTCAAGCACAACAAGGCCCGCGACGAAGAAGCGGCTACCCAAGCCGGCGCCAAACCCGTGGTGACGGTGCAGCCCGCCAAAGCTGCGCCCGATACCACCACCGTGACCCTACCCGCCGACCTACGCTCAAACCACGAAACCTTTGCCTTTGCCCGCGTCAATGGCTTTGTGCAAAGCTGGACCAGCGACATTGGCCAGCGTGTGCGCAAGGGTCAGGTGCTGGCCACCATCGCTACCCCCGAGCTGGACCAACAGATTGCCCAAGCCCAGGCCAACCTGGCGCTGGCGCGCAGCTCGTTTGGCCGCCTTACCAGCGTAACGCTGCCGGGCGCCGTGTCGCAGCAGGAAGTAGATGCCGGCCGGGCGCAGTTTGCCGCGCAAGGTGCCGTGGTGAAGCAGCTGCAAGCCCAACGTGGTTTCCGCCAAGTAATTGCGCCTTTTAGTGGTGTCGTGACGCAGCGTAATGTGGACGTGGGCACGCTCGTGACGGGCGGCAACGCCACGGGCACGCAGCTGTTCAAGGTAGAGCAAACCGACACGCTGCGCGCCTTCGTGGACGTGCCCCAGAACTTTGTGCCCGGCATTCGGCGCGGGCTGCGGGCCGACGTGCTGGTGCCCGAGTTTCCGAACCAGCCCTTTGCGGGCCGCGTGGCCCGCGATGCCGGCGCCCTCGACGACCAAACGCGCACCCTGCGCACCGAAGTGCTGCTGCCCAACCGGGGCCAGAAGCGCCAGCTGCGCCCCGGCGTGTATGGCCAGGTGCGCTTTCGGCTGCTGCAAAGCGCGCCGAGCGTGCTTATTTCGGCCAATGCGCTGATGCCTGGCTCCGACCCCAAAGTAGTAGCGGTGCAAGACGGCAAGATTCATTTCCTACCCCTGGTGTTGGGCCGAGATTTTGGCTCGACGCTCGAAGTAACCCAGGGCTTGAAGGGCGGCGAGCTGCTCGTCATTAATCCCGCCGAAACCCTGACCGAGGGCCTGGCCGTGGAAACGAAAGCCGCCCCCCAACCCAAGGCACCCGCCGGCCCGCCGCCCGCCAAGCCCCGCCCCAACGACCCCGACGCCCCGCGCGTGTCGTCGCCAGTGGCGAAGTAGGAGCTGAAAACTTTGGCATTGCGAACACCACGGAGCAATCGCACCCACACGCCCCCAACGATTTTGTGCTGATGCGCTGGCTTCGCAGGCTCGCACTAACAGGCGATTATTATAAGCTTTAGCCTAAGAATGCGTATTTATCTCGTCCTCACTACCCTGGCCCTGGGCGGCTGTGCCGTGAGTCATTACACCTACGCCCCGCCAGCCGTGCCAGTGCCCACGGCGTTTAAGAACACGGCTGCCGTTGATTCGCTGGGCCGGGGTAGGGCCGAGGTGCCAGCACCTGTGGTGGCCGACTCGGGCGCGGCGCGCCAGCTACCTCAGGTGCCAAGCCTACCCACCTGGTGGTCGGTGTTTAATGACACGACCCTGACCAGGCTCGAAACCCAGGCCGGCAGCCTCAACTTCACGACCCGCGCGGCGCTGGCGCGCATCGACCAGGCGCGGGCACAGCTGCGGGTGGCCGAGGCGCAGCGCTCGCCAGTCATTGCCCTGGCGCCACAAGTGTACAATTCGCAGCTGTCGGCGTTGCGGCCGGTGCAGTCGGCGCTCATTCCGGCGGCAGCGGTGCAGCAGCAGCAGTACTACGTGCCGCTAAACGTGAACTACGAGATAGACCTGTGGGGCCGGCTGCGGCGCGGTGCCCAGGCGGCCCGCGCTACCGAGCAAGCCAGCGAGGCCGACGAGCAGGCTGTGCGCCTATCAGTGTCGGCCGATGCGGCCAATTCCTACTTCAGCCTGCGCGGCCTCGATGCCGAACTACTGGTACTCGACAGTGCCCGCCAAGCCCGCCGCTACAACGTGCAGCTGACCAACGCTCGCTTCCGGGCCGGCGTCGATAACGAAATCGGCCTGCGCCGTGCCGAAACCGAACTGGCCAACGTGGAGGCCAGCGCCATTGAGCTACGCCGCCAGCGCGCGGGGCTCGTGGCCTCGCTGGCAACCCTCACGGGCCGGCCGGCCAGCAGCTTTGTGCTGCCCTTGCTGGCGCCCGACTCGGTGCGCTACCAAAGCGCGCTGCCCAGCGCCCGCCCTACCCCCCCAACCGCAACGGTTCCGGCACTATTGCCGCCACTACCGGTTATTCCGGCCACGCTGCCGGCCAGCTTGCTGGCGCGCCGGCCCGACCTGCGCCGCCAGGAACGCCTGCTGGCGGCGGCCAACTTGCGCGCCGACCAGGCCCGCCTCAACCGCCTGCCGACGCTACTGCTCAACGGCTTTATCGGCCCGCAGAGTAGCCATGTCGGCGATGTGGCTAAGGTGGGCAGCGGCCTGACGTACTACGTGGGCGGCGGGTTCAATATTCCGCTCTTCGACGGCGGGCGCCTGCGCGGGGCCGAGCAGCTGGCCCGCGCTCAGGGCCGCGAGCAGGTAGCCACCTACCAGGGCACGGCCCTCACCGCTTACGAAGAAGTAGAAACCGCCCTGGCCGACGTGCGCGCCAGCGAGGCCCAGCTCGCCGCGCAGCAGCGGGCGCTGCGCGCCGCGCGCCTGGCCGGCCGCCTCACGCTAGAGCGTTACCGGCGCGGTCTCTCCGACTACTTCGCCGTGGTCGATGCCGACCGCCAAACCCTCGACGCCGCCCGCCTGGTGGCCCAAACCCAAGCCACGCAACTGCGCGCGGCCGTGGCGCTGGTGCGGGCCCTGGGCGGTGGCTGGCAGTAGCGGCGCCGGTGCTCGTTGCGCGCACTGTATGTTTGCGTTATCCTCTTTAACCCACCTTACTTTATGGCAACGCGCAACATCATTTCCTGGGTTCTACAAGTGCTCATCGGCTTGGCCTTCATTTTTTCGGGCGGCAATAAGTTTCTGCACCTGACCGATACGGTGAGCATGTTTAGCAAAATGGGGCTGCCGGCGGCAATTACCTACCTCGTGGCGGGCGGCGAAGTGCTGGGCGGCATCGGGCTGCTGGTGCCGCGCCTGGTGCGGCCGGCTGCCATTGGGCTCATTGTCATCATGATTGGGGCGGCGTATATGCACGCTACCAAGATTCCGGGCGGGCTGTTGCCCAATGGCTTCCCAGCACTGGGGCTGCTGCTAGGCTTGGTGCTTATTCTGCTGCTTCGGCGGCCGGTGCCAACCCGCCTGGTCTAGCGCGGCGCAACATCTGGCGTCGCTGACGCTTTAGTACATAGTCTCGCCGGGTTCGTAGCCCGGCGCTTTTTTTATGCAATTACTGTATTCTTACCTGCGGCGCTACTGGCCGCTGCTAGTGCTGGCCCTGGTATTGGCCGCTATCAACCAGGTTTTCTCACTGCTTGATCCCTATTTGTTTCGCCGGCTAGTTGACCATTTTGTGCCGCGCACGGGCAATGTGACTGGGCTGCTAGATGTACCATTCTGGCCATTTTTCTGGCAGGCTATTCCCTATATCGGCGCTATGCTAGGCGTGGCGATGGTGAGCCGCATTGCCAAAAACTTCCAGGATTACTACGTCAACGTCATTACCCAGCGGCTGGGGGCGCGCATGTATTCTGATGGCCTGCGCCACTCGCTCGATTTGCCCTACCAGGTGTTTGAGGACCAACGCTCGGGCGAAACCCTGGGCAAGCTCCAGAAGGTGCGCATCGACGTTGAGAAGCTCATTCAAAGCTTTGTCAACGTGCTGTTTACGGCTGTGGTGGGCATCATCTTCGTGATGTGGTACGCCATCACCGTGTACTGGCCCATCGCGATTGGCTACTTCATCACCATTCCGCTGCTGGGCATTCTCAGCTTTGCGCTGAGCAAAAAGATTAAGGTCATTCAGAAGACCATTGTGGGCGAAACCACCGCGCTGGCTGGCTCCACTACCGAAAGCCTGCGCAACATCGAGCTCATCAAAAGTCTGGGCTTGGCCCAGCAGGAAACCGAGCGCCTGAACGGCATCACGGCCAAAATCCTGAAGCTGGAGCTGCGCAAGGTGCGCTACCTGCGCTCGCTGAGCTTCGTGCAGGGCACGTTTGTAAACCTGTTGCGCAACATCATCATCCTGATGCTTTTGTATTTACGGGTGCAAAACCACATCAGTCTGGGCGAGTTTTTCTCGTTCTTTATCTACTCGTTCTCCATTTTTGGGCCGTTGCAAGAGCTGGGCACCATCATCGGCACCTACCGCGAAACCCAGATTTCGCTAGGCAACTTCCAGACGATTCTCGACACCCCGCGCGACGTGAAGCCGGCTCATCCGCAGGCGGTCAACCGCATCGAGACGCTGGCCTTCGAGCACGTTACGTTCAAGCACCTCACGGCTCCGCAGCCGGCGCTGTCCAGCATCTCATTCGGGGCCAAGCTCGGCGAAACCATCGCGTTTGTGGGGCCCAGCGGCTCGGGCAAAACCACGCTTGTGAAGCTGTTGGTGGGCCTCTACCCCCCCCTATCGGGCGAGATTTTGTACAACGGCATTCCGAGCAAAGACGTGGACCTCGACCAGCTGCGCGAGCAAATCGGCTTCGTAACGCAAGACACGCAGCTCTTCGCCGGCACCATCCGCGAAAACCTGCGCTTCGTGGCGCCCCAGGCTACCGATGAAGAGTGCCTGCACGCCTTGCACCAGGCCGCTGCCGATACGCTGCTGGCCCGCGCCCCCCAAGGCCTTGATACCGTGCTCGGCGAGGGCGGCGTAAAGGTGAGCGGCGGCGAAAAGCAGCGCCTCAGCATTGCGCGCGCGCTGCTGCGCCACCCTACCCTCCTGGTTTTCGACGAAGCTACCTCGGCCCTCGACTCGCTTACTGAAGAGGAAATCGGGCGCACGGTGCGCGAGCTTTCGGGCTCTCGGCAGCACATTACGGTGCTCATTGCCCACCGCCTGAGCACGATTTTGCACGCCGACCGCATCTTTGTGCTGGAGCGCGGGCAGGTGGCCGAGGCCGGCGGCCACGCCGAATTGCTGGCCCAAAAAGGCCTGTACTACGCCATGTGGCGCCAGCAGATTGGCGAGCGCAAGGAAGTGGCGGTGGCGTAACAAAGCGCACCTAACTAAACCCTAAAAAGGCCCCGATGCACTGCTGGTACATCGGGGCCTTTTTAGGGTTTCAGCCCTACCCCCTTACTTATCGCCAATTAATACCTGGGGCGAACCCTTGCCCATGATGATAACTTTGGCGTTGGGCGAGGTAGCGATGGCCTGCTGCGCCTTGATGCTTTCGTACTGCAAGAGCTTATCGCTGAGCTCAGTATTCACGATGCGCTGGTAGTCGGCAATGCCCTGGGCCTCGACGCGCTTGCGCTCGGCTTCCTGCTTTTCCTTCTGTACTACAAACTGCATTTTCTGGGCGTCTTGCTCGGCCGAAATCTTGCTTTCAATGCTGCGCTTCACCGACTCGGGCAGCTGTATGTTGCGAATAAGGAGTTGGTCGAGCTGCAGGCCGTTGCTACTAAAATCTTTTTCGATGGCCGCCAGAATACGGGTTTGAAACTCCTCGCGCCGCGTCGAGTACAGCGCCACCGCGTCGTAGTACACGGCATTGTCGCGGATGCGGGTGCGGGCAATGGCGCGCACGATTTTGTCCTGGTAGTCTTCACCGATGGTCGAGAGGATTTTGGGCGCCTGGCCGGGCACCACGTGGTAGAGCACGGTGAGGTCGATGACGACCTCCAGCCCATCGGCCGAGAGTACCCGAATGGCGTCGTCGCCGGCCTGCTGGCCCTCGGCGCGCACCGCTGACATGGTGTAGTTCTGGGTGCGGGTGTCGAAGCGCGTCACGTTCACGAGTGGGTTCACCACGCTCAGGCCGGGCTGCAGCACCCGCGGCTGTACCTGCCCAAACAGCGTTTGGACGCCTACCTGCCCCACCCCCACCTGCACCACCGTACTAAAGGCCACCCCCAGCAGCAGCAGCGCTGCTCCCAGCGCCAGCAACCCGCCGCGCCACCGCGCAAATCCCTCGGAGTAACGGGTGGCGTTCAGGCCAAGGATGAGGGCTAGCAAGCCCAGAAAAATGAGTAGCATGAGGAAGAGAGGGGTAGAAATGAATGGCAGCAACCTGAATCGGCAAAAGCGCGTCGTGCTGCACGCGGCACGACGCGCTTTTACCGATTATTCACGAGAGCAGCAGTGGTAGCCAGCGACTTATTTCTAGCTCCGGCACCCACTTGCTAAAGGCACGCGAGCACCTTTCCGTTCAGCTTTTTATCGCTGATACCCAGGCTTACATTACACCCTTTACTTTCCAACGCACAACCTTTAATCGGCTTAACCCGAATGAAGACCCCATGCATTTTACTGTCATTACCCCTACCCACCGGCGCCGCGACCTGCTGCCCGAAACCGTGGCCAGCGTGCGCGCCAGCATTTCGGCCCCGCTCGATTTCTCCGCCGAGCACCTCATTTACCAAAACGGGCCCGACGATGGCACCGCCGCTTACCTCACCGAAGCCGCCGCCCAGCCCTACCCCCCCCTGCGCCACTGGCAGCACCCCGAGCGCCAGCTGCCTGGCTTCGCGCGCAACGAGCTGAGCCAGCACGCGCCCGCCGATGCCTGGATACTGCCCCTCGACGACGACGACCTGCTGCTACAGCGCACCCTGTACCACTACGCTGCCCAGGCGCTGGCGCACCCCGGCCGCCCCTGGCTGGTAGCCGACTTTCTGCGCGTGGACCAGGATGGGCGCTACCTGCCCAATGAGGACTACTACGCGTGGCAGTTTGACTCGCCCACGGCCATGCTACAGGCCATTTTTCGGGCCGAGCACTTCATCCAGGGCAACGTGTGCTACACCAAGGCGCTGCTGGACGAAGTAGGCGGCTACGACGCCGAGCTGGCCATGGCCGAGGACCTGGACCTGTACGTGCGCTTCCTGCTGGCCGGGCACTTGCCGGTAGTGTGCCCGCACTACAGCCATTTGCACCGCTTCCACGCCGCCAATACCAGCCAGGGCGTCGACGCGGCCAAGCACAACGCCGACCTGCGCGTCATCTACGACAAGTACGCTAGTCAGCTGCAAGCCCTGGGCATCGACGCACCGGGCGCGTAGTATTGGCTAACCATTCTTGCTTTCGGTAGAGGGGGTAGGGCAATGGCCGTTGTGAGTCAGGCGTGTAGTGCTGCTAAAACAGTCGGGCTGAGCTGGCCGAGGCGTTAGGCCGCGGTCTCGTTGAACGGGCTTCGAATAAGTAGCGCGAACTTGGTAGTTCGCGTTCCCGCGCCGTTAGAGTCACCCTCGCGGCGCGGGGACGCGAACTACCAAGTTCGCGCTACTGCGTAAGCCTAGAGAGCAGCAAGCTGCGCGCTGCCTGACGTTCCTTTTCACTGCGCTAGGACTATTGCCGAGAGCCGGCCCGAGGACAAAGACGTAAGGGCTACGTTGGTGGTAAACCTGATAAATGATAAAAATTAGCGTTAGAGCCCAAAGCAGCGGGCTACCTTTGCGGGTATGGAGTATCAGCTGACCAAGCTCGCCGCCATCGATATTGGCTCCAACGCCGTGCGCTGCCAGATTTCGGCGGTGCTTTTTTTTAACGGGCGCTACCGGCTCAAGCGCGTGGAGTACGTGCGCTACCCCCTGCGCCTGGGCGAAGATGTATTTGCCACTGGCGAAATTCCGCCGCGCAAGGCCGATAAGTTCGTCAAGTTTCTGCACTCGCTCAAGCTACTGATGGAGGTGCACGAAGTATCGCACCACCTCATTTGCGCCACCTCGGCCATGCGCACCGCCGCCAACGGCGCGGCCGTAGCCGAGCGCGTGCGTCAAGAGCTAGGCCTGGATATTCGGGTGATTGATGGCCAGGCCGAAGCCGAGTATATCAACCGCGTGATTGAGCACGTGCTCGAAGACAACCGACACTACCTGCACATCGACGTGGGCGGCGGCAGCACCGAGTTCAACATCTACCACGACCGCCGCAAGGTGGCCGCCCAGTCGTTCGAAATCGGCTCCATCCGCCGGATGCAGCAGGAGGAAAGCGGCCGCACCGTGGAGCAAATGAACGGCCTGTGGCAGCGCATGGAGGCCTGGGTGCGCGAAAATGCGCGCCGCTACCACGTGACGCGCGCCATCGGCACGGGCGGCAACATCAACAAGATTTACAGCATGTCGCCGGCCGCGCCCAACAAGCCCGTGACCAAGCGCAGCGTACAGGCCATCCTGGACCGCCTCGGTGCCATGAGCATGACCGAGCGCGTGAACATAGCCATGCTCAACCCCGACCGTGCCGACGTAATTGTACCCGCCGGCCACATCTACTTGTCGGCCATGGATTGGGCTGGCGTCAGCAGCATGATAGTGCCCGACATCGGCCTGAAGGACGGCATGCTACAGGCCCTATTTGAGCAGTATTTCGACGAGATCAGCCCTACCGTTCACCCCAGCATCTTGCCGGTGGCTGATGTGGAGAACGGGCCGCTAGTGTAAAAGACAGTATCTGCGACGAACAAAAAAGAACGTCATGCTGAACGCAGTAAAGCATCTCTACCGGGTCATTCAACGATGCGGTAGAGATGCTTCACTGTGTTTAGCATGACGTTCTTTTACGCCTGGCTGAGCGGCAGGCTTTACTCGTCTACCACAGTGGCGGCGATGTCAGCTTCTTGCTCTATTTCAGCTTCCATCAGCGACTCGCCTTGCCCAAAGTCATCGGCGCCATCCTCAACAACTAGGGCCGGCGCAACGGCCGCAGCGGCGGCAGCCTCGGCGGCGGCTACCTGGCGGCGCTTGGCAGTTTGATCGTGCAGCAGGGCTAGTAGGCCTTCGGGCGTGGCTTGCACCAGCTGCGCCTCATCAGGGCGGCGGTAAAAATCGCGGTGAATATTAACTGCCGGCTCGCCAGGCGCGGGGCGCTGGCAAATGTAGGCGCCATCCTCCCGCATGAGGTAGCTGTTTTGGGTGTCGAGCAGGTTGAGCTGCAAGATGTGAATGGCCTCGCGGCGCAGCTGCGGATTGGCAATCAGAAACAGCGCCTCGATGCGGCGGTCGAAGGAGCGTACCATGGCATCGGCCGAGCCAGCGTAGAGGCGCGCCTCGCCGTTGTGGTGGAAGTAAAAGAGCCGCGCGTGCTCCAAATACTCACCCACGATGCTCTTCACCTCGATGTTCTCGCTCAGCCCTACCCTCCCCGGCCGCAGGCAGCAAATGCCGCGCACGATAAAGCGGATGGGCACGCCGGCCTTGCTGGCTTTGTAAAACTCATCAATCAGCTCACGGTCTTCCAGTGAGTTCATCTTCATGACGATGCCGCTGGGCAGGCCTTTCTTAGCGTTTTTCGCTTCTTCGCGCACCAAGTGAATAAGCTGCTGGCGCATGTCGCGCGGGGCCGTGATGAGGTACTCGTAGTCGTCGGGCTGCGAGTGGCCGGTAATCACGTTGAAGAATTCCGACACGTCGTGGCCGTACGTGTCGTTGGTCGTGAGCATGCTCAGGTCGGTGTAGAGGCGCGAGGTTTACTCGTTGTAGTTGCCCGAACCAATGTGCACGTAGCGCGTCACTTTCTCACCTTCCTTGCGGATAATCATGAGCATCTTGGTGTGGGTCTTGTACTTCCCTACCCCATAGATGACGAAGCAACCCGCCTTTTCGAGCCGCGCACCTTCCCGAATGTTGCGCTCTTCATCAAAGCGCGCTTTTACTTCAAACAGCACCGACACGTGCTTGCCGTTTTCGGCGGCCTTAAGCAGCGCGGCGGTCACGCGCGAGTCTTCGGCCAGGCGATAAATCGTTTGCTTAATACCCAGCACCTGCGGGTCTTCGGCGGCGCGCTCCAGCAGCCGCACCACCGTTTCGATGCTGTTGTAGGGGTGGTGCAGCAGCACGTCGTGGTGCTTGAGGTACTCAAACATATTGTCCTCGGCACCTTCGGGCAGGCTCAGGGGCAGTACCGGCGCGGGCAGCTTCGAGCCTTTACCTTTGAAGGAGGGGTAGCGCAAAATCTGGTTTAACCCCTTCATATCCAGCAAGACCGGAATGACGAAGATGTTGCCGTTGTCGATATTCCAGCGCTCGCGCAGGATGTTCATCAGGTAGCCTGAGGCGTCGGGCTCGACCTCTACGCGCACCACCCGGCCGCGCTTGCGGGTTTTGAGGCCAGTCTGGATTTCCTTGATGAAGTTGCTGTCGATGTCCTCCGATTCTTCCAGCGTGAAGTCGCCGTTGCGGGTGATGCGCAGCAAGTCGGCCGACACGATTTCGACGTTGCGAAACAGCTTGGGCAGGTTGGCGCGCACGATTTCCTCGATGGGCACAAACACGACCCGGTCTTTGCGGGTAATCTCGAAAAAGCGCGTCAGGTTTTGCGGAATCTGCACGAACGTGAGACGCTCCTGGCCGCGCTCCAAATCGGGCAGCATGGTGGTGGCTGGGGCACCCTCGCTACCCCCCATTTCGCGCGTAACCACGCCAAAGCTCAACACCTGGTTCATGATGAGCGGGAAGCCGTGGTACGAGTCGTACACCATCGGCGTGAGCAGCGGGAAAACCGTGTTTTTGAAGTAGCCTTCGACCTTTTTCAGCTCGATTTCGGTGAGCTCCTCCATCCGCCGAATGCTGAAGCCGTTCTTCTCGAACTGTGGCTTAAGCTCGTTTAAATATGTCAAAGACTGGTCGTTGACGAAGCGGTGGGCGAAGTCGAGTAGCTTGCGCCGAAACGGCAGCTCGCGCAGGCCCGAGTAGTCGACCCGCTCCTTGCCGTAGTCGAGGTAGTTATAAAGCGAACCCACCCGAATCATAAAAAACTCGTCCAGGTTGGAGCTGGTGATGCTCAAAAACCGGAGCTTGTCAAACAACGAGCGGCTGGGATCCTTGGCCTGGTCGAGCACCCGGTAGTTGAAGCGCAGCCAGCTCAGGTCGCGGCTGATGTGCTTGCTTTTGCGGATAAGGTCGGCGGACTTAAATAATTTCATACTATCGCAGGTTAGCACTAATAAAGCAGGTTACGCAGATTTAGCTGGCGCGGGGCAGCACCCTGGGGCAAAATCAAACAAAACGGCTTTTGATAAGCAAAATAACGACGTGCGCCGGGGAGGCCGGTCCGCCGCCGCAAAAGAAATCTGTAGATTGGCTGAATGCCACGGCCCCCTGGGCAGTGGGGCGGCCCCTACCCTGGCCCGCAAGCAGCCCGGCGCCTAGGAATGCCCGACGGCGTGCGGCTCCTCCAAACACTTATTTCATACCCCCCTATTTTTACGGGCTTACTCCTGCTTTTTATGGCTATTTCTGAGGCGCCGGCGCGGCGTTCGGCTACGTATGCGTTGCTGCTGGCGCTGGGTTTTATTTTGCTTACGCGCTTGTGGCGGCTGCCGGCGGCGGGTTTGCTCAATTATGATGCGGTAACGGACTGGCAGACAGCACTGGGCTTAGCACACGGCAATGGGCAGCTGCTGTTTCACCATGCCTCGCCCGGCTTCGGGCTGCTCTTCGCGCCGCTAGCCTGGATTACCAGCGACTACCGAGTTTTTCAGGTAGCCAACGCGGTAGTGGGGGTAGGGAGCCTTGGCATATTCGGTCATTTTGTGAGCCGGGCGGGCAAGCTAGGGCCGGCGGCCACAGCGGCGGTGGTACTGCTGGCTGGTACCTCGCTGCTGCTCACCAGCTCGGGCCGCGATTTTACCGAAAATACCTTCAGCCTGGGGGCTGCCTCGGGCTTGCTGGCAGCCTACTACCAGCGCCTGCACACGCACCAGCCCGCCGACTTGCTGCGCGCGGCGGCCTGGCTCACGCTGGGCTTGTGCTTCAGCTTCAAGCTGTTATTCACGGTGCCCGTGCTGCTGGTGCTGGAGTGGTGGGCTGCCGATGGCCTGCTGGGCCAGCGCGGCACCTGGTGGCGGGTGCTTGCTATTGTGGCCACGCCCTACGTGGTGCTGGGCGCAGTGGGCGTACTGGTAGGCCTACCCTGGTTTCGTTGGCCAGCTATTTATTATCGCAGTATTTTTCCGAAGCAAGCTACGCTGGCTGGTTATCACTCGGCCCCGCACTTGGAGCCTTTTTTTTACATTCGCTACCTGCTCGATTTTGAGCCTGCCGCGCTGCTGGGGCTGGTAATGGGGGCCTGGGCTTGGGGCCAGCCAGCCTATTGGCGGCGAAGAGAGCCGCTAGCGCTGGGCCCCTATCTGCTAGTTTGGGTAGTAAGCCTGCTGCTCGGCCTTTCGTTGCTGGATAAAGCGCCCCGCGCTCTGCTTTTCATTATGGGGCCACTGGCGGCGTTGGCCGTGCTGAGTGCCCGGCGCCTGCGGCCTGCTTGGGCTGCTAGTGCCGGCCTACTGCTCTTGGTTCTCAACCTCAGCAGTTTGCAGGGCGAGCTGTATAGCCGCCTGCCTACTCATTATCCCGAGGTCATAGCCTGGCTGCGGGCGCACCAAGGGCAGCGGATCGCCACCACAGTGGGTATTGGCATCCTCCCTTTCGCTAATAAAGATCAGGTAATCACGTTGGTGAATTCTGAACACCAACTAGCTGCCCTGCGCCGCCAAGGCTACCAGTACGTGCTGCTGGATGACTATTGGCGCGCCACTAACGTCACGCTATTTGACTCGCTGAGGCGCCAGCGGCCGGTGGCGGCCTGGCCCGAGCCGCAGCTTACCTCACCCGCACTTTTTCTAGAGCACGCCCAGTTCACGGGCCTGAGCTACGACCAATCGCTGGCCCACCAGCGTCTGGCCGCGCAGGATACTTTGCAGCTCCGGCTCTACCCACTTTAGCCTCATTCGCGGCGGGCGCGTCGCGGCAGCGTTAAGAGCAAGAGCAGAAACGCCGTGGCCCCCAGGCTGTACCAGGTGATAATGGGCAGGCCGCGGTAATAAGGCATTTCGGGCGGGTAGTGGCCCAGCAGACTAAAGCCTGCAAACACGAGGCTGCCCAGCATAAGCAGCGCCAAGATGGTGCGGCTCACCAGCTGGTCGGCCTTGCGCAGCAGCGTATTGTAGCCACTCAGCTCCACTTTCACCCGCAGCTCGCCTTTGCTGATTTTGCGCATTATCTGGCGCAGGTCGAGGGGTAGGGTTTGGAATAGGGCCAGCAGTTGGGTGCCCGTGTACTCGGCCTCGTTGAGCAGGTTGGCCGTGGAGTATTGCTCCTTGAGAATGCGCGCGCCGTAGGGCCGCACAAATTCGAAGGTATTGAAGCTGGGGTGCAGCACCTTGCCGATGCCTTCGAGGATAACCAGCGCCCGCAGAATGAGAAATACCGCGCCCGGCACCTGCAGCTTGTATTGGTAAATGATGTTTTGGAGCGAATCGGCCAGGTCGCTCATGCTCATGTCCTGCACGTCGAGCACCGCAAAATCTTCGATGAGCTGGCCCAGGTCGGCTTCGAAGGTGCGCATGTCGGGAATGTCGCTGCTGATAGCCAGGCGGCGAAAGTTGAGCGCCATGCTGCGCGCATCTTGCCGGGCCATGCCGATAAACACGCCCGCGAAAGCGTATTTCTGCTGCTTGGTGAGCTTGCCCACCATGCCAAAGTCGATGAGCACCAGCGTGCCATCGGGGCGCACGAGCACGTTGCCGGGGTGCGGGTCGGCGTGGAAAAACCCGAACTCAAAAATCTGCGTCAGGTAGATGTCCATGCCCGTTTCGGCCACTGTTTCGGGGTTGAGGCCCCAGGCCAGCAGTTGCGGCTTGTCGGTTATCTTACAACCATTTACAAACTCAATAACCAGAATCTTGGCCGTGCTCAGCGCGCGGTAGGGCTGCGGAATATAGAAGGTGGTGTAGTGTTCGTAGAGCTCGCGCATCTGCTCCATGGCGCGGGCCTCGGAGGTGTAGTCGAGCTCCTTGGTCATGCTGCGCTCGAAGGCGTCTACCACATCCTGCGGGTTGGCCAGGCCCTGGTTGCGCAAGAAGCCGGCCGTGAGGCGCACTAATTCGTGCAGCAGGCGCAAGTCGCCCTCCACTTTTTCGCGCACGCCGGGCCGCTGAATCTTCACCACCACTTCCTCGCCGCTGTGCAGCCGCGCCCGGTGCACCTGCCCGATGCTGGCCGAGCCCAGCGGCACATCGTCGAACTCGGTGAAGACCTCGACTAGCGGGCGGCCCAGCTCCGTCTCGATGATGGCGCGCGCCTCGACCACCGGAAAAGGCGGTACGTTGCTTTGCAGCTTCTCAAACTCGTCGATGAGGGCCTGGGGTAGCAGATCAGCCCGGTTGCTCAGGGCTTGGGCCAGTTTGATAAATGTGGGGCCTAGCTCCTCGATTATCAGGCGAATACGCTCCCAGCGCGTGGTTTGGAACACGGGACGGTCGTCGTTTTCCAGCCAGCGCAAGCGGCGGCTTTGGCTCACAAGGCGGCGCAGGGGCGTGGTCGTTACCACGTCCTCGAAGCCATAGCGCAGCAAAACCTCGGCTACCTGCCGGATGCGCGTGAGGTTGGAAATGGTATTCTTGAATAGCACGAACGCGGTGCGGTTAGCAGATTGGGGGGGTAGGCGACGGCCCCGGCACCGTCTCGCCTGGTCGAGCTTACGTATAAAGGCTTACCTTTTGCCCAAAGCTACGCGCCGGCTCGCATCCTAGGGCGGCGCACCAGGCCGGCGTCCCTACCCCCTCTCTCCCACCCAATCATGACCAATCGCCTACATCTTCTGTTTGAGCAGCTCGATTTGGCTACCGAGCGCGCCTTAGTGGCGGCCGAGGCGCTGGGGCCGCGGGCCTACACGCCGCCAGTGCCCGGCCAGTGGGCGGCGGCCCAGGTCATTCACCACCTGCTCACGACCGAAAAGCGCATTGTACAGGCCCTACGCAAAACCTTGTCTGCCGACCACAGTGGCCTACACCTCAGCACATTAAGAAATAGCTTGCGGTCGCTGCTGCTACGCTTGGCGCTGCGCCTGCCCGGCCTCCGGTTTAAGGTGCCGCCGCTGCTGGCCCCGCCGCCCGCCCCGGACGCCATCGCGCCGCTGCCCGCGCTACGCACCGAGTGGGCCAGCATCCGCCGCGAACTGGAGCAGGTACTGCACGAGTTTCCGGGCACCAAGCTCAACCACACGGTTTTTCGGCACCCGCGGGCCGGCTGGCTTACTATTGGCCAAACAGTTACGTCGATACTCGACCACACGCTGCACCATCAGCAGCAGCTCAACCGCATTGGCAAGGGGCTGGCTAAGTAATAAGTAGTGGGTGCTGGACCGTCATTCCGAGCTTGCCGAGGAATCTCACTCGCGCCGTTCGAAGTTCGTGCAACGGTGCGGTAGAGATGCGTCGACAGGCTCAGCATGACGTTCTGTTTCTCTCCTTCAGCCCAGCTACGCTTGCCCTACCGCCAGGGCCTGGGCCAGCTCGGTGGGCGGGGTTGTGAGCTTGCGGCGGTCGAGGTCGAGCCAGGCGCCATCCACGGTGACGGTGGCGGCTACGCGGCCGTCGGCCTTGTAGATGGTGTGCATGATGGTCCAACGGTCGCCGGTGGGGGTGGCGGCCGTGACCACGCCCTCAACACGAATGCTTTCGCCGCCGTGCAGCTCTTTCAGAAACTTGGTTTCTTCGCGAAAGAGGATGGGGCCGAGGCGCAGCTCGGCGAATTTTTGGACTGTGTAGCCTAGGCTAGCCAGCCAGTGCACGCGCTGGTCGGCGGCAAAGTCGGCGTAGGCCGAGTGGCGCATGTGGCCATTGGGGTCCAGCTCGGCCCAGCGCACGGTATAGGTTTGGCTATGAGTCATTTCAGATAATAATCACTTAATCGATAGTGGGCTCAAAGCCGCCGGCTAGCGTGAGGCGTACTAGGTACTGCCCCGCCTCGTCTTCCCCCAAAAAATCAACTTCGTAGCCCGCCTGCCGGGCCGCATCTTCGAGCAAAGAGGCATCGATGAATAGCCAGGGGAAGGGGTCGCCGGTCTGGTCTTTATACTGAAAAGTATAGGTGACTTCGCCGTAATAAGGCCCGTTGAGGTTGAAGACCAGCGCGCCTTCTTCGTCTTCGTAGAGGTAGCTGATGTCGGACGACGTGCCCAGAATCTGCCCGCCGGGCGCCAGCAGCGTGCGGGCGTGCACCAAAAATTTATCGAGCCCTTCGAGGGTACCAGCCAAACCCAGGCCGTTCATCAGCATCAGGATGGTGTCGTAGGGGCGCTCGCTGGCGGCGCGCGGGTCCATTATGTCGTGCTGCGCCACCTGGCGCACGCCGCGCGCCTGCATTACCTGCACGGCGCCGGCCGAGTGGTCGAGGGCCCGCACATCGGCTAGGCCACGGCTTTGCAGCTCCAGCGAGTGGCAGCCGGCGCCGGCGCCCAAGTCGAGCACACGGCCGCGGCACTCGTCGAGGGCCTGGCGCTCGAGCTCGGGCATGGCCAGCAGCGTGCGGAAGAAATAGGCGGCGGGCAGCGGCTCGTCATCGGCGGCGCTGCACTGCACAGTGAGGGTGGCCGCGTGGTGGCCGTGCTGGTAGTCGAGCAGGGCTTGGCCGATAAGGTCGGGGGCGTGGTGGGGCATACGGAGGGGGGTAGGCATAGCCGAAACTGCGCAGTTGAACGTAAACAGCGCCGGGCCGGCCGGCAAAGGTCCGGTAGGTTTTCGCTTTTTACTTTTCTCCATGGTTGCGTCGCAGAAAAAAGGCCAGCTTCCCACCAAGGTTTGCGTCACTTGCGGCCTACCCTTCGAGTACCGTAAGAAATGGCGCAACAACTGGGCAGAGGTGAAATATTGCAGCGAGAAATGCCAACGTAATAAGCCGGCCCCTACCCCCTCTTCCTGACCCAAAATTACTTACTCTTTTTCCTAGCTAGCTTTTTCCCATGGCTTCCAACCTCGACTATCTCAACCCTGACCTCCAGCCTCTTGTAGAAAAAATAGAAGCTTACTTGGTTGCCAAGGAAGACCTGCGCAAGCTCACCATTGCTGAGCGCAACGAGGGCACGCACGATGCCGCCGTGGCTGCCTCGGCCGCCGAATTTGAGCAGCGCCCGCCCACCGGCTCGTTCGACCAGCACGCCGATGAGCTGGACATGCAGCATCAGAATGCGCAAGATGCTATCGACCAGCTTAGCCAAGACATTCTGGCCCTGCTGCCTACCCGCGACGAATGGATAAAAGTCAACCTAGGCTATGGCCCCAGCCGCGTTGGCGCCTGGCGCGTGCCCAACGCCGAGGGTTCGCAGGCCGAGCACTATGAAATCAGGGTGGTGATGTAACTCCTGACCAAAAAACGTCAGGCTGAACGCAGTGCAGCATCTCGTTCACGTTGATAGGGATACTAACTCTATCGATGCGAACGAGATGCTGCACTGCGTTCAGCCTGACGTTCTTTTTAATCAATAATTTTTCTTAGTGGCTAGCGTACCAGTCGTACCCCAGTTCGGCCCAGTAGTCGGCGGGCTTGGTATCGGCGAAGGCGATGGTGCCGATGCGTTTGAGGTGCTTGATGCCGTACTTGAGGGGCGTGACGAGGCGCAGCGGTGCGCCGTGCGCCAAGCTTAGCGGCTGGCCATTTATCTCGTAGCAAAGCAGCGTTTGGGGGTGAATAGCGCTGGCCATGTCGAGGCCCACGTAATATTCCTCGTCGGGCGTGACGAGGCTGACGTAGGGCGCCAGGTCGGCGGGCGGACTAGTGCTGTCTTTGAGCGGCTGGCCGCTGCGGCTGGCCAGCGGGTGCTGGGCCAGGAAGTCGGCAAAGCGCGCACCAGCCCAGTTCACAATCGTGCTCCAGCCCTCGATGCACTTAAGCTCGGTGGTCATCTCGACGCGGGGTAGGGCCTTGATATCGGCCAGCGTGAACTGCTGGGCCGGACCGCCGCCGTAGGGCTTCACCACCAGGCGCCAGGCGGCCGGGTCGAGTTCCGACTCTAAGCCCGCGCTGCCGTTGGTGCGCACCTTCGCTACCCCCTGGCTTTTGGCAAACTCGGGGGCCAGCCGGGTTTCGCGCAAATAGGCCTGGGTGAGACGGCCGTTGGCATCGAGCACTTTGCGAAAAGGAGCAGGCACACCTTCGATTTGGGGGCGATTGAGCAGGTAGCGCCAGCCCAACACGCCGCCTAACCCGGCCAGCCCCAGGCCAATAAACGAGCGCCGGGTGCGGCGCGTGGCCTCGTGGTCGGAGGCCGAGCCGGGCGGCAGCTTCAGGTCTTCCCCGTCGGGAGAAACATGGGGCAGAATGGGCTTTTCGGGGGGGGTAGGCGAAGTTTCGAGGGCCATAATAACGAGCAGAATAACAGGTTGAAAGCTACGCTTTGGCGTCGGGGTCGCGCTGAGCCAGCGTAGGGCCAGCTGCGCCGCCGGTGGGCACATCTTCAATTTCAAAGCCAGCCACCATCGAGCGGAAATTATTCCAGCCAGCGCGGCCTACTTGCGCCACGTGCACCACAAAAAACAGCACGTAGCCGATGGTGAGCACGAAGTGCTGCACCCGCGCCGCGCCGTAGCCGCCCAGCCCTTGCGTGAGCCAGCCAAACTGCGTGGGCTTGTAAATGGCCAGGCCCGTGAGCAGCGAGCCCAGGCCCATGAGCACCACGGCAGTGTAGGCAATGCGCTGGGCGCCATTATACTTCTGCACCAGCGGCGCGGTTTTGCGCAGGCCCATGTCGTGGAGCGTTACCTGGACGGCTTCGCGGAGCGAGTGGCGGTTGGGCAGCAGGTAGCGCCACTCGCCCGACACCAGCGTGTAGCCCACGTAGAGCAGGCCGTTGATAAAGAACACCCACATCAGCACAAAGTGCCAAGCCATGCCCTGCGCCAGCTTGTGGTCGAGGTGCACGGCCTTATAGAACGACTGCGGAAAGAACTTGTAGAGGGTAGTATTGCCCCAGCCGATGCGGTACGTGTCGCTGGCCCAGTAAATCCACAGCCCGCTCCATATCATGAGCATCAGCACTGGGAAGTTGACCCAGTGAAACCAGCGAATGGCCAACGGGTGTTTTTCAACGAGTTTTTTCATAAAAAGCGAGCGTGCGGCTGCACTTACGTACGTAACCGCAACGCGGGGCGGATAGTCGCATTACGCAGGCTGACCTTGTCGGCAGCGACGTTTTTTTCTTTTAGAAGGGCGTTCCCTACCCCCCTCCTCCCTCAGGGCTGGCGGTAGAGCACGCCACCTTTCAGCACGAGGCGCACCTGGCGCAGGGCCTCGACTTGCTGAGTAGGGTCGCCGGCCACGGCCACTAGGTCGGCGAGCAGGCCGGGAGCCACGCGGCCGCGGTCGGCGAGGTGGAAGATGCGGGCGTTGCCGCTGGTAGCCTGGCGCAGCACTTCTAGGGAGGTCAGGCCGTAGTCGTGCACCAGCAGCTCCATTTCGCGGGCGTTGTCGCCGTGCGAAAACACGCCCACGTCGCCGCCCATTGCCAGGGCTACGCCGGCCTGGCGGGCGGCGGCCAGCGCCTTATGCTTGGCTACTACGCGGGCGGGCTCGGGGTCCTGGCCCTTTTTCCAGCCGCGGTACTGCGACGTGGCGTCGGTGGCGACCACGGTGGGGCAGAGCGCTACCCCGCGCTGCTTCATCAGGCGAAAGACTTCGGGGGTGCCGCCGTCGCCGTGCTCGATGGTTTCGACGCCGGCCAGGGTGGCGCGGCGCATGCCCTCGGCGGTGCTGGCGTGGGCCACTACCCCGCGCCCGGCCGAGCGCGCCGTTTGCACGATGAGCGTCAGTTCTTCGAGCGAAAACGTGGGCTCGGCCGCGCCGTGCAGGCCCCAGCGGTAGTCGGCATACACCTTGATGACGTCGGCGCCGTGGCCAATTTGCTCGCGCACGGCCCGCACAATGCCCTCAACGCCATCGGCCTCCTGGGCGCCCTGCGGCAGATTTTCGACGCCGGCCAGGTGCGGGCCGTAGCTGCCCGTAGCCACCAGGGCGCGGGTGGCCACCAGCAGGCGCGGCCCCGGCACGATGCCTTCGTCGATAGCCTGCTTTAGGCCCACATCGGCGTAGCCCGCGCCTTCGGTGCCAAGGTCGCGGCTAGTGGTGAAGCCAGCCAGCAGCGTCTTTTGGGCGCTTGCGGTAGCGCGGGCCACGCGCAGGGCCAGCGACTCTTTCAGCACCTGGTCGTCCCAGCTGGTTTCGTTGTAGGGGTGCAGCAGCAGGTGCGAGTGCCCCTCAATGAGGCCGGGTAGCAGCGTGAGGCCGGGCAGCTCCAGGGTGCGCGCGCTGGCAGGCGCCTTCACCTGGTCGGCCGGGCCAGCGGCAGTTATCTTCTCGCCTTCGACCAACACCGCCCAGCCGGGGTGCAGGGCTTCCCCATCAAACACGGCGGCCGGATGCAACAGCAAGGCCGGGGCAGGGCTGGTTTGGGCGCGGCTAAAAAATGGCAGCCCCGCAAGCGCTAAGAATAGCAAGCACTTCTTTTTCATATCAGTAACAATTACCAGCAGGTCAGGCGCATCGGCCTTCTCAAAAGCCCTACCCCTACTCGCCGGGGTGATATTGCTTCTCCACGTGCTTGGCCACGTCTTCGGGGTAAAACCAGACGTCCTTGAACTGGCCTTCGCAGTAGAGCGGGGCCTGGTCGGTGAAGTGCGGCGAGTCGGGGCGGCTAGCCTGGCCGCCGGTCACCACCGAGCGGGCCACCACGCGGGGCCCAAACTCGACTACCGCCACAAAGCTGTTGCCCACGTAGCCGTAGCGCTTCTTGGTGCCAGGCCAGGTGTGCGCGCCAAACGCGGCGAGCGAGCCCCAAGCCGACGACGTGAACGCTACCGGCTGGCTCGGCTGCTGGTCACTAAACGCCTCGTCAATCTTACCCGTCAGGCGCTGGTAGCGGTTCACCTCGCCCCACGGCACCTGCCAGCTGCCAAAGTCGCGCTTCAGCTCGGCAATGGTTTCGCTCAGGGCCTGGGCCTTTTCCTCGGCAGTCGTATGGTCGATGATGAAGTTCGTAAAGCTTATGTAGTCAGTGGCTTGACCGGCAGGCATGCGGGGCCTGGCCAGCCGCTGGATGCGCTCGCCCCAGTAGATGGCCAGGGTTTGGGCCACCGAGGTTTTGCTGTAGTTCAGGTCCCAGGCACGCAGGATGGGCAAAGCTGCCTCCACGCCGGGGGGTAGGGTACCGCCGGCGGCGTCGAGCAGCAGCTGGCAGTCGCCGACCAGCGCGGGAAGCAGCTTTTCGAAGCCCGCCAGGCGCGGGTCGTCGGCCGCCGCAATGAGCGTGTCAAGCGTAAAGGTCTTTTTGCGGCTCAGAACCCGCACCGCGTTGATGCCCCGGTAGTTCTCCGCATCAGGCGCCATGTAGCTCGGAAACTGCTGTTTGGCGGGGCTGCTACCCTCCCCCGACACCGTGAAGGGCGTCGAGTTGCAGTTTTGGATAAAGCCACTGGCGGGGTTTTTCACTTGCACCAACTCCTCCACCTTGTGCAGGCCCTGCCACTCAGTGGCTTTAGTGCTGCCATCCACGGGCTGGCTGTAGTCGTAGCCGGCCGGCCGGCGGGGCATAAAATTGCCGTGCCAGTAGGCAATAGTGCCCGCCGCATCGGCAAAAACGGTGTTATTGGTGGCGTTGCCGTTTAGGCGCATCACCTTCTGAAAGCTAGCGTAGTCGTGGGCCTTGGTGCGCAGGTAGCTCTGCTCCAGGGCTTCGAGTGGCATATCCATCATCTTAACCGTCACCCACTTGTCGCCTATTTTGCCCACCACTGGGCCGTGAGGCGTGCGGTAGGTAGTGAAGCGCCGCCGCTGCCGCTGCCCATCCTTTAGGTATACCAGCGACAGCGTATCGGTGGGTAGGGGCACTTGCTTGCCCTCGTACTGGTAGAAAAACTTGCCGGCCTGCTGGCTCACCGTTTCGAGGTATTCATCCATCGAGTCGGCTTGGCTGGAGGTGTGCATCCAGCCGCATTTCTCGTTAAAACCTTGGTAGATAAAGAACTGCCCCCACGTTACAGCGCCGTAGGCGTTGAGGCCGGCGGCGCTGGTTAGCTGCACCTCGGAGCGAAAGTAGAACGACGTGTGCGGGTTGATGAGCAGCAGCGGGTGGCCGCTGGCGCTCTTGCCTGTGCCGATGGCAAAGCCGTTGGAGCCGGTCGGCTCTTCTTCGGCTTTCTCAAACGCCAACCGGTCGGCCGCTGGTGGCGCCTGGTACGAGGTGCCTTTTTGCGGGCTGTAAAACGCTTGAAGGCGCGCCAGCGGCACCACGCTCACGTTGCCGCCAATGCTGCCCTCGCTGAAAAGCAGCGGCATCCAGGGCTGAAAGCGGTGCAGCAGCCGGGGCCGCACCGCGGGGTGGGTAGCCAGGTAGTAGTTGGTGCCGTCGGCGAAGGCATGCAGCAAGTCCTTCATCCAGCGCGGACTACGGCTGTAAATCTGCACAGCCCGCGTCGAATCTAGGAACAGGCGCTGGCGGAGGTCTTCGTAGAGCGCGGCCTCGCCCTGCACCTCGGCCTGCCGCCCCAAGGCAGTCAGGTAGTTGTCCTCGACCCGCGCAAAGTCGTCTTCGCACTGCGTGTATAGCAGCCCAAACACCGCGTCGGCGTCAGTTTTGCCCGTGATGTGGGGCACGCCCCAGGTATCGCGCACCACGCTAATGCGCTGGGCCTGCTGCCGCCAGCGGGCTACTTCGGCGGGGGTAAAGGCCTGGGCGCTAGCCTCAGTAGCGGCCAGCAGCAGGAGCAGCGTACACAGTTTTTGCATCAAGTGGCGAGCCGCTTACCCCCTGTTTACCCCAAGGACGGCCCCGACGCAAGTTAAGCCGCCCCGCCGGTTCCCTACCCCCCTGCTTTAACTCAAAAGGCGTTAACCAAAAGTTCAAGCTGGGCTGGGGGGTAGGGAATGCGGAGCAACTCAGCCTTTTTTGAGGGCTGGTAGCAGCGTCTTTTTCATGTACGCGGCGCTCTGGGCAATGCTTTGGTAGGCATCCATGCCAAAGTTTTCCTGCTCCATAAAGATGTGCTGGAGTCCGGCGGGACCGGCCTGGGCAAAGATTTTGCGGAAGTCAATTGAGCCGGCGCCTACTTCGGTATTCAGCTCGGGCTTGGCCTTGTCCATGTCTTTGACGTGCCACAGCGGGAAGCGCTTGGGGTGGGCCTGCATCAGCTTGATGGGGTCGTGGCCGGCGCGCACCACCCAGTAGATATCCATCTCAAAATCAACGAGCTTAGGGTCGGTTTCTTTCAGCAGCACGTCGTAGAGCGTGGTGCCGCTGATAGGCTTAAACTCAAAATCGTGGTTGTGGTAGCCCAGGCGCAGGCCGGCCGCCTTGCACAGGGCACCGGCCTTGTTCAGCCGGGTGGCCACGGTCTTAAAATCGGCCACCGATGTGCGCAGCTTCTCATCGAGGTAGGGCACAATGAGGTAGCGCTGGCCGCAGCCCTTGGCCGCGCCGATGGCGGCTTGCAGCGACGCCTCGCTGCCGTCGCGCATAAAATCGCCCACATCGTAGTGGCCGCTAGAAGTGCTGAGGCCGTGGGCCGTGAGCGCCGCCCGAAACTCGGTTGGCTTGAGGCCCCAAAAGTGCTTCTCCGGGCTGTAGCCGTAGGTTTCGACCTCTTGGTAGCCGGCCTTGGCCACCTTGGCCAGCGTGCCCTTCACGTCCTGGCCAATGGTTTCGCGCAGCGAATAGAGCTGGATACCAATTTTCAGGGGCGCCGGCGCAGCCAGCAGCAGACCCGGCTGGGCGCAGGCCACGGCCGATAATACGCCTACTTGCTTCAAAAAATCTCGACGTTGGGTCATGAGTGGGGGGTAGGGCTAGGTGGTTTTTAGGTTTTGTTTTTTCAGCTCGCTCACGGCGTGGTCCACAGCGCGGGCCGCGAAGGCCATGTAGGTGAGCGAAGGATTTTGGGTCGAGGTCGAAGTCATAGCCGCGCCGTCGGTCACGTACACATTGGGGCAGGCGTGCAGCTGGTGCCACTTGTTGAGCATCGACGTGCGGGGGTCGAGGCCCATGCGCACGCCGCCCATCTCATGGATGTCGAGGCCCGGCGCCTGATGCGAATCATTGGTTTTGATGTTGGTGAAGCCAGCCTGAGTGAACATGTCGGTAAACTGCTCAAAGAAATCTTGCTTCATCTTGGCGTCGTTGTCATCGTAAGCAATTGACAGTGAAAGCAGCGGCATGCCCCACTCATCGTGGCGCGTGGGGTCGAGGCGCACGTAGTTGGTGGCCTTCGGAATGGTTTCGCCCATCATGCCCGCCGACACCCGCCACGGCCCCAGCTTCGGGTTCTCGAGTTGTTGCTTGAGGTCGGTTCCGATACCCTGCGCCGACTGCGCCAGGCCGCGCGAAGCGCCAAAGCTGGTGGCGTAGCCCCGCAAAAAATCCGTTTCCTGCTTAAACACGTTGCGGAAGCGGGGTAGGTAGCCACCGCCCGCCGGGTTGCGCCCGTCGGTAGTTACGTCTTTCAGGCCTTCATATTCGGCAAAAATTCGGGCGCTGTAGTTATGAAACGCCACGTACTTGCCCAGCACACCGCTGTCGTTGCCCAGGCCCTGGGGGAAGCGGCCCGACGTAGAGTTGAGCAGCAACAAGTTGGTATTCAAGGCGCCCGCGTTTACAAATAGTACCGGCGCGTAATATTCGGTCGTGGCCTTGGTGTGCGTGTCCATCACCCGAATGCCGGTGGCCCTACCCTTCTGCTCGTCGTACAAAATGGCCTGCACCACCTGGTTGGGCGTCAGGGTGAGGTTGCCCGACTTCATGGCCCACGGCAGCGTCGAGGAGTTGCTGCTGAAATACCCGCCAAACGGGCAGCCGCGCTGGCACAGCGTCCGGTTTTGGCACTGCACCCTACCTTGCTCGTAGTGAATAGGTTGCGGCTTGGAGAGATGCGCGCAACGGGCGCTGATAACGTGGCGGTCGGGGTGGCTTTTTTGCAGGTGCTTCCGAAAGTGGTCTTCCACCGCGTTCAGCGGGAAGCCAGGCATAAATTCGCCGTCGGGCAGTGCAGCCAGCCCATCGCGGTTGCCGCTGATGCCCGCAAACTTTTCTACGTGACTGTACCAGGGCGCCAGGTCGTCGTAGCCGATGGGCCAGGGCACCGCAAAACCATCGCGGGCCGGCCCTTCAAAATCGTACTTGCTCCAGCGCTGGGTTTGGCGCGCCCATAGCAGTGACTTGCCGCCTACCTGGTAGCCCCGAATCCAGTCAAACGGCTTTTCCTGCACGTAGGGGTGCTCGGCGTCCTTCACCACAAAGTGCATGGCGTCTTCCTTGAACACATAGCAGCGGCTAGCGATGGGATTGGCTTCCTGAACATCCATCGGCACCTTGCCGCCGTGCGGCAGCTCCCAAGGGTTGAGGTTGGTGGTGGGGTAGTCGATGTTGTGCTTCACATCGCGCCCGCGCTCTACTACCAGCGTTTTCAATCCCTTGCCGGTAAGCTCTTTGGCCGCCCAGCCACCGCTTATACCCGAGCCAATCACGATGGCGTCAAACGTGCGGGCTTTTATGCTGTCAATATTGAGGTTGGCCATGGTGGGGCTTGGATAAATCGACTTTGCTTACTGGAAAATACCCGTCGTAGCGGCCCGGTATCAGCTCATACGCCACCTGCTTGGTCAGAAAGTACTTGCTGCCCGTGTAGCCATCAATGGCTAGCTGCCGGGCCGCCCGGTAAAACGCCACTACCGCTTCCGGAAACGCCTGGGACTGCTGGTCGATGCGCTGCAAAAACGCCAGCCGCTGCGCGGCCGAACTGGCCTCAAACGACTGCCCAAGCTGCTTGGTAGCCACAGTAGCAAACTGCCCCAGGCCAGCCACGAAGGACTGCTGGTCCTTAGTGGGCGTGCAATCGTCCAGCATCTTGAGCACGTACAAGCTCAGGTTCAAGTCCTTGGCGCCCGGCGTGGTGGTTTTGGGAATGAGGGTTTCGCAAACCTCAGCGAGCAGCTTTTCCTGGCTGGCGCTTAGGACCACGTGCCGCAGGGGGTAGGCCGCGGCTTGCTCGTCTTGGCTATGCGACAGGCAGCCGGGCAGCAGCGCGGCCGCCCCCGCCAAAATGGTGAGGTGCCGGACGGCTAATCGTCGGTTTATCATGCGGGTGGAAAAGGGGAGTGACGCTGCAAATTACACGCAGCGGCGCACCTTACCCCACCTCACAGGCCCAAGTTTAACCCAAATGGCAGCTTTTGGTAAAATAATAGCACCATTCGCATTTATGGTACCGGTGGCAAGCGCTTTCCAAGCCCTACACTTACCTAGCGCACCAACCTTACTTTTGCCCTCTCAACCACCGGCAAAACCGGCATCTTGCTGCCGTTGCGTTCGCCGCCACTGGGCATGAAAAAAGCCCTACGCCATGAGCGAAGGGCTTTCCAACCAAAACACCTTAAAAAACTATTCTTTCACGTGGGTAGAACAAACAACTCGGCAAATGATTCCGGTAATTCTAAAGTTTTCTTGAGTTTTTTAGTAAAAATCTGATTATCAATTCGTGGAAAATACGAACCTCTCCCCTACCCCCCCGGCCGCCGAGTTTATGCGCGAAGCCATCCGGCTATCGCTCAGCCAAATGCAGGCTGGGTTTGGCGGTCCTTTCGGCGCGGTCGTCGTGAAGGATGGCCAGATTATCGCCCGTGGTTTCAACCAGGTTACCAGCACCAACGACCCCACTTGCCACGCCGAAGTCGATGCCATTCGCAAGGCCTGCCAGGTGCTGGGTACGTTTCAGCTCGACGGCTGCGACCTCTACACTAGCTGCGAGCCTTGCCCCATGTGCCTGGGCGCCATATACTGGGCTCGCCCGGCGCGCGTGTTCTACGCCAACACCAAGGCCGACGCGGCGGCCATTGGCTTCGACGACCAGTTTATCTACGACGAAATCGACAAGCCCCTGGCCGAGCGCAGCCTATCTATGCAGCAGTTTTTGCGCGACGAAGCCCTGGTATCGTTCGAAACTTGGGCTAAGCACGACGGCAAAACGGCCTACTAGCCCAGCCCCTACCCCCCCACGGGCAGCTCAAACAAGCTAACGATGGCGTTGTGGTAATGCGCGGGCAGGCTCGCCGTGTCGGTCAGCTTTTCTAGCCCGAGATAGTCGAAGCCGCAGGCCGTGTAGTGCGCAATGAGGCCGTGGTTTTCCCCAACGGTATCGAGGCGCACGAATTTCTTCTGGTGCTGCCGGGCGTAGTCTTTGGCCCACTGCACAATATTCACGACAAACCCCTGGCCCCGAAAATCGGGGTTAGTGGCAATGCGGTGAATGTACACGGCGGGGTCGGCGTTTTTGGCCCCCCAAATCTGGGGGTCGTCGAACGTAATGGCCCACACGCAGGCCACGGCATCGCCCACCAGCAGCTTCCACTGGCGGCCTTCGGCCAGCTCCTGCGCCACCATATCGCGCTCAAAATCAGGCCATATTACCGTGCCCTTCACGGCTACCTGGTGCGCAGTGGCCAGCCGGTAAAGCCTGAAAATCTCGTCGATATCGCCCGGGGTACTGGGCAGCAGTTGCTTAGGTAAGCCGGAATCAGCCATGCTGGCGTCTGGAAAAAAGTGTACTACCGGGCGGCTAAACGCAGAGCGCCCGCTACCCCTCCAAAGAGGGATAACGGGCGCAAGCTACTGTACTTCTTGTTTTGCGGGTGCTACTTACACGTCGAGCTTGGCGTACTTAGCGTTTTGCTCGATGAAGTCGCGGCGGGGCGCCACTTCGTCGCCCATCAGCATCGAGAAGAGGTGGTCGGCCTCAGCGGCCGAGCCTACGGTCACTTGCTTCAGGGTGCGGGTGGTGGGCTGCATGGTGGTGGTCCAGAGCTGCTCGGCGTTCATTTCGCCCAAGCCTTTATAGCGCTGCACGTTCACGGTTTCGGGGCGGCCGCGGCCGAGTTCGTCGGTGGCCACGGCGCGGTCCTCTTCGGTCCAGCAGTAGCGCTCTTCTTTGCCACGCTTTACAAGGTAGAGCGGGGGTAGGGCAATGTAGATGTGCCCCTGGTCTACGAGCTGCCGCATGTAGCGGAAGAAGAACGTGAGAATGAGCGTACGAATGTGCGAGCCGTCGATATCAGCATCGGTCATGATGATGATTTTGTGGTAGCGCAGCTTGTCGAAGTTCAGCGGGCCGGTTTCGTTGCCCTCGTCGTCGGTGCCGAACGCCAGCGACTTGCGCTCGTTGAACGTGACGCCGAGCGCGGTAATCATGTTCTTGATTTCCTCGTTTTCCAGAATCTTGTGCTCCTGGGCTTTCTCCACGTTCAGAATTTTACCACGTAGGGGCAAAATGGTCTGAAACGCCCGGTTGCGGCCCATCTTGGCCGTGCCACCGGCCGAGTCACCTTCTACAAGGTACAACTCGCACACTTCGGGGTCCGAATCGGAGCAGTCAGCGAGCTTGCCAGGCAAGGAGTTGGAACCAAGCACGTTCTTGCGCTGCACCATATCCTTGGCCTTGCGGGCGGCGATGCGGGCCTTAGCGGCCAGTATCACCTTGTCCATGATGCGGTTAGCCTGGTTAGGGTTCTCTTCTAGGTACTGGCCCAGAATTTCACCCACTACCGAGTTTACAGCGCCGCTCACTTCCGAGTTGCCCAGCTTCGTCTTGGTCTGGCCCTCAAACTGCGGCTCCTGCACCTTCACCGAGATAACGGCTGTGAGGCCTTCGCGGAAGTCGTCGCCAGTGATTTCTACCTTGGCTTTTTCAAACAGCTTGCTCTTATCACCGTAGGCTTTCAGCACCCGCGTTACGGCCGAGCGGAAGCCCGCCACGTGCGTGCCACCCTCGATGGTGTTGATGTTGTTGACGTACGAATAGACGTTTTCCTGGTACGAAGTATTGTACTGCAGGGCCACTTCTACGGGCGTGCCGCCCTTCTCGCTTTCCACGTAAATGGGCTCGGCGAGCAGCGAAGGTCGCTCCGAGCCGTCGAGGTACTGCACAAAGTCGCGCAGGCCGCCGGTAGAGTAAAACTCCTCATAGCGGAAGCCTTCGGCGTCGGTGTGGCCCACGGCCGCGTCGCCGACGAGCTTGTCGCGGCGGTCGGTTAGGGTGATACGAATGCCTTTGTTCAAAAACGACAAGTCACGCAAGCGGCCTGCAATGGTAGCGTAGCGATACTCCGTTTCGGAGAAGATGCTGGGGTCAGGCAAGAACTGCACCTGCGTGCCGTGCTCGTCAGTGTCACCAATCTCCTTCACCGGGTATAGCGGCGCACCAATGCTGTACTCCTGCTCGTAGAGGTGGCCTTTGCGGCGCACATTCACCTTGAGGTCGATACTGAGCGCGTTCACGCAGCTCACGCCTACCCCGTGCAGGCCGCCCGATACTTTGTAGCTGTCCTTGTCAAACTTGCCACCGGCGTGCAGCACCGTCATCACCACTTCGAGGGCCGAGCGGCCTTCCTTGGCGTGCCAGTCCACCGGGATACCGCGGCCGTTGTCGCGGACAGTAATCGAGTTATTTTCGTTAATCGTAACTTGAATCAGGTCGCAGTGACCGGCCAGGGCCTCGTCAATGGAATTGTCCACCACTTCCCACACCAAGTGGTGCAGGCCTTTGATACCCGTGTCGCCGATGTACATGCTGGGGCGCTTGCGCACCGCCTCCAGCCCTTCCAGCACCTGAATGCTATCGGCCGAATAATCGGCAGGGGCTTTCTTTTCTACTACTTCACTCATGCGAGAGAGGGGGTTAAACTAACTGAAAAACCAGTCAGGAAGAGAACATCCAAAAGTACTCTTTTTATTCCATTTAGCCTAGCTTTTGTGCATTTTCTCCGGGGTATTTTCGGAGCCAAAAAAAGCCCCTGCCAGCTGCGGCAGGGGCTTTTTTAAAGACAATTAAGCTGTTCTTTCAGGACCAAAACAAAGTGGCCCCAATTGGATTCGAACCAATGACCGGCTACTTAGAAGGTAGCTGCTCTATCCAGCTGAGCTATGGGGTCAAATCCATTAAAAAGTGTCGGGGTGGCAGGATTCGAACCTACGACCTTCTGCTCCCAAAGCAGACGCGATACCGGGCTACGCTACACCCCGAAAAACTACATGCAAAATCAACAACTAATTTGACATGCTTACTTCCTCAGTAAAAAAACTACTACGGCTACGGGGAGTATGAGTCCCTCTGCCGCGGATAATCCGATTGATTGGGTCAAAGATACGCCAACGCAGCTGTTCAATCCAAATCTGGCCCGAATATTGGCCCGCACGGCCCGCTCTACTGCTGCCTCTTGCCTACCCCCCTTCTGCCGTTCGCCCTACTGGCAAAAGCTGCGAGCTGAAGGCCAGCACTTGGTAAGTAGTCCATAGTCAGATGCATGTCTCCTAACTAGCTGGCAAAACGGCAAGCCAGCTAGGTAAATGGAATCTGCCTACCATGTGGGCAAAATAATTTTTCGTCTAGTCACCTTAGCTAGCAGCGTCATCCACCGCGTTAGCAACGCTAGCAACTCGTGGGGTTTCTTATACCCTTAATCAGGAGGGTTAGTACTAAATCACACTAAAAGCAGAAGTCTATGATGAAGTAAGCGCATACCCCTACGAATGCGAGCAGAAAGCTGGTTCGCCATCTGGGTTGCACACTCTGCTCATCAAGATTGCCTAACCCATCGGCCACACGCGTCAACAGCCAAAACCCACCGATGAGCAAGCTGATGAAGGCTGCCCACCCAAAGAATACCAACTGACTAATGCTAATGAGCAAAGGACGTGGCTCTAGCAAAAGCGACAAGACCATGGGAAAGCAATTGTTGTGTTATGAGCAGATTTTTTTTTTCTGATTCCAAGTTAGAAGCTATTTGTGAAAATTGCGTGAGCATGTTTGCAACAGTTAGTTGCATAGGCTAATAGCTAGCCTCATTATCTGCAAATGGTGTTTCCTACTCGGTAGCCTCACCTAAGATATGCTCATCCATTTACTTCCCCTTGACTAGCACGAGCGTACTCATGTTGCCCTGGTAGCCGCTGAAAGTAGACTTGAGCACATAGCCCTGGGCATACAATTTGGTCAGCACTTGCTGCACCTTTTTAGCTGACTGAGTCATAGCGTTGGGGCCAGCGCCTCCTTCCAATTCCATGACTTCGCTCTTGCCTTCACTACGTGCAATAACTATCTGCGTGTTGTTTTGAAACTCGGCCACTTTCACTACTATAATATCGGGTCCGCTAGTTTGAGCCAGCACGGGTTGGGCAGCTAAAGCGAGTAAGCCTATGCCCATACATAACAGTTTTTTCATAACCACGAAGATGAGCCGAACAGCTGATACCATACTAACAATTGCTGATTTGTTAGTTAGTCACTTATCACATCTACTACCATCACAAAAGCCAGACACATAACTAACACCATCATCATCAGTGCAAAGTGCATAGCTCCGGTATAGGCGGATTGGCCTCGCCACTTCTTTTCCCTTTTTTGCTTGCGCTTAATCTGTCTTTTACTAGGCTCACTCCAGGTACGATAATCCAGGGTGGTTATCAACCAAACAACTAACCCGGCTTCGATTAAACACCCCAGCAGCATAACCGGGACAGGATAAGGAGTCGTTTCTACTATAACATTTATTAGCGTTGGACCCATTGTATAAAGGAATAATTTTAATTTACAAACACTTAATAGATAGGCACTAACTACTTAATCCCTACCCCATCTATTTCGGTCTAGCTTGGCCAATTGTCAGCCTAGCCTCATTGTTCGGTTTTGTTGCTCCGACACTACTAGCCCTCTGTTGCGCTACACTTTCCGCTCTGCTCCGGCTTATACCAGCTAGCCATTACTAGCTGATTACTAGCTTCTTCTAACTAAAACTAACTCCTATTATTAGAAAAATTATAATTTATATTAGTAATAGTACAAAGATATCACATTTAGTGCTCTATTGAACCACCTAAGTTGCATAAATGGTCATTTTAGCTAGTAGTTAGCTCATACTGTTTCGCGTAGCACTTGCTGCATTCGGTAGTATTCCCCTTGGCTAATAAGTAGCTATCTACTGGAATAAGAGCAGCTTTTTCTATATAGCCGTAGCCACTATTTTTTTGGCGGTTGCATACCCAAAAACTTTATACCCTGGTTGATTGGCAAAAAGGCGGCAGAAACTTTTGCTGCGCAGCCAGTACGGTAAGCTTAATCGCTTCCGTGCCCAAACCTACCCGCTAAGTAGGTTGGCGTGTAGCAGAAGCCCTGTCAATCTTGTTGAGCCTTGTAGCCCTTCTAGGGTCTACTTTGGCCTTAGGCTTTAGGGCAGAGCGGAACGTAACCAGCACTTGCTTCTAAGCAGCTATTAGCGCTATATACTACCTTAGAATGAGCGCGCTTAAGAAATAAAAAAGCCCCGAAAACTACGTTTTCGGGGCTTAGTGCGGAGAAGGGGGGATTCGAACCCCCGGTAACCTTTAGAGCTACGGCAGTTTAGCAAACTACTGGTTTCAGCCACTCACCCACTTCTCCGTACGAGTGGGCTACTAGGGCTTTGTTGGCCTTAGCGGCTGCAAATATACGAGCGCGCGGTATAAATCCGCTGTTTTTTTTCGGATTGATAAGTTGAAGTAGGACGGGCAGCAGCGGTGAGTGCTAGTTGAACCTTGAAAGACAAGCAATAAGCAATTTCTTACTTAATGGTCTCAACTAGCTTATTAGAGGGCGCGCGTAGTTTTGCCAGGCCTCGGTGGCTTTGCCGGGGGTTATCTGCACCCTGCACGCGCTATGCTTACCTGGGCTTATCCTGACTTTCTGGCGGCAGCGCTGGGGCTGGCGCTGCTAGGGCTGTTGCTGGTACTATACGCCCGCCGCACGGGCCGGCTCGGGCGCCGGCTGGGGCTGGGAGCGAGCCGCCTTGCCTGGAAGCTACCTCTGCGGTTTCTTACGGGCGCTTTGCTGCTGCTGGCTTGGCTAGGGCCGGCGCTGGGCGTACGCCAACAGGCAGTGCGCACGGCTGGCCAAGACGTGTGGCTACTAGTTGACGTATCGCGCTCGATGGATGCAGCCGACGTAACTCCTACCCGCCTGCTGCGCACCCAAGCTGCGCTGCGCGAGTTGGCCGCTGCCTTTCCGGCCGACCGGCTAGGGCTCATCGTGTTTGGGACAGAAGCGTATGTGCAGTGCCCACTTACCTACGACCAGTCGGCTTTGCAATTATTCCTGAATACCTTAAGTACCAAGCTGACACCACCGGGGCCTACCACCCTGCGCGCTCCGCTTGAGCTGCTGCTGAGCCGCTTGGGAGCCGCGCCTGCGCCAGTGAGCCGCGCCAGTGGTGGGGCACCCCCGCGCGCCACCACTGCCGTGGTGGTCAGCGATGGCGAGGACTTTGGCGAAAATCTGGAACCGGTGCTACAGGCCCTGAGCCGCACTGGCGCACGGGTATTCACGGTGGGCGTGGGCACGGCGGCGGGCGGCCCGGTGCCCGCGCCAGGAGGCAAAACGCCCCTGCGTGATGCGCGGGGTGGGGCCGTGGTGAGCCGCCTGCATGAGGCACCCTTGCTGCAAATAGCCGCCCAAACCAGTGCCCAATACGTGGCGCTGAGCGACCAGGAAAATGGACTGGCTACGCTAGCCGCCCGGTTGCGCGCTCTACCCACCCCAGAAGTGAGCCGGCTCGCGGGCCGCACTGTGGCCGTGGCCGACAACCGCTACCGCTACCCCCTGGGGCTAGCGCTGCTATTACTACTATTGGATAGCCTTATTACCGTGCGCGTGCTGCGGCCTGAGCAATGAAAATCAGCTCATTAGCCATATTACTTTCGTTGGCGGGGGTCAGTCTACCAGGCTGGGACTGGCTGGTGCGCGTGCGCGAGCATAATGCTGCCCAGGCCCAGGCCCAGGCAGCCGCCCAGCGAGGGCAGCCTACTGAAGCCACGTGGTTTTATGCCCGCGCCGTGGCGCTGGCCGGGCGGAGTGGCCCTACCCCCACCCTACTGCTCAACCAAGCCCAGGCGCAAGCGCAGGCTGGGCAAACCGCCGCGGCCCGCGCCACCTACGCCCGACTGCTGGCTCCGGCGGTGCCGGCGGCCATTGGCAGTACGGCGCGGCAGCAGTTGGCCAGCTTGCTGGCGGCGCAGCGTCAGTTTTCGCAAGCCATTGGCTTATTGCGCCAGGCGCTGCGCCTCGACCCGAGCAATGCGGTAGCGCGCTACAACTGCGAGCTGCTGAGCCAATACCTGGCGGGCCAGCGGCCCCCATCCCTACCCCCCCCTACCGCTGCAACATCTCCCAAAGCCAAGACTGAGCCCAAGAAAGACTCCACGGCCCAACCAGACAGCGGGCGCCAACCTAGCCCGGCCAATCAGCCTGGCACCAACCGGCCTGGCGAAGCACCAGATACTAGCCCGCCGCCCGCAGGCAGCGCGAGTGGGGCGCCGCAGCCTAGCGCTATGGGGCAGCCCAACCGCCAGCGCCCTACCCCTTCGGCCGGTACTAATGCCGTTGGCAGCCAGCAGCCGGGCGGCACCGGCCCGGCGCGGCCCGTACCTACTGGCTCTGCGGGTGGCGCCCGCCGTGGCCTCGATACTGGGCCTACGGCTACGGGCCTCGATGCCCGCGCCGGCCGAGGGCGCCGGCCGGGTACCGAAGCAGCTACTAATGCCGACCAGCAGCTGCAAACCCAGCGCGAACGCCTGCAAGCCATGGACCTGACACCCGCCCAGGCTCAGCAGCTGCTCGACGCCTTGCGTGCCAGCGAGCAGCAATACTTGCAGCAGCGCCCCCGGCCCCACGCCGGCACGGCCCCACCCCCCGGCCAGCCCACCTGGTGAAGCGACCGCGCTGGTAGCCGTACTTTTACGTCAGCAAACGGAGGCTTGCCGGTTTTGCGCGCTCAAGTAGTAGCGCGGACAGCCGCTTGCTTAATCATTCGCTCCCTACCCCCTCTCCCACCCCTACGTTATGCAAGTAAAAGAAGTAGTTATCGTCGCCGCCGTGCGCACCCCGATTGGCTCATTTGGCGGAGCGCTGGCTTCGCTGTCGGCCGTCGAGCTGGGCGCCATCGCGCTCAAAGGCGCCCTCGATAAGGCCGGCGTGGCCCCAGCGCTGGTCGAGCAAGTCATCATGGGCAACGTGATTTCGGCCAACCTGGGCCAGGCGCCCGCCCGCCAGGCGGCCAAGAAAGCCGGCCTGCCCGACACCGTGGAATGCACCACCGTAAACAAGGTTTGTGCCTCGGGCTCGAAAGCCATCATGTTTGCGGCCCAAGCCATTATGCTGGGGCAAGCCGAGGTTATTTTGGCCGGCGGAATGGAGAGCATGAGCAACGTGCCCTACTACCTCGACAAGGCGCGCTTCGGCGCTAAATATGGTAATGGCCAGATGATTGACGGCCTAGTGCGCGACGGCCTCTGGGACCCCTATCACGACTACGCCATGGGCAATGCCGCCGATGCCACGGCCGCGCACTACGGCATCACGCGCGAGGAGCAGGACGCCTTTGCGCGCCAGAGCTACGAGCGCAGCGCCGCCGCCGCCCAGGCCGGCAAAAAGAAAGAAGAGATTGTGCCCGTGACGATTACGGTGCGCGGTAAAGACACCGTGGTGAGCGACGACGAGGAATACACCAAGGTGCAGTTTGACAAGTTCGCGGGCCTGAAAGCCGCCTTCACTAAGGAAGGCACCGTAACGGCCGCAAACGCCTCAACCCTGAACGATGGGGCCGCCGCCGTGCTGCTGATGAGCCGCGAAAAAGCCGATGAGCTAGGCATAAAGCCCCTGGCGCGCATCCGCGGTTTTGCCGATGCCGAGCAGGCGCCGGAGTGGTTCACGACTACCCCCTCACTGGCTATTCCGAAGGCGTTGAAAAATGCCGGCCTGGAAGCGAAGGATGTTGATTTCTACGAAATTAACGAGGCTTTCTCGGTAGTTTCGCTGGCCAATAACAAGCTCTTGAATCTGGAAGGCACTAAGGTGAACGTGTACGGCGGGGCCGTGAGCCTGGGCCACCCGCTGGGTGCCTCGGGCGCGCGCATCGTGACCACGTTGCTGAGCGTGCTAACGCAGGAAGGCGGCACCATCGGCGTCACGGGCATCTGCAACGGCGGCGGCGGGGCCAGCTCCATTGTGCTCGAAAAGCTGTAAGCGCGAAGTTTCGCAGAGTTGACGGGGGTTCCGCAGAGTTTTCTTTGCGGAACCCTTTTTTTGGGTGCACAGGATGCTACGCAGGCAGCCAGCCTCGGCGAAACGCCGCCAACTTTGCGAAACGCTGCGCTAAAAAAGACCTGCGCCACGTTATGCTTCCTATGCGATACCTGTTGCTATTTTTGTTGCTACCGCTGGCTAGCCAAGCTCAACGCTCCCAGCGCATTACCATTTACTTCGACTCGACCCGGCTGCACCCGCACGAAATTTACCGGGCCCTGGTGGCGCAGGACACCGTGCTGAACGGACCCTACAAACGCTTTTACCCCAACGGCCGGCTAGAAGCCCAAACCCGCTACACCGATGGCAAGCGCGACTCGCTCTACGTCGAGTTTCACGCCAATCGGGGGCGGCGGCTGGAAGCTACCTACCAGGCCGGCGTGCGCCAGGGCCCGTTCAAAACCTACTACCCCGACGGCAAGGTGGCACAGGTGGGCACGTTTCTGGACGATGAGCCCAGCGGACCGCTCACGACCTACTACCCCACCGGCGAAATCAAGCTGCAAACAACCCTGACCAAGGGCCAGCCCAACGGCGCCGTGCGCGAGCTGTACGCCAGTGGCCAGGCCGCCGCCGAGGTCACCGACGCCAACGGCCAGCCCAACGGCGCGGTCAAGTTTTTTTATCCCAGCGGCAAGGTGCAGAGCGAAGGCACGCTGCGCAATGGCCTGCTAGCCAGCTCGTACAAAACATATTACGAAACCGGCCAGCTCGAAAGTGAGACCGTGATGAACGAGCAAACTGGCAAGGGCAGCTACCGCTCGTACTACGCTGGTGGCCAGCTCCAAACCGAAGGCACCTACTCGCCGGCCGCCGTGCGCGAGCGCCAGGTGAAAAATCCGCTCGGCGACGACCTTACTAAGCGCGTAGCCCCGCGTACCGGCACCGCCGCCCTCGATGGCCCCGCCACCTCGTACTACGAAAGCGGCAAGGTGAAAGGCAAAACCACCTACCGCCTAGGCGTGCCTACCGGCCACGGCCTCAGCTACTTCGAAAGCGGGCAGGTGAAGGAGGAGATTGACTATGCCAACCAAGGGCGCGACCGCAAGGTGGTGCGCTACTACGATGCCCCTGGCCAGCCCCGCCAGGCCGAGGAGCAGTACAAGAATAACCGCCCCGCTGGCACTTGGCGCGAGCTGTACCCCGATGGCAAAACCCCGCGCCAGGTCGAAAGCTACGCTGCCAGCGGCAAGCTCACCGGCGAACGCCTCACGTATTTCGACACGGGCAAGGTGCAAACCAAGCAGCAATTTGATATCAACGGCTTGCAAACTGGCTTGGGCCAGGAGTTTTACGCCAGCGGCCAGCCACGCAAAGAAGCTAACTATTTGAAGGGCTTGCTAGTGGGTACTTTCCAAGAATTTCACGAGAATGGCAGCCCGGCCGTGGCAGGCCAGTACAAAAACGGCAAGCAGAGCGGCGAGTGGACCTATTACAAAACCGATGGCCACAGCATCGAGCGCCAAGTAACCTACCGCGACGGCAAGGCCCAAAACGCCGGCCCCCGCACCAAGCTCAACGGCAAGCCTTACGTGCCCAAGGCCAAAAAGTAGGCAGTTGCCCGGCCCCTACCCCCCGCGCACTAGCTAAAGACTGGCACCACGCGGCCGTCTTCCACCTTTAGGGCAGCGTCGTACTTCTTGCCAGTTTTGGCCGAGAGGAAGCCTTTGATGAGGCCCGTTTCGCCGCGGCGCAGCAGCTGGCGCAACTGCGTGTCGGTCAGCTTTTTGCCACCCCACTCGAAGGGCACCCGAAACTGGCAGTCTTCGCGGAAGCGCGAGCAGCCAAAGGCGCTGCTGCCCTTGAGCATGGTGCCGAGCTTGCACACGGGGCACGGAATCTGGCTGGGGTCGGTGGCGGTGGTGGGCTTGCTTTCGGCGGCGGGCACCAGCTCGGGGTTAAGGTTGGCGTCGAGCACCAGCGCGCCGTCGAGCTTCTCGCCCGCACCCGTCACAAAGCCTTTGATGAGCTGGGTACGGCCTTTCGTAAACAGGCTTTTTACCTGCGAATCAGTCAGCTTCTTACCCAGAATCTCGGCAGGCAGCCGGAACTGGCAGCCCTCCCGAAAGCGCGCGCAGCCAAAGGCCGTTTTACCGCGCAGCACGTGGCCGGTTTTACAGGCCGGGCACGTGCCGAGGCCATTGCTGGCTGGCGGCGGGCTGGTGGCCTTGGTAGCGGTGCTGGCTGTTTTTGGTGCCGTGCCCGAAGCCGCCTTAGCAGCGCTGGCACTTCCACTCGCCGCGGGGGGGGTAGGGATGCCGGCCGACACGGCGCGGCCGCTGCGGTCGGTTTTTACTTCCTGCACCATTTCGCGCACCAAGCCTTTCAGCTCTTCCAGAAACTGATCAGAGGGCAGCTCGTTGCGCTCAATCTGGCGCAGCTTCTGCTCCCACTGGCCGGTCAGCTCCGCCGATTTCAAGGTCGGGTTGCGGATTAGCCCGATTAGCTCGACGCCAGTGGGGGTAGGCAGCAGGCGCTTTTTTTCGCGCCGAATGTAGTTGCGCTTAAACAGCGTTTCGATGATGGCGGCGCGGGTGCTGGGGCGGCCGATGCCGCTTTCCTTCATGGCCAGGCGCAGCTCCTCGTCGTCGATGTTGCGGCCCGCCGTTTCCATGCCGCGCAGCAGGCTGGCCTCGGTGTAGTCTTTGGGCGGCTGAGTCATCTTACTTTCGAGGCGCGGCTGGTGCGGGCCGCTTTCGCCCTTCACGAAGCTGGGTAGCACGGTGCTCACCACGTCGTCGTTGTCTTCGGCACCCGTGGCATTGGCGCCGGCGGGGGGGGTAGGCTTGGGCGCGGTTTGTTGGGTGGGGTCGCCGTACACCACGCGCCAGCCGGGGCTCAAAATCTGGCGGCCGCGCACCCGAAACAGGTAGTCGGCGGCTTCGGCCAGCACGGTGGTGTTGCTCACCTCGCAGTCGGGGTAAAACGCGGCGATGAAGCGGCGCACGATGATGTCGTACACGCTGCTTTCCATGCCGCCGCCCGGCCCGCCACTCCCTGTTGGAATAATGGCGTGGTGGTCCGTTACCTTGTTGTTGTTAAACACCTTAGGCGTTTTCGGGATCTTCTTTTCCAGCAGCGGGCCGGTCAGGGCGCCGTAACCGATGCCGCGCAAAATACCCGGAATCTTGGGGTAAATATCATCGGGCAAAAACGTGGTATCAACCCGCGGGTAGCTCACGGCTTTCTTCTCGTAGAGCGCCTGCACAATCTTAAGCGTGTCCTCGGCCGAAAGGCTCAGCTGGTTGTTGCACTGCACTTGCAGCGAGGTGAGGTCGAACAGGCGCGGTGGCGATTCCCTACCCTTCTTAATCTCGACATTAGTGACAGTGAGCGGCGCCGGGCGCACGGCCTCCAGCGCCTTGTTGGCCTCGTCTTCCTTCACGAAGTAGCCCAGCGCGCGCAGGCGGCTCTGCTCGTCGGGCGCGTCTTGGGCCTGCTTTTGCTCGGCCTCGGTGTTGATGCGCGTGAAGGTGGTGTCGCGGTACTGCGTCTTGAGCACCCAATACGGCTCGGGCTTGAAATTCTGGATTTCGTGGTGGCGGTCTACGAGCAGGGCCAGCGTGGGCGTTTGCACCCGCCCAATGCTCAGCAGCTGCTTGTCTTGGTAGCTAGTGTACTTGAGCGTGAAGAGGCGGGTAGCGTTCAGGCCCAGCAGCCAGTCGCCCACCGCGCGGCTGCGCCCGGCCTGGTACAGGCTGTCGAACTCCTTGCCATCGCGCAGGTTATTGAAACCCTGCCGAATAGCCTCTTCCGTAAGCGACGAAATCCAGAGGCGTTTCACCGGCTTGCGGCACTTGGCTTCGTGAATGACCCAGCGCTGAATGACCTCGCCTTCCTGCCCGGCGTCGCCGCAATTGATGACCTCGGTGGCCGCGTCGAGCAGGCGCTTGATGGTGTTAAACTGCTTGACTACCCCCTCGTCGCGGCGCATGAGTTTGATACCGAACTGCTCGGGTATCATGGGCAGGTCATGCAGGTTCCAGCGTTTCCACTCGGGGCGGTAGTCGTCGGGCTCCTTGAGCTGGCAGAAGTGGCCAAACGTCCAGGTGACCTGGTAGCCGTTGCCCTCGTAGTAGCCATCCATGCGCCGGTCGGCTCCGATAACCTGGGCGATTTCGCGGGCTACGCTGGGCTTTTCGGCAAGGCAAACTTTCATCGCAGATGTAACGAATTTAATTGATTTAACCGCCAGCCCGGTTGAGCAGGCTGGCGGTAATCAACAAAAATACGGCGCGAAAAGGTCGGGGCGGCGTGTTGCTTTTGCCTAGGCAAGCGGGGCCATAGCTAACGCTTGGCTAGCTAGGCAGCTACCGAAAATAGCGAGCCTTGAGCTGGCGCGTGAGGTGCCGCGACAGCTGGTGAGCTTGGTAACTATCGATTGCCCGCTGCTCGTTTTTCTTATTATACTCCATCGCCATAACTGCTTCCACCACAAAAGCGGGAAAGCTGACAAAAGCGATGATAGCAATGCCAAGCCCCGCTTGTTCGCTAATGATGAAACCAGGCGGAGCGGTACCCAGCACTACCCCTCCTATCGCGGCCACGCCTGCCGTACCGGCCAAAAAGCGCTTGTTATTTTTGCGCTTGGCAGCAACCAGCCGGTGCAGGGCCGCCACTGTATCGGGCGCCGCAGGTGCACTCGCCAGCGGCATCGTGATCGAATCGGGTCGAGCCGCTGGGCGTAGCGCCTGGGCCACGGCCGGACCGCTGGCTAGTAGCAGCAGGGCTAGGAGTAGAAGTAGGTATTTCATTGTGCAGAAAGGAAATTGATAGGTCGAAGTACGACGTCAATTTCCTTTCTACCTACTGGCTGGCAAGCGCATTAAAGTCAGATTTTTCTTAGCGTATTACCTTTAAATTCAATGACTTGATTACCCAAAAGCCTTCTGCTAAAGTCTGGCAAAGCTAACAATAAATGTGGCGGCGCTATTTGCTCCGCGGGCCCTACCCCTCCCTTTTTCCTTGAATTGGGCAAAGCATCCTTCCCCCCTATGATTGTGGTCGCATGTACCAGCAATTGGGCGGCTTATTGCCGACTGCAACACCCCTAAAGCAGGCCAAGGCGAACAGTGCGAAGCTGCTTTGAAGTAGCAGAAACCCAGCCCAAAAAGGTTAATAGAAAAGGGCAGCTACGATTGCGGCTGCAGGTATTCGGGCACCAGGGCGCGGCGGGCCCAGCGCTTGGGCAAGCGGTGCTGCTGCCAGGCCTGAAGCACACGCTGCTCCCGCCCTTTAGAATGCCCCATGGTGAGCACGGCGCCCCTGGTCAGGACTGGCACACTAGCAACAGCCCCGAGTAAGCCAGCAATAGAAGCGCCCAGCCCATTGTAACCTCCTTGGGTCCCGATGGCCAGCGCGATGCCGCTCACCCCCAGTATACCGGCACCAACTTTTAGCCCGACGTGCCCATTGTGCCGCCGCCGGTCGAATAAGCGGTGCAACGCGGCGGCCGTATCTACTGGAGCGGGGTCCGCTACGACGAGACGGGTGACCGAGGGAGAAATAGCCGGGAGGACCGAGGCCGGTACTGGGCTAGTTTGGGCCGTCGAAAGCGCGGATGGCTTAAAATATCGGGGTTTCAGGCGGCGCTTTAGCTCTGCTGGTAGCCGGTGCTGCGCCAGCGCCTGCAGGGCTAGCTGTTCCTCTTCCCGGTTGTACTGGCGGTAGTAGAGCAGCTCTCCAGTGCCGGCTATCAGCGTTAGGCCTACTGTGCGCCCTTGGCTGGCCAGCTGCGACAAGGGGCTGATTTTATCGGAGCCAAATAGGTTATCTACAAACAAGCTGATGCCGCCCGCCAGCACTGTACCTACCAACAGCACCGTGCGGGTATTGCGCTTCACAGCAAATAGGTGGTGCAATGCGGCGGCCGAATCGAGGGGCGCGGCGGCCACCGAGTCGGCCAGTGCCAGCGGCGGGCGGCTTTGGGCTGGGGCAACCACCGTGCGCAGTAACAGTAAGAAGAGTAAACTTAGGAGGCGCATAGCTGGGCTGGGAATAAATGACCTGACGAAGTACGGCGCTAATAGCCCGACTACCTATTCACTGGCCAAAGGACTTAAAGTCCCAGCCTTCGTTATGCTACTGCTTGATTATCTGGCATTAAACCCCGAGGCATGCGTGGCGCAAAGTCGGTTATTCGTAAAAATAAAGTCAAACCGGCGGGCCCTACCCCTCCTTTTTTTGCTGGGTAGTGATAAGTATGACCGAGCCTACGATGACGGCCGCGCCCACCAGCATCTGGCCCGTGAGCTTTTCGCCCAGCATGGCCCAGCCCAGCAGCACAGCCACCACGGGGTTGACGTAGGCGTAGGTGGCCACCCGCGCCGGCGGGGCGTGCTGCAGCAGCCAGCTGTAGGCCGTGAAGGCCACCAGCGACCCAAATACCACCAGGTAGCCCCAGCCCAGCCACGCCGCCAGCCCAAAGCTGCCCGGGTGCAGCCCGCGCCACTCGCCGGTGGCCGTGCCCAACAATAGCAGCAGCGCGCCGCCAGCCAGCATCTGCATTCCAGACGCTAGCACCGGCGACTTGGGCACCGGCGAGCGCAGCCCGTAGATGGAGCCCGCCGCCCAACTGAATGCCGCCAGCAGCACCAGCCCTACCCCTGCCAATTGGGCGTGGCTGGCGCCAGCCGTCAGTTGCTCGCCCACCAGCAGGTACACGCCCACAAAGCCCAACACGAGCCCCAGCACCACCTTCCAGCCCGGCCGCTCGCCGTGCAGCCATAGCCAACCCAGGATGACAATCCAGAACGGCTCGCTGGCAATGAGCAGCGCGGCCAGGCTGCTGGGCAGCGTGCGCTCGGCCAGCACCACCATGCCATTGCCGCCCAGCAGCAGCAAGCCACCCACCACGAAGCTCGTGCGCCATTGCGCCAGGGTAGGCTTTTGATACTCGGCCGAGGCCCGGCCCACCAGCGTCAGAATACTACCGGCTAGCAAAAACCGCCCCCCCGCCATCAGCAGCGGCGGCATCGTGGCAATGGCGTATTTAATAGCCAGATACGTGGAGCCCCACAGCAAGTACACGGCGGCAAAAGCGGCCAGCAGCAGGAATCGGGAAGGTTTAGCAGGCATTAAGAATAGCTAATACGGAGATTGCCCTTGCGATTGCCGCGCGGCAATCTCCCCAGAACGACTGCGTTCGGGTATCGTGCGGGAGCGGCGGCAATTACAAGGACAAACGGGTTGCCTTTGTGCCTACTTGCGCAGCGCCACGCGCACACCGGCCATAAGCCAGCGGGTGGGCATCTGGGCGCCCAGCAGGTCCGAGTAGTGGGCGTTGAACAGGTTTTGGGCCTGGCCCACCAGCCACACGCGCTCGGGCAGCACGGCCAGGTCGAGGCGGGCGTTGAAGACAGCATAGCTCGGCGTGAGCTCGGCAAAATTGGTGCTAGCGCTGGGCACGGTTTGCTGACCGGTGCGCACCTTGTAGAGGCCGCCCACACTCAGCGTGAAGCGCGGGTGCACCAGGCTCACATTGCCCGATACGAGGTGACGCGCCACGTTGGAAAGGTACTGCGACTGCACATCGCCGGCCACATCGAGGTGCACCCAGGTGTAGCCCACGCTGCCGTCGAGGCGCAGGCTGGGCGCCAGCTGGGCGCGGCTCGTCAGCTCGGTTTCGATGCCCTGGGTGCGCACGGCAAACAGGTTTTGGGCCAGGCGATAAGTCGCGTTGGGGTTAAGATTGGGGTAGCCCGTCGTCTCAATCGACTGGCTGCCCGAGGCTCCCACGTAGTCAATCAGGTTGCGGCCGTAGCGGTTGAAGTACGTGCCACGCACCGTGAGCGCCCGCCCGGGCTGGTAGTCGAGGCCCGCCTCGTAGTTCCAGGTGCGCTCGGCGCTCAGGCCGGGGTTGCCCACGTTGAAGCCGCTGGGCACCACGCCCGGCCGAATGGCTGAGTTGTACTGCTCCGTAAAATTGGGCGCCCGAATGCCCCTACCCACCGCGCCGCGTACAGTCAGCTTTTCGCTCACTTGCTGGCTGGCGTTGAGCTGCGGCACTACCTCAGTACCGTAGTTCTGGTCGTGATCGAGGCGCAGGGCAGCCGTGATGCTGAGGCCGGCGGTAGGCGCCAGGGCCGCTACCGCAAACGCCCCGGCGTGCCACACGGCGTGGTCGCCGCGGTCGTTGCTTTGCACGGCGCGGCGGTCGGCCTGGCCGCCCAGGGTAGCGCGCACCTTGGGCGAGAGCTGCAACTGGTGCTGGCCCTGCACATTGAGGTAGTGCATGAGGTGATCGCTGGCCGCCGAGGTGGGCGTATACACGTAGAGGTCGGTGCTGGCCGTGCCCACCACGGAGAGCTCGGTGCGCGCCCGCTCGCTCCACTCGTAGCGCAGCTGGCCCTGGTACCAGTCACGCGAAGTGGTTTCGCGGGCGCGGTCGCCCACGTTGGTCGTATAAAAGTTCTGGGCGTTGTAGTCGCGCCGGTCGAAGCTGGCACGGGCCGCCGCACTAAGCTTGTCGGTAACCTGGTACACGCCCGACAGCGAGTAGGTGTTCAGCTTAAAGTCGTTGCGCCCGCCGCCGGGCAAGTCCAGCAGCTGGCCACTGGCCGTATTATTCAGGATGCCGCCCGCCAGGCGCAGGCCCTTGTCCTGGCCATAGAAACCCGCGTTGGTGCTTTTGAGGCCATACTCGCCGGCCAGGAAAGTACCAGCCAGCTCCACCGCATCGGGCCGGTGCGTGGCGGCGAAGGTCTTGGTCACAATGTTGACGAAGCCGCCCACCGCGTCGGGCCCGTATAGTGCCGCGCCCGGCCCGCGCACCACCTCAATCTGCTCAATCTCGGCCGGCGTGATGGGAAAATAACCTCCAAAATGGCCCGTGAGCGGGTCATTCAGGCGCATGCCATCCAGCAAAATCAAGACTTGGTTGAAGGTCGAGCCGCGCAACGTGATATCGGCCTGAGTGCCAAAGTTGCCGCGGCTCTGCATCTCGATGTTGGGCAGCAAGCGCAGCAAATCATCGAGCGAGGCCACGGGGTAGCGACTGAGGGTGCTGCCGGGCACTACCGTCACGTAGCGGCCGCTTTGGCCCGCTAGCTGGCCCAGGCGGGTGGCATACACGGTCACTTCACCCAGCTCGCGCTGCTTGGCGCTGTCGAGGGGGGTAGGGGCAAGGCGCTGTGCCTGAGCAGCTAGCGGCAGCAGCAGGACTACCCCTGCGGCACGGCGTAAAAATGGGGGCATAGCAACGGTCGGTAAACGGCCGCAAAGGTACCCGCCTACCCCCGCAAAATGGCCTTAGCTACCTCAATTAGCTACTTTGGCGTAGGGGCCGGCGGGTTTTGGCGCGTCAGCAGCAGGCCCAACCCCAGGCCCTGGCTGAACTGGATGCCCGGGTCTTGGTCGTACTGATAGAGCACGGTGCTCTGAAAATTGACGCTCAGCAGCCCGTACACCTTAGCCGTAATGGTGAGGTCGAGGCGCTAGTTGATGTCGCGCGCCCGAAAGCTGCCGTAGTTGGTAAACAGCAGGTAACGTGCTTTAAAATTGGCGTTGGGGCCCAGCGGCTGGTCGAGGGTAGCCAGAATCTGGGCCGCCAGGATTTCCCAGCGTGTGGTGTGGCCAGGGTTCACCTCGTATACTACGTCGGTGGGTAGCGTCTGAAACCGGCCCAGGTCGCGCACGATGGTGAGGCGCGGCGCGAAGGGCGACAAGCGGAGGGCGAACCGCTTAGTGGGATGAAATTCAAAGCCGTACGCATTGGTGAGGTAAGCCGGTGCCAGGAAGCCCGATACCAGCCGCGGCGCATCGCCCGAGTAATCGTAGCCGGGCCCAAACTGCGAGAGTAGGTTCAGCGACACAAAGGCGTCCCACTTGGGCGAGAAAGCGTGGCCGTACTTAGTATCTAGCCACAAGCGGTCGTTGGTTTTGCGGTAGCCCAGGCCTCGGGTGTACTGGCCCGCGTACAGAAAATCGGCCTCATTGTCCCAGCTGTGGTGCCCACGCAGGTAATGCGCCTGGCCGTTGAAGAGCGTGCTCACACCCAGCGACGTGGCGCCACCACCCTTCCAGTTATCCGAAATAACTGCCTCGTTCAGGTTCACGCCTACCTTAAGGCTTGTGCGCCAATACGTAGTATCGGAGGAGGCAGGCACAAGAACTTGGGCTTGGGCCAGAAGTGGTCCAAGCCCAAGCCAGATAGCGGGTAGCAATTTATTCATGGAGCGCCAGGGGGTAGGGCGAAAGCAATGCAAGTGAGGCCCGCAATATAGCGGAGTACTTACAGTAGACCAATGCCTTATATTCTACCCGTGCAGCTACTACTTTTCGCTCACTGCCTACCCCCTTAGTCCAGCTCCAATTCTCTATTGTGGCGCCGCGCTTAGGCAGGCTGATCCGTCACTGCGGGGTCATGCGTGGGGCCTTCATAGGTGCTGCTGTCTTCGTCGGCTTGTGGCACGGCCTCGGTAGCGTAGATGTGCTCTAGCTCTTCAATCACCTCTTTGTTGATTTGCAGGTCTTTGAGAACGCCATCGGCAATGTCATACACAAGCCCGTACAGGCGGGGCGGCTTGGCACTGCGCATAGCATTCTGGATGATGTTGGTCTTGGCTAGGTTATGCACCTGCTCTATCACGTTGAGCTCTACGAGGCGGCGCAGGCGCTGCTTCTCGTCGGTGATGCGCAGCAGCTCCGTTTCGTGCAGGCGCACCACGTCGCGGATGTTCACCAGCCAGTTGTCAATCAGGCCATACTGCTTGTTGGTGGCGGCCGCCGCCACGCCGCCGCAGCCGTAGTGGCCCACCACCAGAATATCCTCTACCCCCAGCACTTCCACGGCATATTGCAGCACGCTCAGCAGGTTCATGTCGGTGTGCACCACCATGTTGGCGATGTTGCGGTGCACAAACATCTCGCCGGGGCCGGTACCCGTGATGCCCGAGGCCGGCACCCGCGAGTCGGAGCAGCCGATGAACAGATAGCGCGGATGCTGGCCATTGGCCAAGTGGTGAAAGAACTCGGGGTCCTGCGCGTTTTTGGTGGCTACCCACTCGCGATTATTGGCTAAAATGTCCTGAATACCGGCCATGAAACTGGATGGATAGAAGATGAAAAATACTGAAAACTTGTCCTTATACGCGGCCGGAGGGCCATCTTGTTCGGTCGGTGCGGCTTAGAGAGGCGGCACCACCAGCGTGCGATGACGCCGCGAGTGGGCGCTGAAGTGCCCCAGTGCGCCGCCCGAAAAATTGGATTTGGGGTTGGCCGGCGTGGTGCTGAGAAGCGCGTTGCCCTGCAAAATCTGGTTCAGGGTGCGGAAGTATTCGTAGGCGTCGGGGTCCACGTTTTGCATCTCCACGCGCACGCTGTCGCCGGTGGCTAGCTTATCGACATCGTCGGCCATGCCCCCGCCACCGCCCGGTCCGCCGCCGCCCAGGGCGCGCACATTGGCCTTGCCGTCGGTAAACTCATCGTTTTGGGTAAAAATCGCCTTATTGAGCCGCCCATTGCGGTACTGCCGAAACAGGTAATAGTTACGCCCGCCGGCTGGGTCTTGGTACTGCGGCACCAGCTGAATGTTGTTGCCCACGATGCTTTTCTGAGCACGCAGGCCGGTAAGGGCCACCACTGGGCTGGGTAGCGTACAAGCCGCCACGTAGCGCTGGCTACCACTCTCCACGCGCAGCGTGTAGCGCCGGCCCGGCTGGCCCAGCAGCTGGCGGCCCTGGTAGCGGCCGGGGGTGCTGGTTTCGGTTAGCGTTTCGAGGCCGCCGGCGTCGTCGCTGAGGGTGATGGTAGCGCCGCTCACGGCCGGGAAGGTGTTAGTCTTGGTATAATCGACGCTCTGCGAAAGCAGCACCGTGCAGGGCTGGCCATCGTCGGCGAGGTTGCCCTCGATAGCCAGCTGCGGCGTCGTATTCTGGAGGTCGAGCGTCACCACTTTCTGGCAGGAGGCCGTGAGTAGCAGCGCGGCGGCCAGGAGCGAAAAGAATCCGGTATTTTTCATTTAACGGGCAAGCGGACGTCAGATAAGCATGACGTTCTTTTCTGAGTGAGTCGGCTTTTCTAGAAGCTAAAATTGTAGGTGGCCGACGGCACCAGGCGAAACAGCGACGTTTGCACGGCCTGGGTCTTGGTGGGGTCGTTGGGGTCGGTTTCGAACGTGATGCTGTAGGGGTTTTCGCGGGCCAGTGCGTTGTAGACCGAGAAGTTCCAGCTGCTATGGAAGCGGTGGCCCTCCTGGTGGGGTTTTTCGTAGGTGGCGCCCAGGTCGAGGCGGCGGTAGGCGGGCAGGCGGTCGGCGTTGCGGGCACCGTAGAGGCTCACGGCCTGGCCGGCCACGTAGTACTTGCCTACGGGGTAGGTCACGGCGTTGCCGGTGCTGGCCACGAAGGTGCCGGCCAGGCTCCACCTATCATTGAGCTGATACACAGCTACTACCGACAAGTCGCTGGGCCGGTCTTGGCGGGCATTGAACCACCCGCCGCCGTTGATGGCGTCGAACTGGCGCTGCGATTTGCTGAGCGTATAGCCTAGCCAGCCAGTGAGGCGGCCGGTGTCTTTGCGCAGCAAAAACTCGATACCGTAGGCCCTACCCCGCCCGTAGAGCAGCGTGCTTTCCACGTCTTGGTTGCCCTGCAGCTGGGTGCCGTCGCGGTAGTCTACCTGGCGCTGCAGCCATTTGTAATACACCTCGGCCGAAAACGTATAGGCGCGGCTGGCGCCCAGCTGCCGGAAGTAACCCGCCGACAACTGGTCGGCCAGCTCAGGCTTCACGTTGAGCGAGGTGGGCACGTAGAGGTCGGTAGGCGAGCTTGAGGCCGAATTGCTGAGTAGGTGCAGGTTTTGCACGTTGCGGGCATAACCTGCCTTGAGGGCGGTGGCCGGTGTGAGCTGGTAGCTGGCCGCCAGGCGCGGCTCCAGGTTAACATAGTTTTTGATGACCTCGCCGGCGCCAAACTGCTGGCTGCTCAGCACCTTGCCGTTGGTGTCGTAGGCCGAGTAGGTACCCGCGCCCAGCAGGCTAAAATCGGAGAGGCGCAGGCCGGTGGTGAAGTCGAGCTGCTCGGTGGCGTGCCATTCGTAGGAGGCGTAGGCGCCGGTTTCGAGCGAGTAGTTAGGGCGGGCGGGGGTAGGGTTTACGGCCGCGTCGGTGGCAGCCGTCACGTGGCCCGGCGTGATGGTGTGGTAGATGGCCTGCGCCCCGAAGCGCACCGTTTGGCTGGCGCTGGGCGAGTACTCAAAGTCCTGCTTCAGGTTCCAGTCCTTGATATCGGAGTCGATGCTAAAGTCCTGGTTGTTGACTCGAATGTTAATCTGATAGCTGTACTTACTGAAAATGAGCGACGTATTGCTGAAAAGCTTATCCGTGAAGAGGTGGTTGAAGCGCAGCGTGGCCGTTTGGTTGCCATAGTTGTTGCCGAAGTTGCCCACGCCCAGCGCGTCGCGCCCCAGGTAGCCCGAAAAGTAGAGGCGGTTGGTGGGGCTGAGCGTGTAGTTGGCCTTGGCGTTGAAATCGTAGAAGTAGAGGCTGGCGCTTTTGGTGGTTTCGTTTTTGGAGAGCTTCAAAAACACATCGGCGTAGGTGCGCCGGCCGGTGAGCAAAAATGAGCCTTTGTCCTTCACCAGCGGCCCTTCCAGGGCCAGGCGCGAGGCAATGAGGCCGATGCCGCCGCTGCCGTGCAGCTGCTGGTTGTTGCCATCTTTCATCTTGATATCGACCACCGACGAGAGCCGGCCGCCGTACTGCGCCGGCATGCCGCCCTTGAACACGGTGAGGTCGCGGATGGCGTCTGAATTGAACGTTGAGAAGAATCCGAGCAGGTGCGAGGCGTTGTAGACGGGCGCCTCGTCGAGCAAAATCAGGTTCTGGTCCACGTTGCCGCCGCGCACCGAAAAGCCGCTGCTGCCCTCGCCGGCCGACTTGATGCCGGGCAGCAGCGTCAGGGTTTTGAGCACGTCTTTCTCGCCAAATAGCACCGGCACCTTGGCTATCTGCTTCAGGTCCAGCACCTCGACGCCAGACTGCGCCTTGCTGATGTTGGCCTGGGCACTGCGGCCGGTCACGAGCACTTCGGTTAGCTCCTGGCCGCCGGGGCTGAGGCGAAAATCCAGCCGCTGGCTTTGGCCGATGGTGACTTGGCGGGGCTGGGCCCGGTAGCCCACAAAGCTGGCCTCTACGGTGTAGGTGCCGGCGGGCACCGTGAGGGTATAGAAGCCGTAGGCATTGGCTGCCGCGCCTACCCCCGGCAGCTCGACTAAGCGCACCGTAGCCCCGGTGAGGTCTTCGCCGGTTTGAGCGTCTTTCACGGTGCCGCTGAGCGTGACGCGGGCCTGCGCCCAAACCGCGTGCGGCGCGGCGCCTACTGCCAGCAGAGCGGCCAGGCCGAGCGGCCGGGCCACCCTACCCCCCCGGCCAGCAGCAAGTTTTGGCCTTCGAAAAACTCCTAGGAAAGAAAAAGTAAGCAGTAGCCTCATGGCACAAAGCTACCCGGTGCTGCCCCGGCACGGTGCTTTAGTCGGCCAACTAGCCTAAAAACCGGCCCGCACCAGCTGCTACGTAACTGTGGCTGGGGCCATGGCGGGGCCAAGCGTAAGGTGCAGGGTGTGGCGCGCCCCAGCCGGCGCAAACTCGTAGCGCAGTCCGAAATTGTAGTAGGCGCATATCTGCTGCACGATGCTCAGGCCCAGGCCCGGCGACTCGGAAGCCGCATTGTGCTTGCGGAAGCGCTCAAAAAACCGGGCCGGGTCGCCGCTGATTACTGGACCCGGGTTGCTGACTTCGAGGTCGGTGGGCGTGAGGCGCACCGTCACGTCGCCACCCGGCACGTTGTGCCGAATGGCGTTGTGCAGTAGGTTGTGCAGCAGCGAATCGGCCAGGCCAGGGTGCAGGCGGCGGGGGGGGTAGGGGCCAGGTGCAGGTGCAGCGCCAGGCCGCGCGCGTCGAGCAGCGGGGCCAGCTGCTCAGCTTTTTCGCGCACCAGAGCGGCCAGGTCGAGCGGCACGGCGGCCCCAAACTGGCCATTCTCGATGCGACTGAGCAAAGCCAGCGCCTGGTGCAGGCGTGAGAGCCGGCGCGTGGCCCCGTAGAGGTCGGCCAGCAGTGGTGCGGCGGCGGGGTCGTCGGTGAGGGTAGGCAGCTGGAGCAGCTGCTCGAGCTGGGCCTGCATAATGGCCAGCGGCGTTTGGGTTTCGTGAGCGGCGTTGGCCGTGAATTCGCGCAGGCTTTCGTAGTCGGCCACCAGGCGCTGGCTCAGGTGCGTCAGGGCCTGGTTGAGCTCGGCAAACTCTTCAATTCTGGACGTAGGCAGGCTGAGCGGCTGGTGCTGCTGCAAGTCATAGCGACGCAGTGCGGCCAGCGTGTGCCGAAACGTGCCCCACAACCGCTGCGATAAGTAGCGGTGCAGCAGCACCACGCTGCCCAGCAGCAGCGCCAGCACTACCAGCATGCTGCTCACCGTGGCCAGCAGCAACTCATCGGTTTCGACCATCGACTTGCGCAGCGTTACCCAGGCCGGGGCTTGCCCCGCACCGGCCGCCCAAAACGTGAGCTGCCGGTGCGGCACCATCGAGCCCTCGGTGGGGTCGAGCAGCAGCGTATCGGAAAAACCTAGCGGCCGGGGCTGGTGGCTCACGCTGTATTGCTGCCGGTACACGGGCTCGGGCAGCGGCCGGCCAGCGGCCAAGCGCGCCTCTATTTCGAGGCGGTGGTTTTGCAGCTGCTCGCCCACCTCGTTGCGCACGGCCCGCTCGATGCCCACGTACAGTACCCCGCTTCCCAGCGCAAACACCCCCAGGCTGAGCAGCACGTAGTAGCGATTGGTAGCCGCAAGAAGCTTCATTTTTTAAGGGGTTGTGGATAATGCGTACCTAAAGAACGTCATTCCGAGCTGGTCAAGGAATGATGTTCTTTAGGTACGCATTGCCTACTACTTACTCGGCACTCAGCTTATACCCTACCCCATACATGGTGCGGATATAATTGTCGGCGCCCTTTTCCTGCAGCTTTTTGCGCAGGTTTTTGAGGTGTGTATAAATGAAGTCAAATGAGTCGGTGGCATCGACCGAATCGCCGCAGAGGTGCTCGGCAATGGCTTCCTTGGTGAGCACGCGGCCGGGGTTGGCCAGCAGGTACAGCAGCAGGTCGTACTCCTTGCGCGTCAGCGTCAGGGCCTCACCGCGCACCAGCACTTCAGCCTGGTCGGGCCACACCAATAGGTCGCGAAACACCACGTGGTTTTGCCCCTGAAACCGCCGGCGCCGAATAATGGCCCGCAGCCGCGCGTTCAGCTCCGAGAGGTGAAACGGCTTGGCTAGGTAGTCGTCGGCGCCCAGGTCGAGGCCCGCCACGCGGTCGTCGAGGGCATCGCGGGCCGAAATAACGAGCACGCCCGCCGGCGAATTATCCGCCTTGAGCACACGTAGCAAATCGAGGCCGTTGCCGTCGGGCAGCGTCAGGTCGAGCAGCACACAGTCGTAGTGGTAGAGCTTGATTTTTTCCAAGGCCTGGGCAAAATCGGCGGCTACTTCCACCACGTAGCCACCTTGGCGCAGGGCTTCAATGAGGGTAGAGCGCAGAGCGGCTTCGTCTTCGACTAATAGGATTTTCATGGCGCGAGTGGGAATTGTTCGGGGCCCGAAAAAACGAAGCAAATCTGAAGCAAATCGGGAGTACTGGCCAGCCGAGCACTTTGCACTGATTTACGCAGGAGGGAGCGCGGTTTGTCCCCGCCCGTCATTGAAGTACTGTGTTCAACGACGGGCGGGGATAAACCGCGCTCCCTCCTTATTTTTTTTGCACGGCAGACCTAGCCCCACCGCTGCTAGCCGGCTCCTACCCTACTTGGGCCGCCAAGTGAGGCATAGGCCGGGCGTGTTGCCATAGTATATGGGCATGATGCCCACATCGCGGCCAATGGACTTGCGGCCCCAGCGGTTGCGGTGCGTGAGGTACGCCAAGTGGGCCGACAAAATGCCGAAGCCCGCGCCGGCGACCACGTCGCTCTGCCAGTGCTTATCGACCACCATGCGCAGCGCGGCCACGCTGGTAGCCACAGTATAGGCCCCGATGCCGTACCACTGGCTTTTGTCCCGAAACTCGGTGTGCACGATGCTGGCTGCCAAAAACGCCTGCGCCGTGTGGCCCGACGGAAACGAGAGATTATCGGAGCCATCGGGCCGCGTTTCCTGGCTCAGGTGCTTCACCAAGAACGTACTACCCAGCATAATGGCCTCGCTTTTAGCCAAAATGAGCAGGGTGTTGATGCGGTCGTTGCGGCTCTCGACGCCCGCCAGCGCCACGGCGCCCAGTTCGAGGTAGGGCACGAAGATGAGCACATCGGCCACCCGGCTCTGCGACGATGGGAAGATGCGGTGAATGTCGCGCTGCGCTTCCTGATTGGTATAAGAGCCGTGGCCGTTGAACGTGTACGCCCCATAGCCAATGAGCACCGCCGGGATAGCTACTGCCTTGAACAGCTTACTCTTAAAGAACGGCTGCTTGGCCGTGGTGGGCACCCCAACGGGGTTTTCGTACTTGTGGGTGGTGTCGGCGGGGGCGGTAGTGGCGGGGTTGAGAGGCACCTGCGCCAGCACGGGCGTGGCGCTGCTCAGTAGTGCGCCCAGCAGCAAGGCGCGCGTAGAAGAGAAAAGTGAACGCATGGCGTGACAAATTGGTAACAAAATGGCCTCTACGCAAGCCAGGCGATTTTCGCTGTCGGCCCCAAACCTACCGGGCGATTCTGAAGCTAATCGGACCGGCGCGCACGGGCCCAGCTACGCGGCCGCCGGGCCCGGCGGCCCCTACCCCACCCCGCCTCGGCAACGTTGCCGGCAACGATAGCGCAAATAAATCGGCCGGCTGGCTAGGAGATGCCGCCGGGCCGGGCTAGTATTCCGCTGCCGAAGCCCAGTTTGGGCTGCGCTTCGGGCCGTTTCCCTTCTCTCTTGCCTGGCCGCCGCGGCCCCACCGCGTGGCCTTCCCACCCGCTTTATGACTCGTTTTGCGCTGCTTGCCGGCGTAGCGGTGGCCTTGGCCGCCCTACCCCCCCTTTCTGCCTTAGCTCAGGCTAACCGCCCGGCGGCCGCCCAGCCCGCACCGCCTACCCTACCCGCCGTGCGGCAAGTGCGCTTTAAAGCCGACACGTTCAACATAGAGCAATACGGCGCCGTGGCCGATGGCCAAACGCTGAACACGCAGGCGTTTCAAAAAGCCATTGCGGCGTGCGCGGCGGGTGGCGGAGGTACGGTGCAGGTACCGGCCGGGCTGTGGCTCACGGGGCCCATTGTGCTGCAAAATAACGTGAACCTGCACCTGGCTACTGGGGCGCTCGTGCAATTCACGGCCGACCACCTGCAGTATCCGCTGGTGAAAACCACCTGGGAGGGTGAGGATGCTATCCGAAGCCAGGCCCCGATTTCGGGGGTAGGGCTCACCAATATCGCCATCACCGGCAACGGCACGTTCGACGGGGCCGGCGACAGCTGGCGACCCGTGAAGAAGAACAAGCTCAACGAAGGCGAGTGGAAAAAGCTGGTGGCTTCGGGCGGCATCCTCAATGAGAAAAAGGACTCGTGGTACCCCTCGGCAGCGTCGCTCAAGGGCAATATGCTGGCCGCAGCCGGCACGCCGCGCAAGAGCCTGAACCCGGCCGACTTCGACGACATTCGCGACTTCCTGCGGCCCAATATGCTGAGCCTGACCAATTGCCAGCAGATTTTACTCGAAGGCTTCACGATTCAAAACTCGCCGGCCTGGACCATCCACCCGCTGCTGTGCCAGGACATTACGGTGCGCCGCGTAACGGCCCGCAACCCTTGGTATGGCCAAAATACCGACGCCATCGACCTCGAATCGTGCCGCAACGGGGTGCTCGACGACTGCGTGTTTAGCGTGGGCGACGACGGGCTGTGCATCAAGAGCGGGCGCGACGAGGAGGGGCGCAAGCGTGGCGCGCCCACCGAGAATTTTTTGATCCAAAACTGCAAGGTGTACAGCGCCCACGGCGGCTTCGTCATTGGCTCGGAGATGTCGGGTGGCGTGCGCAACCTGGTGGTGCGCAACTGCACCTTCCAGGGCACCGACGTGGGGCTGCGCTTCAAAACGGCGCGCGGCCGTGGCGGCATGGTGGAGAACATCTGGGTCGATGGCATCACGATGACGGACATTGCTGGGCAGGCCATCCTGTTTGACATGTACTACGCGGCCAAGGACCCCGTGCCGCAGGCCGGCGAGGCAATGGCACCGCCCGTCATCGCGGCCCAGCCGCTGGGCGAGGGCACGCCGCAGTTTCAGCACTTCTACATCAAGAATGTGGTGTGCAAGGGCGCTGAAACCGCCATCCTGGTGCGCGGCCTGCCCGAAATGGCCATCAAGGATATCAGCCTCGAAAACATGGTAATTGAGGCGCATAAGGGCCTGGTATGCCAGGAGGCGGAGAACATTCGCCTCAAAAACGTGACGCTACTCACCACCGACACCAAGCCGGTGCTGGAAGTGCAGAATAGCAAAAACATCAGCCTCGACGGCATCAAGTATGCCAGCGGCGCCGAGCTGCTACTACGCGTGAGCGGCGACCGCAGCCAGGCCATTCACCTCACCAATACCAATACCAAGCTGGCCAAAAAAGGCTTGGAGCTGGGCGACAAGGTGGGAAAAAAGGTGGTGCAGGTAGCGGCGAAGTAATCACTCACAAATCTGCCCGTCCTTGCGAGCGCAGCGCGGCATGCCTTCTTGCACGCCAGGGTCATTACTTCAACGCCCAGGCAAGATTGCCGCGCGCAACAAAGTGGCGCGCAAGGACAGACGACTCTTCCCCATGAAATTTCCTACCCCCCTCTTTTCCATAATTCTGGCCTGGCCGCTGCTGGCGCCGGCCCAAAGCGCACCGGCCGCCATGTCGCAGCGCATGGCCGATGCGTTTATCGCGCAGCATCCCGACTCCATCGTGATTGGCAACCGCAAAACGGCCCGCTGGGACTACGAGCAGGGCCTGATGCTCAAGGCCTTGGAGCGGGTGTGGGAGCGCACCGGCGATGGGCGCTATTTCACGTATATTCAGAAGGACGTGGACCAGTTTGTGCAGCCCGACGGGAGCATTCGCACCTATAAACCGGAAGAATATCAGCTCGATAACATTGCTACCGGGCCGGCGCTGCTGCTTTTGGGCCAGCTGTCGGTGCCCGGCAATGAGAAGTATCGGCTGGCTGCCGCCAAGCTGCGCCAGCAGCTGGCCACGCAGCCGCGCACCCAGGCGGGCGGCTTTTGGCACAAGAAAACCTACCCCAACCAGATGTGGCTCGATGGCCTGTACATGGCCGAGCCCTTCTATGCCCAGTACAGCGTGCTGACGGGCGACGCGGCGGGCCTCGACGATGTAGCCAATCAGTTTGCGCTCATCGAAAAGCATCTGCTCGACCCCAAAACCGGCCTGCTACGCCACGGCTACGACGAAAGCCGCGCGCAGCTGTGGGCTGACAAAGCCACCGGGCAGTCGCCCCAGGCCTGGGACCGCGCCGTGGGCTGGTACGCGATGGCCCTGGTAGAGGTGCTTGACTACGTGCCCGCTAGCAGCCCGCACCGCGCCGCGCTCGTCCAGGATTTGCAGCGCCTGGCGCCCGTGCTGGCCAAGTACCAGGATGCCAAAACCGGCACCTGGAGCCTCGTGATGGGCCGCGAAACCGAAAAGGGCAACTACGCCGAGGCGTCGGGCAGCAGCATGTTTGTGTACGCGCTGGCCAAGGGCGTGCGCCTGGGCTACCTCGATAAAAAATACGCCGCGGTGGCGCGCAAGGGCTACGACGGCATTCTCAAGGCCTTTATCAGCACCGAAAATGGCGCACTGGCCCTCAATGGTACTGTGAGCGTGGGTGGGCTGGGTGGCACGCCGTACCGCGATGGCTCGTACCAATACTACCTGAGCGAGCCGCTGCGCCAGAACGATTTGAAGGGGGTAGGGCCGTTCATCCTGGCGAGCACGGAGATGGAGATAGCGCAGGAAAACGCCGCCGGCCAGGGCAAAACCGTGGGCCTGGACTACTACTTCAACCACGAGCTGCGCAAAAACGCTTTCGGCGGCCAGCCCGAGCAGTGGCACTACACCTGGGAGGAGCGCACGCACGGCGGCTTTTGGCTGTGGGGCAACCAGCTACGCGAGCTGGGCGCCCGCACTGTGCCGGTGCCTACCCCCCCTACCGCCGCCAGCCTTAAGGGACTGAATGTGTACGTGATAGTAGACCCCGACACCAAAAAGGAGTCGCCAACGCCCCACTACGTTTCGGCGGCCGATGGCCAGGCCGTGGCCGACTGGGTGCGCGCCGGCGGCACGCTGGTGCTGCTGGCCAACGACACGGCCAACTGCGAAATCAAGCACTTTAATACACTGGCGCAGCACTTCGGCGTGCAGTTCACGGACCAAAGCGTGAACATGGTGCAGGGCAGCCAGTTTGCGCAGGGCCGGGTAGACCTGGCGAGCGGCGCGGCCATTTTCAAGCAAGCCAAGACCGCGTATATCAAGGAGCTGTCGGTGCTGGCGCTGCAAGCGCCGGCGCGGCCCCTAGTGACGAATAACGGCAAGGTGGTGATGGCCACGGCCACGCTGGGCAAGGGGCGCGTGTTCGCGCTCGGCGACCCGTGGCTGTACAACGAGTACACCGACGGGCGCAAAATTCCAGCTACGTTCGAGAATTTTCAGGCAGGTAAAGACCTAGGCCGTTGGTTTTTGAGGTAAGAAACATAAGCATTTAGCAAGGGGGAATGAACGTCAGGCAGCGCGAAGCAAAGCACTTCGCTGGTTTCGTTGAGCGACACCCGAACGATGCAAGCGCGCAGCTTCGCTTCGCGCTGTCTGACGTTCTTTTGCTCACTGTTCATCGCTTACTACCCCTTACCTCCTATGCTACTCATCCGCCACGGCCAGCCCGGCCACGAAAAACCTGGCATCGTGCTCAATGGCCAGCGCTACGACCTCAGCCCTTTTGGGGAAGACTACGACGAGCGCTTTTTTGCCAGCGATGGCCTGGGCCGCTTGGCTGCCTACATCGACGTGCAGCGCGAGTTGCTGCTGCCCGTGCCCGCCACTACGCGGCTGGGCCCGCCGGTGGCGCGGCCTTCCAAGATTGTGTGCGCGGGCCTCAACTACACCGACCACGCCCAGGAGATGGGCCTACCCCTGCCTACCGAGCCAGTTATTTTTTTGAAAGCCTCGTCGTCGCTCACGGGGCCCAATGACGATATTATCCTGCCCAAAGGCTCGGAGAAAACGGATTGGGAAGTGGAGCTGGCGGTGGTCATTCGCAAGCGGGCCAGCTACGTGGCCGCGGCCGATGCGGCGCAGTACATCGCGGGCTACGTGCTGCTCAATGACGTGAGCGAGCGCGCCTACCAGCTGGAGCGCGGCGGCACCTGGGACAAGGGCAAGGGCTGCGACACCTTCGCGCCACTCGGCCCCTGGCTCGCTACCCCCGACGAGCTGCTTAACCCCGCGCGCCTCAAGCTTTGGCTCTCGGTGAATGGCGAGCAGCACCAGAATGGCAACACCGCCAACCTCATTTTCAGCGTGCCCTACCTCATCAGCTACGTCAGCCAGTTTATGACCTTGCTGCCGGGCGATATCCTCTCTACTGGCACGCCAGCTGGCGTGGGCAGTGGCCTGCGGCCGCCGCGCTACCTGGCCGCTGGCGACGTGGTAGAGCTGGGCATCGAGGGCCTGGGCACCGCCCGCCAAACGGTGCGGGCCTGGGAATAAGCGCCCGTTAATCGTTTGCCATGGCGAGTGCTACGCTGCGCGCGCCATAACAAACGCAATCAGTTGAACAACAAATTTCTATCATGAAATCATTCCTTTTCCTGGGCCTGCTACTGGCCGCTAACACGGCTTGGGGCCAGGTGCGCCGCGTGGTGGTGGCGCCCGACGGCAGCGGTGACTACCGCACCGTGCAGGCCGCCTTCGATGCCGCGCCCGCTGGCAATGCCGACTGGCTGACCATCGTCATCAAGCCCGGTACTTATAAGGAAAAGCTGACGCTGGCCAAGGAGAAAACCCACGTGCGGCTGCTGGGCGAAGATGCGGCCCGCACCATCCTCACCTTCGACGACTACAACCAACGTATCGACCCGGCTACGGGCACGAATATCGGCACGTCGGGCTCAGCCAGCGTGCACCTCTACGCCGATGATTTCGCGGCCGAGAACATCACGTTTGCCAACTCGGCCGGGCCGGTGGGCCAGGCCGTGGCGGCCTGGGTGGGCGGCAACCGCAGCAGCTTTCGGCACTGCCGCTTCCTGGGTTTTCAAGACACGCTTTACACGTTTGGCTTTGGCAGCCGGCAGCTCTACGAGGACTGCTACATCGAGGGCACCGTCGATTTTATCTTCGGCAGCAGCACCGCGTGGTTTGAGAATTGCCACGTGGTGGGCAAAATCGGCGGCTTCTTCACCGCCGCCTCTACCCCCGATACCGTGCGCTACGGCTACGTATTTCACCGCTGCCGCCTCGATGGCCCGGCCCCGGCCAGCTCCTTTTACCTGGGCCGCCCCTGGCGCCCCTTCGCCAAAACCGTGTTTCTGGCGTGCAAGCTGGGTGCCCTCATCCGCCCCGAAGGCTGGGACGAGTGGGGCAAGGAAAGCAACAAACAAACCGCCTACTACGCCGAGTACAAATCGACTGGCCCCGGCGCCAATGCCGCCGCGCGCGCGCCCTGGAGCCACCAGCTCAGCAAGGCCGAAGCTGCTGCCTACACCCGCACCGCCGTGTTGCGCGGCTGGCAGCCACCAAAGTAACTCACTCAGCAGGCACGGTTTAGTGCATAGCCTGCGCAGCCTCTTAATTGGGCTAAACCAGCCGTTTGAACGCGCCAGGACGCGGCACCCGCTCGGCACGGCAAACGACTTTCTCTGTATTCTAACGTGTCGGCCCGTATGGTTCGTTACTTTCTGGGCGCTGCTTGGCTGCTGGCCCTACCCCCCGCCTTAGCGCAAAGCCCTACCCCCCCGCCGGCGGCCAACCCAGCCGGAATGCCGCCCGCTCGGCCCGCCCCGCCGCCCCAGCTACTGCTGCTGACGGTGGCACCCGATGGCAGCGGCGACTACCGCACCATTCAGGAGGCGGTGCAGGCGGTGCGCGACTTGTCGCAGGTGACGGTTACCATCCGCCTGCGGCCTGGCACCTACCGCGAAAAGCTGGTGGTGCCGGCCCACAAAACGCGCATCAGGCTGGTGGGCGAAAGTGCCGCTACCACTATTATTACCGGAGCCGACCACACCGGCGACGCGGCCGGCCACAACACCTACTCGTCGCAGACGGTGCTGGTGCAGGGCAATGACTTTACGGCCGAAAATATCACCTTTGAAAACGCCGCCGGGGCCGTGGGCCAGGCCGTGGCGCTGCACGTAGATGGCGACCGCGCCACCTTCCGCCACTGCCGGTGCTGGGCAACCAGGACACGCTGTTTCCGGCCGTCGAGAACAGCCGGCAGTATTACCAAGATTGTTATATCGAGGGCACCACGGACTTTATTTTTGGCATGGCCACGGCGGTGTTCGACCGCTGCGAGATTCGCAGCAAGCGCAATTCGTACATCGCGGCGGCCGCTACCACCGAGCGCCAGGCCTACGGCTTCGTGTTTCGCGACTGCAAGCTCACCGCCGACTTGGCTGCGCACCAGGTGTTTCTGGCTCGGCCCTGGCGCCCCCACTCCCGCACCGTGTACCTGCGCTGCGAGTTGGGCGCCCACATCCTGCCCGCCGGCTGGGACAACTGGCGCGACGCCACCAACGAGCGCACCGCCTACTACGCCGAGTACCAGAGCACCGGCCCCGGCGCCAACCCCAACGCCCGCGCTAAGTGGAGCCACCAGCTCACGGCGAAGGAAGCTCGCCGCTACACGCTCAAAAACATCTTTGGTGGCGCAAGCGGCTGGCTGCCGCAGGAGTAAGCATTCTCTAAAAAAGAGGCAGCCTTTTTAGCTTTGAGACTAGCTTATTACTGGATTCCGTTTCAGCAATAAATCCTTTAGTTAATCACTGATGAATCACTTGCTACCCATTTTGTTAGTGATACTCTCGGGTTGTTCAACACAATCTACTGCGGACCAAAATAGTCAGCCGCTACCTACTGTTACAGCAAATAAGGTTTCACCTACACGTACGTATTGGCCTCTTGACCATGTTCCCAAGCAGAGCCGAATTGTGCTACCGGGGTCGCCAAATTACTGTATCACTAGTTGTCTGAATGATAGCGCAGTGGTCAATCCTATCACAATTGATACTGGCCCGGCGTTGGATGTATCACACAATTATGAGAGTGTGCTTATGGTCACCAAGAGAACACGCTTATGGGTGCAAGCACGTTTAACAAAAGAATTATTTCGGCACAACTGGGTAGCACAAACGTTAGGCCTTTTATCTAGCTTATCACTTTCGAGGACCGCTTTTACCAAGTATCAAGCACCTGGATTTCGCTTTACAACCCGACTAGGAATACCTGACTCAGACATTTTTGCAGAAGCTGAAGTAGCACTAGTTCCTAATCAAGGGCTTCGCTTGGTCAGCGTGAAAATGCAGGAAGACGCCGAATAATTAGCTTACCCCTACCCCCCCTGCCACGCCGAAGATTCGCGCACCACCAGCGTGGTCGGAATGGTAACCGTGCTGGGTGGCTCGGCGCGGTGCTTGCGCTCGATAAGGTCGAGCAGGCGGCCCACGGCCACGCGGCCGATTTCGGTGGCGGGCTGCGCCACGGTGCTGAGCGAGGGCGCCAGCATATCGGCCACGGTGAGGTTGGTGAAGCCTATGAGCGATATGTCGGCGGGAATGGCGATGCGGCGCTGGCGCAGGGCCGCCAGGCAGCCCACGGCCAGCCGGTCGCTGGCCGTAAAAAAGGCGTCGGGCCGGGGCTCCTGGGCCAGCAGCTCGTCCACGAGCGGCCCTACCTCGTCGGGCCCGAAGGTGCCGAAGCGCACCAGGTTTTCGTCGTAGGGCACGCCGTGCTGCTCCAGGGCGGCGCGGTAGCCGGCCAGCCGCTCCTGCGTGATGCTGAGCCAGGGCTGAATGGTGAGGTGCGCAATGCGCCGCCGCCCCGATTGCAGCAGGTGCTGGGTAGCGGCAAAGGCGCCGGCAAAGTTGTCGGCCACCACGCGGGGCGTGTCGAGGGCCGCCGACACGCGGTCGAACTGCACAATGGGCGTGCCCTGCTGCTGCAGCTCTTGCAGGTGGCCTACGTTGTTGGTTTCGCTGCTCAACGAGATAAGCAGGCCATCGACGCGGCGGGCCAGGGCTTGGCGCAGGTTGGCCACTTCGCGGTCGTAGGCCTCGTGGGTTTGGAAGATGAGTACGTCATAGCCGCGCTGGTTGGCCACCTCCTCGATGCCATTGATAGCCTGCGAAAAGTAATAATTGGCAATCTGCGGCACAATCACGCCGATGGCTTTGCTGCTGCTACCCTTCAGGCTAAGAGCAATGGGATTGGGGCGGTAGTGCAGGCGCGCGGCGCACTCCATCACGAGCCGCTTGGTTTCGGCGTTGATTTCATAGCTGTCGCGCAAGGCCCGCGACACGGTCGATACGGAGATATTCAGCTCGCGGGCGATATCCTTGAGGGTAGCTGGTTCCAAGCGCTTTCTACTTAAAATACAATTATTAGCCGCCAGGTGGCAGCTAGTTGTGCGGCTAAAGGTAAACGTTAGGTGAACGTTACCAGGGTGCCCTACCCCCCTTGCGAGGCGGAAGGGCAGGAAGTGGAAACGTTACCGATAACGATTGCACAAATAAAAACACTCCCCGGTAGCTAGCCCCACAGGTTTCGAGACTAAACTTCGACACTACCACTTGGGCGCGGGCGGCGGCCAGTGCTTTTTCGTCTCTCCATAATCCCACCCGTTTTTATGCGTACCACCCGCTTTGCTCTGGCTGGCAAGCGCGCACCCCTTAGGGCGGCGCCTGGGGCACCGGCCCAGCACGCGCCGGGCCAGGCTGCGGCCACTGGGCACCACCACATCGGGGCGAATACCACTTGGCTGTTGCCCCGGGCTAAGTATGCGGAGGCGCGCCACGCACTTCACCAACTACCTCTGGAATATACTGCCCTGACTGCCGCTTCCCTGGTCGGCCGGCGCTAACGACTCACTTTTTCAATTTCCCACCCAACTGCTTCTGGCTGCTTTTCTTATGAAAAAATATCTTCTCATGCTCTGGCTCGTGCTTTGCGGCAGCATCGGCCTGGCTACTGCCCAAACCCGGACCATTACGGGTACCGTGAAGGGCTCGGACGGCGAAACCCTACCCGGCGTGACGGTGGTACTAAAGGGCACGACCACCGGCGCCTCGACGGCCGCCGATGGCACGTTTGCGCTGGCTGTGCCGCAGGAAAGCAAGTCGGCCACGCTGCGCTTTAGCTTCATTGGCTACGTGAGCCAGGAAGTAGCCGTGGGCACCAAAACGGCCATCAACGTAACCCTGACCTCGGACACGCAGAGCCTGGATGACGTAGTAGTTATTGGCTACCAGGAGGTGCGGCGCGGCGACGTGACCAGCGCTATTTCGTCGGTGAACGCGCAGCAGATTCGGGACATCCCCGTGAACTCGGCAGCCGAAGCGCTGACCGGCCGCCTCGCCGGCGTGCAGCTGACTTCATCGGAAGGCACGCCTGGCAACAACAACGTGCAGGTGCGGGTACGCGGTGGTGGCTCGATTACCCAAGACAACTCGCCGCTCTACATCGTGGACGGCATTCAGATTGAGAACGCCCTAGCCGTGATTGCCCCGCAGGATATTGCCTCGGTCGATGTGCTGAAAGACGCTTCGTCAACGGCTATTTACGGCGCACGCGGCGCCAACGGTGTGGTTATCATTACCACCAAAAACGGCCGCGAAGGCCGCACTTCGGTGACCTATAACGGCTTTGCGGGCTTCCGCAAAATCACCAAAACCCTCGGCGTGATGGGCCCGACTGACTACCTGAACTGGGAGTTTGAGCGGGCGCAGCTGGTGGGCGTGGCCGCCGGCACCACGGGCAACCTGAATACCTTCAAGACAGTGTTTGGCTCGCTCAACTACAACAGCGATACGCTGAACAACCTGCGCAACCTGCCCAACCAGGACTGGCAGCGCCAGGTGTTTGGCCGTAGCGCGTTTCAGCAGACGCACAACGTGGCCATCAGCGGCGGCACCAAAAGCACCACTTTCAACCTGAGCCTGACCCGCAACAACGAGGACGGCATCCAGCTAGGCTCGGGCTACGTCCGCAACCTGGTAAACTTCCGCATCGACACCAAGGCTAGTGACCGCTTCCGCGTGGGCTTCAACGCCCGCTTCAACGACCAGGAAAACCTGGGCGCGGGCACTGGCGCAGCCCTCGGCACCTCCAGCACCGGCCAACTCGTGAACACCGGCTCCAACACCACTTCGCGCCTGCGTAACTCGGTGCAGTACATTCCTTTCAACCTGCCCACCGGCGCGGGTGCCGACCCTACGGCCAACTTCGACCCGGACTTTTTCAACAACTCGACGCTGATTAACCCGGTGCTGGTAGCCAACAATGAGTACCGCTCCGACAAGCGCCGCACCTTCAACATGGGCGGCACGGCGTCGTTTAATATCCTGCCCTCGCTGGTGTTTCGTTCCACGGGCGGCTTCGACATCACGTACGCCGACCTGAGCACCTTCAACGGCCTCTACTCGCCGACCATCCGGCAGGCGGCGGGCGGCTACAATACCCAGCCATTCATTACGCTCACCAATGGCCTGACGACGACGCTGAACAACTCGAACGTGCTCGACTATACGTTCAAGAAAGACAAGCACACCTTCACGGCCCTACTGGGTGAGGAAACCTACCGCCAGCGCACCACGCAGTACGCCGTGCAGGTCAACTATTTCCCAACCGACATTACCGCCGAGCGGGCCCTGGCCAACATCAACCAGGCCGTGCTGCCGATTGGTATCAACGCCCAGCCAGTGCTGCCCAGCACGACCATTCCGGTCGATTACGGCCTGGTATCGGGCTTCACCCGCCTGAGCTACGACTACGAAGGCAAGTACTTACTGTCGGCTTCGGCCCGCCTCGACTACTCGTCTAAGTTTGAGCCCGGCCCTAACCGGCGCGGCGTGTTTCCGGGCGTATCGGCCGCTTGGCGCATTTCGCAGGAAGACTTTTTTAAGGACTACCTCACCAAAGTATCGGACCTGAAGCTGCGCCTGAGCTACGGCCAGGCGGGCAACAACCGCATCCCCGACTTCCTGACCAAGCCGCTCTACCAGGCCGGCAACGTGTCTTACGCCCTCAACCACGTGACTACGCCTGCTACGGCGCTCACCACGCTCTATAATCCTGACCTGCGGTGGGAAATCACAACGACCCGCAACGCGGGCGTAGACGTGGGCTTGTTTAACAACCGCGTGCAGTTTACGGCTGATGTGTACTACAACACCACCCACGACCTACTGATTTCGCAGCCGCTGCCGGGCTTCTCGGGCTACACCTCGCAATACCGCAACATCGGCTCGACCTCGAACAAAGGCCTGGAACTGCAGCTGAGTGGCACTGTGGTGCAGACCACCAACTTCACCTGGACAGCCTCGACCAACGCCTCGTTCAACCGCAATAAAATCACGGACCTGGGCGGCCTGACCGAAATTCCGAGCATTCAGTCGGGCTGGGCTGGCTCAGGCTTATCGGGCTCCGACTACGTGGCCCGCGTGGGCCAGCCGGTGGGCCAGATGTACGGCTACGTGACCGACGGCTTTTACACGGCCAACGACTTCAAGTCGTACAACTACGCTACCCGCACCGGTGTGCTGAACGACGGCGTGGCCAGCGACCCGAGCGTGACCGGCAACAACCTGCTGAGCATTGGCTCGCTGAAGCTGCGCGACGTGAACGGCGACGGCGCCATCACGGAAGCCGACAAAACGATAATCGGCAACGCCAATCCCAAGGTGACGGGCGGCCTGAACCAGCAGTTCACTTACAAGAACTTCGACGCCAGTGTGTTCCTGAACTTCGTGCTTGGCAACGACATCTACAACGCCAACAAGATTGAGTTTACGACCAGCACGGCCAACACGCCCTACGCCAACCTGCTAAGCGAGATGAACAACCGCGTGCGCTACATCGACAACAACGGCGCGCTCATCACCGACGAGGCCACCTTCAACCAGGTAAACGCCAACGCCACCATGTGGAGCCCGGTGCGGGGCAACTACCTGCTGCACTCCTACGCCATCGAAAATGGCTCATTTCTGCGCATCAACAACATCACGGTGGGCTACTCGCTGCCCAAGGGGCTGCTGAGCCGCGTGAAGGTGCAGAGCCTGCGCTTCTACGCTACGCTCAACAACCTGTACACGTTCACCAAGTACTCGGGCTACGACCCGGAGGTGAACACCCGCCGCAGCACGCCGCTCACGCCAGGTGTCGACTACGCGGCCTACCCCCGCAGCCGCGCCTTCCTTTTTGGCCTGAACCTGGGGCTGTAATCGTCAAGCTGTTGGCTTTTTTCTAACCTGACGTCCTACCCTAGCGCTAACAGCTCAAAAAATCCCACCCGCCTTTAACCTAGAGTCTTATGAAATTCTCCACTTTTTCTTCGCGGAAGGCGACTGCCGCCGTGCTGCTGGCCGGGGTGGCCGGGCTAGCCGCTTCCTGCAAGAACTACCTTGACATTGAGCCCACGGCCCTTACCACTACGGAGGCCACTTTCAGCACCGTGAGCGGCGCGACCAGCGCGGTGCTCGGCGCTTATGACCCGCTCTCGGGCGACAACTCGTACGGCACCCGCGTCAGCCTGTACTACCCGTATGATACCGATGAGTTTATCGGCTCGTCGGGCACTTACGACACGGGGCGGCGCGGCATTGCCCGCTACAAGTCTTTTGCTAGCAACACCGAGATTATTAACCCCTGGAACACCCTCTACCAGGGGGTAGAGCGGGCCAACGTGTGCATCAAGTACATTCCGCAGATGGGTTTGTACACCACCGGCACCAGCGCCGACACGGCCAGCCTGCACCGCCTCTACGGCGAGGCCCTGACCCTGCGGGCGCAGTACTACTACGAGTTGATTCGCAACTGGGGCGATGTGCCAGCCCAGCTTACGCCTTCGAGCTACGACCAGAATTTCAACCTACCCAATAGCGACCGCAACCAGACCCTCACGACGCTGATTGCCGACCTGGCCACGGCCGAAAAGCTCGTGCCCTACCGCTCGGGTGCCGGCGTGGTAAACGAGCGCATTACGAAGGGCGCCGTGAAAGCCCTACGCGCCCGGCTAGCCCTGCAACGCGGCGGCTACGCCCTGCGTGGCAACACCATGACCCGCGCCGCCGACTACCTCGACTATTATAAAATAGCCCGCCAGGAGTGCCTGGAGCTGATGGCCCGCCGCAGCGAGCACACCCTAAACCCAAGCTACGCGGACCTGTGGCTGGGAGTGAACCAGCAGCGCCACGACAATGCTAACGAGATTCTGTTTGAGGTAGGCATGGCGGGCTCGACGGCCACCGGCGACTCGAAGCTAGGCTACTACAACGGCCCGCGCCTGAACAACTCGCCTACCTACGGCTCGACGCAGGGCGCCATAACGGCCGTGCCCACGTACTTCTACGCCTTTGACTCGACCGATGTGCGCCGCGACATCACCATCGCGGCTTACCAGTACGCCAGCGGCACCAACGTGCAGGCAGGCGTGGCGCTCAATTCGCTGTACGACGGCAAGTTTCGCCGTGATTGGCACAGCCCGGCCCTGCCCGGCACCAACAACTACCTCGGCTACAACTGGCCCCTCATCCGCTTTGCCGACGTGCTGCTGATGTTTGCTGAAACGGATAACGAGCTCAACGGCCCTACCGCCGCCGGTCGCAATGCCCTGCTGGAAGTGCGCACCCGCGCCTTCAACGGCAACGCCACCCGCGCCGCGCTCGGGGTAGTCACCACCTCGAAGGACGCGCTGTTTAACGCCATCGTGAACGAACGCCTGCTGGAGTTTGGCGCCGAGGGCATTCGCAAATACGACCTGCTGCGCTGGAACCTGCTCGCCAGTAAACTTGCCACCACTAAGGCTAACCTCGACCTGCTGCGCACCGCCACTGCGCCCTACAACACAGTGCCGCAGTACCAATTCCTGCGGGTAGTAAACGGCGTAGTGCAGTGGCAGCGCTCGTTTTATAAGCCTTCGCCGGCCGCTACTCCCGCCGGCACCACCCGCGTAAACTGGCGCCAGGGCATCGACGCTACCTACGTGGGCAACCTGCGGCCCAGCGGCACCGTGGTAACGGTGGGCACCACCAACGTGAACAGCGTGGGCAGCGGCATGGCCGCCGAGTACGTCGCGGGCCAGGGCAAAGAATTGCTGCCCATTCCGCAGACGACCCTGGACACCGACCCTGCGCTGAAGCAAAACTTCGGGTACTAGCCATCAATTGTCAGGGAGCATTATCAATCAGCTGTTTTTCAGCTAATTGCTCTTTGACAATTATTCCCTGACTACTTGGTAATTGATAACTGATAATGGATAGTATGCCTATTTTATCCGAAGAATTGGTACGCGCCGGGCTGGCCGCACCCGCGGTAGCCCTACCCCCCCCGGCGCTGCTCGATTTGCCCGAGAAAGTGTTGCAGTTTGGAACGGGCGTGCTGCTGCGCGGCCTCCCCGATTTTCTGATTGACCAAGCCAACCGCCAGGGTATTTTCAACGGCCGGGTAGTGATGGTGAAAAGCACTGAGGGCGGCGATGCCGCGGCCTTTGCGCGCCAGCAAAACCTATACACAGTGTGCGTGCGCGGGGTCGAAGACGGCCAGGCCATTAGCCAAGACGTGGTGTGCGCCGGCATCAGCCGGGTGCTGGTGGCCAAAAGCCAGTGGGCCGAGGTGCTGGCCGTGGCCGCCAGCCCGGCGCTGCAAGTGGTGCTCTCCAACACCACGGAGGTGGGCATTGTGCTGGATGAAGCTGACGACGTGCGTGCCACGCCGCCGCGCTCTTTTCCTGGCAAGCTGCTGGCCGTGCTGCTGGCACGCTACGAGGCCTTTGCCGGTGCCGCCGACAAGGGCCTGGTTATCGTGCCCACCGAGCTTATTCCGGAAAATGGCACCAAGCTGCGCGACATTCTGCAAACGCTGGCCGAGCAGCAAACCCCCGATAGCGGCTTTCTGGCCTGGCTCGCCACTGCCAACACCGTTTGCAACTCACTGGTAGACCGCATTGTGCCGGGCGCGCCCAGCGCCCCGGCCGCCGCCGAGCTGGCCCACACGCTGGGCTACGACGACGAGCTGCTGACTATGTCGGAAGTATACCGGCTGTGGGCCATTGAGGGCGACGAACGCGTGCGCGAAATCCTGAGCTTTGAGCAGGCCGACGCGGGCATTATCGTGCAGCCCGACATCAACCAGTTTCGGGAGCTGAAGCTGCGCCTGCTCAACGGCACGCACTCGCTGGCCTGCGGGCTGGCTGTGCTGGCGGGGGTAGGCACCGTGCGCGAGGCCATGGAAGACGACCACCTGCTGACCTACATCCGCAACCTGATGCTGGCCGACCTGCTGCCCGGCATTCCCTACCCCCTCGACGAGAAGGTAGGCCAACGCTTTGGCATGCAGGTGCTCGACCGCTTTCGCAACCCTGCCGTGGAGCACCGCTGGCTGGCCATCACGCTCAACTACTCGGCCAAGCTGCGCATGCGCGTGGTGCCCGATTTGCTGCACTATGCCCAGCGCTTTGGGGCGGTGCCGCAGTACGTGGCGCTCGGCTTTGCAGCCTACCTGCTCTTTATGCGCACTACCCGCCACGACGACCAGCGGTGGTACGGCGAGGCTCAGGGCCAGGAATACTTGATTCAGGATGAGCAAGCTGGCTATTTCGCCGATTTGTGGGCGCACCAATCGGCCGCTAGCCTACCCCAAATTGTGCTCAGCAACCACACCCTGTGGGGCACCGACCTCACGGCCCTGCCCGGCTTTGCCGAGGCCGTGGGGCGCTACCTGCAGCAGCTACAACAAAAGGGCGCGGCGGCTACCCTGGCTGCTACGTTAAATAAAACGCAGCGTGCTGCGGTTTAATGTTAATGAACAAGGAACAGAGAACCAGGAGCACCTAGCAGCCGCGCCCTAGCTCAGAGTTAGCCACTCATTGAAGTATCACGTGTGCCATCGTTCCTTGCTTATTATTAATTGCTAATTACTTATGAAGCACTTAGTTGCTAAAATCCACCCAGCCGATAACGTGCTCGTCGCCCTCACCGACCTGCCCATCGGCACGCCCGTAACCTGGGATGGGGTGACCGTGACGACCACCGAGAAAATACCCGCTAAGCACAAGCTGGCCCTGCAAGCGCTGGCGCCCGGCGCCGAAGTGACCATGTACGGCGTGCTGGTGGGCCGTATGGCAGCGGCCGTAGGCCAAGGTGGCCTGCTGACCACCGCCAATATCAAGCACGCCACCGACGCGTACCAGGAAGGCCAGCACCCGCACAGCTGGGCGCAGCCGGATGTGACCCCGTTTGAAGGCCGCACTTTTATGGGCTTTCATCGGCCCGATGGGCGGGTAGGGACCGCCAACTACTGGCTGGTTATTCCGCTGGTTTTCTGCGAGAACCGCAATATCCAAGTACTCGAAGAAGCCCTGGTGAACGACCTCGGCTACGCCCGCCGCAAAAGCTACCAGCCCCAAACCCAAGCTTTGCTGGAGCTGATGCAGGCCGGCAAGTCGGTGGAAGAAATACTGGCCACCGACTTGCACTCGGCCGAAATCAGTCACCAAAAAACCAAGCCGTTTCCGAACGTGGACGGCATCCGGTTTCTGAGCCACGAGGGTGGCTGCGGCGGCATCCGGCAAGATGCGCAAAGCCTGTGCGGCCTGCTGGCCGGCTACATCACCCACCCCAACGTGGCGGGCGCCACGGTGCTGAGCCTGGGCTGCCAAAACGCGCAGGCCAGCATGCTGCAAGACGAAATCGCGAAGCGTGACCCCCATTTCAGCAAGCCGCTGTTCATTCTGGACCAGCAAACCATCGGCACCGAGGAAGCCCTCGTGAGCACGGCCCTGCGCCAAACGTTCGCCGGCCTCATGCAGGCCAACCAGCAGCGGCGCCAGCCCGCGCCGCTCAGCAAGCTCACTATTGGGCTCGAATGCGGGGGTAGTGATGGCTTCTCGGGTATTTCGGCCAACCCGGCTGTGGGCCACGTATCAGATATGCTGGTGGCGCTCGGCGGCTCGGTTATTCTGGCCGAATTTCCGGAGCTGTGCGGGGTAGAGCAGGAAATCGTGAACCGTTCGGTAGACCACGATACGGCCCAGCGCTTCACCTCGCTCATGAAGGCCTACGGCGACAGCGCCGTGGCCGTGGGCTCGGGCTTCGACATGAACCCCTCGCCCGGCAACATCCGCGATGGCCTCATTACCGATGCCATGAAATCGGCGGGTGCCGCGCGCAAGGGCGGCTCGTCGCCGGTGGTGGCCGTGCTCGACTACCCCGAGCTCGTCACCAAGCCGGGCCTCAATTTGCTGTGCACGCCCGGCAACGACGTAGAAAGCACGACCGCCGAGGTTGGCTCGGGCGCCAACGTGGTGCTTTTCACCACCGGCTTGGGCACGCCCACCGGCAACCCTATCGCCCCGGTCGTCAAAATCAGCTCCAATACCAAGCTGGCTCAGCGCATGCCCGACATCATCGACCTAAATACCGGAACCGTTATCGACGGCGAAGAAACCATCGAGCAGGCCGGCGCGCGCATCCTCGACTACGTGATTCAGGTGGCCAGCGGCCTCGAAGTAAGTGCGGTGCGCCACGGCCAAACGGACTTCATTCCGTGGAAACGTGGCGTTTCTTTGTAATTGCTCACTGATAATTGATACTTGAAATGAAGCCCTTCCTCTCCGACGACTTCCTCCTGCAAACGGAGACGGCGCGCACGCTCTACCACCAGCATGCCGCGTCGCAACCCATCATCGACTACCACTGCCACCTGCCGCCCGATCAGATTGCCCAGAACCGGCAGTTTGAGAACATCACCCAAATCTGGCTCTACGGCGACCACTACAAGTGGCGCGCCATGCGCGCCAACGGTGTGAACGAGCGCTTTGTGACCGGCGACGCCAGCGATTGGGAGAAGTTTGAGAAGTGGGCCGAAACCGTGCCCTACACCGTGCGCAACCCCCTGTACCACTGGACGCACCTAGAGCTGCGCCGCTACTTCGGCATCACCGAGCTGCTGAACAAGGACAGCGCCCGCCGCATCTACGACCAGTGCAACGCCTTGCTCCAGACGCCTGAGTACGCGGTGCAGGGCCTGCTGCGCAAGATGAACGTGGTGACCGTGTGCACCACCGACGACCCGGCCGACTCGCTCGAATACCACCAGGCGCTGGCCAGCCACGACTTTGGCACACGCATTCTGCCCACCTTCCGGCCAGACAAGGCCATGACGCCCGAGGCCGCCGACTACCGCCAGTACCTCGATAAATTGGGCGCCGCGGCGGGGGTAGGGATTCAGACCTACGCCGACTTGCAGGCTGCCCTGCGTCAGCGCCACGATTTCTTCGCCGCACAGGGGGGTAGGCTTTCCGACCACGGCCTGGAGCAGCTGTATGCTGCCGACTATACCGACGCGGAAATCAGCGCTATTTTCTTGAAAGCCAGCGCTGCCGAGCCACTTTTGGCCCTGGAGATAGAGCAGTTTAAGTCGGCTATGCTAGTTTTCCTGGCTGAGCTAGACTGGGAAAAGGGCTGGACGCAGCAGTTCCACGTGGGCGCGCTGCGCAACAACAACACCCGCGCCTTGCGCCAGCTCGGCCCCGACACGGGCTGGGATTCGATTGGCGACTTTGCGCAGGGCAGGGCGCTTTCGCGCTTCCTCGACCGGCTCGACAACCAGGACAAGCTCGCCAAAACGATTCTCTACAACCTCAACCCTGCTGATAACGACCTGTTTGCCACCATGATTGGCAACTTCCAGGACGGTTCTTCGGCCGGCAAGATCCAGTTTGGTTCGGGCTGGTGGTTTCTGGACCAGAAAGATGGTATGGAGAAGCAGCTCAACGCCCTCAGCAATATGGGTTTGCTGAGCCGCTTCGTGGGCATGCTCACCGACTCGCGCAGCTTCCTGTCGTTTCCGCGCCACGAGTATTTCCGCCGCATTTTGTGCAACCTGCTGGGCCGCGACGTCGAAAACGGTGAGCTGCCCGCTGAGGAGCTGCCCTGGCTCGGCGAACTGGTTGAAAGAATCAGCTACGGCAATGCCCGCGACTACTTCGGCTTCGAGCCGGCCGCCGCGCCAGTAAGCACCGGCGAGTTGGTGGCTAGTTAATTGTAGCGCGGACTTTCAGGCCGTGAATGCTAGCGTCTGTTACTGCCGCCCTGCCACTCACAAACTGAAAGTCCGCGCTACACCCAGTGCCTGGCCGCAACTTATGCTCATCCAATCAGAGCGCCGCAACTTGGTCTCAAAGCAGGGTATCGGCATCGTTTGCGTTAAAAAAAGACAAAAAAAGCGCCGCGTGACACCCGTTTACCGGCCTACCTTTCCCCTCTCATTCTCCCTAGCCCCCGCCCCTACCCCCGAATTGGAGCTGGCGGCTAGAATTTTCCTCCTAATGAAGCAAGTCGTAACCTTCGGCGAAGTGATGATGCGGCTCTCGCCGCCGCTGAACTACCGGCTACCGCAGACCGCTACCCTCGAAATAACCTACGGCGGCGGCGACGCCAACGTGGCTGCCGCGCTTGCCCAAATGGGCGTGCCCGCCGCCCACGTCTCGGCCTTTCCGGCCAATGAGCTGGGCCACGCCGCCGCCAACCACCTGCGCCGCTACGGCGTCGATATCACTCACTGCCACTTCACCGAAGGCCACCGGCTGGGCTTATACTTTTTGGAAGTAGGGGCTTCGCTGCGGCCCAGCCGCATCGTATACGACCGCGCCGACTCGGCCTTTGCGCACCTCGACCCGGCCGCTTTTGATTGGGACGAGATTTTGAAAA
>Ga0160429_1000124_pt1 | contig 99801 bp, 103 predicted proteins | sample SolpanmetagenomR_FD_108199 | JGI IMG/M metagenome (GOLD analysis project Ga0160429, IMG submission 108199) | Solar panel surface microbial communities from Lawrence Berkeley National Laboratory, California, USA - R | ecosystem: Engineered > Built environment > Solar panel > Unclassified ...
ACAAGGCAGATTAGCACACCTTTACAGGCACGTTCCTCAGGAGCTCGTACCACCGCATCTGCGAAGTCTGCCAGAAAGTATCCTCGTCAAAGACACACCGGAAGCGGCAGTGATCGAGCAAAAAGTGACTCGAGAGCTAGCGAGCTAATGGTATACTTCACACGACGGATTAGCACCCAGTACAGACACGATCCATGTCGTATACGCCTCTGACAGCATGCAACGAATCTGGGCACGTCGGTCCTTGCAAGCGTCTCCAGATGACTTTCTAGATCTCGCAAAGCACATTGTCGAACGAATCGTATATCCCATTCGAACGCTAGACGGTGAATTTCCATACATATTCCAAATGTTGTATGGTCTAACTGTCTGTGAGTGTCCCGGAGATTGCGACCGTGGATGGCTGCGCGATTGGCACGGACTTGAAGAGATTGTGGAAATGTTGTGATTGCTGTCTCAGTAAAGACGAGCCACAGATACCGGCACATCCAGCATAAAAGAACTGGCAGCCGGCTTGACCCATTGCACCCGTTGAACATATTCCAGATGAGCCTGGCGACTCTGAATGTTGTGATATATATACTTCTGGTCTTGCCCATATTGGCGCCAGAATTTGTGGATGACGTTCGCAGCCACCACCTGCTTCCGGAAATACGCCACTCCTCGCACCAGTTCTGGCCTTGCTGGTAGTTGTGTGGAGTCTGCTGGTTGTGCCGATGATGGCGCTGGTAATGCAGAACGGATCCTAAAGAGAAAGTTCTCGGGAAGTGGATAGGGGATAGGGGGAAGGGTGAATTGATAGCCAGGTGGACGTGGCGGATACCGCTACTACCATCAGTTCTGATAGTGCCATCCCTCCTCAGGGCGCCTGGTCGAGGCCCACCAGAACTGGGAGAGGGTTGGATCATCATCGATTCCCTCTTCTTTGGAGCCATGTCGATTGACCGAGGAGTATCTCAATCAGGGATTTGAGAGATGTGAGTGGTTTGATGAGGACTAACGAGACAAAAGCATGGTGTGTGGTGTGTTGTTGATGATGCCCAACCTTCTCGAAAGCGTCATCGCTCCCACCAGAATCGAGGCTGAAGCCCGTGTTGGATTAGGCGAACGTGGGCCGACAATCGGTCGTCGAGGAGTGGTTCAGAATCTGCCCTCCTTCGTGAGATATGAGGGGTCCAAGTCCCATGAGATGCCTATGCGAACGGGTGCTTGATGGGCTCACAGAGTAGACAGTATTAATATCGAACATGATGCTGGTGTTTGGAGGCATGCTCCGATTCTGGAAGCACCGTATAAAACACTCCAAGGGACCGGCCCAGAATCTTTTGTTGATGACATTGCCATCGAAGTCTGGGCCAGGTGATAGCCGGTTGTCTTCCCTAATCAGCGCTGGTTAATGTTGTACTTGGTTGTGAACAACGCGAAATAGTAGAGTTCCTCTACAGGTACATTTATTCCGAGATTTGCCACCCTGGCTCTCAGATTGAGCTTTCTTGGTAGAATTGTACCAGCCACATCACCGTCTCCAGGCATGTTGTTGTAGTGGTGAGAGAGACATCTCTACCAGATATATATAGGCTGTCATCTCACCTCAAGTCTGGCTTGTTCCAAGAGGTCTATCGACGACGAAACCAGACCGAAGCTGAGATGTTGAGCGGATAGAGCGAACGCTCTGCCGCTGCTCACTGCCAGTGTTTATGTGAGAGAATGCTTCGAGTCTCATTTAATACCTTAGGTCAGACGACGACGTGGTGAGACGAAAAGTGAGATGAGGCCTAGAAAGTCTTGGCTCTTGGCCTCTGACTATCTGATCGTCGGTGTGGTTGTTGTCGACCGGCCTTGGAGGAAGAGGTGCTGTGACGGGGCGATCCATCTCCTCCGGACTACGCTGGTTAGCACACCGAAGGTGGCAGCACGATGAAGGCAAATTCGTATCTCGTCGCGGAGATGGCGTGATAGAGTTGATCATGTCGAGAGGACCACCGTAACGAGCAGCAAGAACTTCTTCCTTTGTGTGCTCCGAGAAGATATATATACTTCTGGTCTTACCCATGTTGGTGCCAGGATATCGGGTCGAGTCCGATGTCTTTGCGAAGTCCTCGATGGTGCGTTGTGGTGGCGCAAGAGGATCGAATTGACTGAGGAGGCACCTGTTGAGCTCGACAAGGCCAGAGGCTTTAACGAATGGAGACCAACCAGCAGTGTTTTCACAGGATATCTGTTCAATTCTTCTTCCTGCATCTCTCGTAGACGTCGGTTCTTCTCGTCTTCAAGAGGCGATCCAAGGCCAGAGGTACGTTGCCAGGAGCACTCACGCCCAAAATGTTGGGGCGGCGACCCCAGACGGCTTCTGGAATCCATCTTGAGTGTGCTCATACGTTCGGGTTGAGTTCGTTGGATTGTCCAGAAAGCATCCCATTGAACTCCTTCGCCGTCTTCTTGAACTCCTTGGCCGTTATCCAGGAGCCAGCACCATTCTATTTTCCACTATTGTTGCCTGGACCGAAACATTTTCATGAAGTCAGTCTAAGATCCCCTAATATTCCACATGAATGAGCCGGAGCCAGCAGTAGATGTGGTTGATGGTTGGTGCCGGTGGAGTGCGTAGGGTGCCGGAGGACCAGGATACCAGATAGCACTGCTGAGGTTCTCGGCCTCAAGGTGTTCGCCGGATATACGGCCAGCACATCCTTCCAGTGCATGGCAGCCTATGCAGGGTTGTTAACCTGCGGAACGATCTTTCCACGCCGGCGCATGAGCCCCAGTCAGACTCGACCTTCGAGTCAGGCTTTGCAGACTTACAAGGGTCGTATATATATAGCATCTCTGTTCCGGAGATGAGATGCGGATTCGTCTGGACTTACACCACACCGCACCATCATGTAGATGTGGATGCCGGACGAGAAACTGATCTGTGTTTGAGGATGGGTGTAGATGGGGAAAGGTTTTGGTGCATGAGCTGACAAAACATTCGGTGAAGCGGTGAACGTTCTCGACTCGCGTGTCGACAACAACAAGAGTCTCAAGATCTTCCATCGAAACAGATATGGTGATCTGCTCACCACCTCTGATTGTCACAATGCAATCGTGCCTGATCGCGCTGATGCTGGAGCTGGTGCTGGGATGTGGTATAATAGTCTCCACGCGAGGAATCCGGACATCAGATGGTTTGCTGACCGCGTGAACACTTCGGCGAGGTTCTCGGCGCTGTGCTCATGCCACCTCGATTCTGCTGCTCGTTCCAATACTGGCAATGTCCTTCCTTCCTCGTCATGTCAGCAGACCGAACCAGATGGCGTATCTTCGGCGGCAGCCTGCAATAGTGCTGTTGTTGAGCTCGCAGAGATGTTTCGAAGAACTGATGGTGGTGTTGTTGTCTTGCAAGAAGGACAACATTGGAGTAGCGAGGCGAGGTTGGCAGGGCAGTGTGTGCTTGTCGAACTCCCAACGAAGTCGTATCCAGCTGTGATATATATGTCAAATCTCGGCCTTGAAAGAGAGATGAGCTTGTCGATGATATGGTGTTGCTTTCGGTCAAGAATAGGCTGTGTCGAAGCTGTCGATGGCGTAGATGCTGGAGAATACCGAAGCAGTGGAGACCTTGCTGTGAGTTTGCCGATACTTAGCAGACTTCGACAACGGCCCCAATCTCCTTCCAAACTTGATGGTGATGGCCTTGGCTTGCCATCCTGCTAAACCCTGAATCAGGGTGAGGATCTCCACAAGTTGCCGCAGGCCATTGATGCCTTGATCGTCGGTCCTCCTCATGATGAGGTTGATGCCATGTGCTCGAGCCATGTTGTTGAGACGGCTTGTCTTCTCTCTGTGTCGACTACCAGTCCTTGTTCTTCAGCGTCGAGGATTCTGGTGATCTCTCTATCCCCATTGTAGATGTTCAGGGATGTGGTGTGGTTTATGGTGTACCAGAACTCCGTGTTGAGGCTGATGATTGACACGACTATGACGATGCAGTTGATCAAGTGTTGCCTCCAAAAGCTCGGTGGAGCGCATACCAACCACGAGAGAGTATGTGCAATGTTCACCACCCAGTCTGAGCAGGCTCCAGATCGATCTCTCCCTCCAGCGGTGCTGGGATACTATTGACCTGTTGAGGATTGATAGTACCGAAGTTGAGGTGACCCCATCCAGGCTAGCAAGAGACGAAATCAGAAGGAAGATGATGCCAAGGATGATAAGCTCTTTTGCTGCCATCTGACGTTCCAAGGCTCCCATCTCCAATCCTTTGGCTCGTAGAGAGGTGCTGGCCTTCCTCTCCATCACTGGTAGTGATGATCGTTGTATACTATTACAAGGTCAGTGATTAAATTATCAATGTGACTGACAAAGGACTTACTATAATTGTGTATATATTATCAAGAAAAAACAGGGATCTGCAAGAAAGGCAGAGAGCTTCGTCGAGCCCTTATATACTATGAACAGGTCAGTGATCGAATCTTGCCGCCATGTAACAAAGGACTTACTATAGATTTATGATCACTTCCGTCTAGTAGAGGAATGAGCATGTGCGCTTGCAAGAGGTTATTTGCCAAACTCCTGGAACACGATGATGAACTTACTACAGGACTATGTCCGTCGCATGTTCCTTCTCACCTTCATGGCAAGCTGGTTCAACATGCCTGTCCTCCTCCGCACTTCTTGAGCTTGGCCACGGCAGTTGGCTAGTACTGAAGACTGGAGCAGTCAAGACGACATGAGGTGGTGGTTGATTCACTGCAGAATAAGAGAAGAGAGACATCTCCACCGTGAGGTGGTGGTCGATTGAGAACAACAGGAAGATGAAGAGGCAACCTCGAGGTAGAAGAGCAGTTATATACTGGAGGTATGGAATGGCTAAGCGCCTGACCAGCTGTGTTCGCATCATCACCACATTGACAAACGCAGGAATGAATGTGTCTGAAGATGAATGTGTCTGGAAGTGGGTCAGCCTAAGCGCTACAAAACACGCATTCACTAACGGAGCACTAACCGTGATCAAGCTAAGGTGGATTTGGTGAATGATGATCTTACTGATGGTGTAACAGGTCACCCAAAAGGTCGCTAGCTTGACTTTGCAGCGTTTAGAGTCAACTCCCATCTCCACAAAAGGCAACAATTGGCTTCTTCGATTTGTCCTCCGGCGACTCTTGTTGTTCATTTTTTCCATCTGTCTCCTTTGGGTGGAGCTTTGAGCAAATATTGCCGCATCAAGTCGCTCATTGCAAAGATCCTGGCTTTCGAACACGTCACGTTCGGCGAAAGTCTCTGAATTGCTAGTTTGCCGTCCCTTTTCTGGGGGACATTGTTGTTATTGTCGAGGAGAGATCGTCGAAGAAGATTTGTGAGGATTCGAGGAGGTTTGTAGAGGATTTGGGGCCGAACGCCGCATCCTCGTAAGTGATCGGAGGGACAGGTTGCCCATTATTGCTAGGTGGATGCCACACCACTGCCCGCCGTTTCAGTGCCATTCCTCCCAATAGTGTCGTGGTTCAGGTCCAGGAGGCGACTGCGGCAGTCCACTCACAGATTGTCTAGTAGATGCGGAGGATTGGCTGTAGGGCGAACAACCACTCACTCATCATGATGAAGTTGATGAATCTAGGCATCCAGTTCGACGAGTGATCCTCAAACATCTCCCAAGCTTCTTTTCCTTGGGTGGTGGGCTGTATAGCCGAACTGTCAATGTTAGTAACATGATCGTCCTGTTGTTTTTTCGAAACACTTACTATATATAGACTTTGGTTGAGAACATCTCCCTCCCCTGCCCGCAACGCAGTGCGGAACAGGGGTGGGGGCGTTCACAGAGTCGAAGACGTTAATGAAGGTTGTGCGATCCCCAAAAAGACACATTGCGCTTGTTGCGTCGCATCTGGTCTAATTCTTGGTTTGTTGTTTTGTTGGCCACGAGTTGAGTGTATCAACACATCCAGCAAAGGAACAGTGGGCGCCAGATTTCACCAATCTCCTGGTGACTGTCTTTGCAGGTTTATCCTCTCGACTCATGTTGTAGTCAGATGCCGCAAGACTTTCGAGTTCTGTTCCAGGATGCTCACGCCTTGTTTCATTGAAGTCATGGATTTCTTTGTACTCGGATTGTGGATCATGGTGTGAGGCTGCGAGAGATTACGACCATAAATGGCTGCGAGTACGATGCGCACTGCTGGTTTATACGTTCGAAGAGATCGTGGTTACCAGATCATATGTCGGAAATGCATTTTGTAAGCAAAGAAATTGTCGTCAAGTTCATCAGTCAATGTCTTCAGCGGAAGGATGAAGGCATCTAGGGGTAAGAAGAAGAGATCTAGTCTCCACTGACAACACCGCTACTTTGTAAACAGTGCGAATCCGTTCGCACCGTAGTGTACTATGTTCATACGTGCGAAGAGATCGTGGCAGGATAGTGCCTGAGGTTGACAGGCTTGATGAGACCTCAGGATTTCCAGACAGAGAGCATGGAATTGCTTCAGCACGTCTCCATGGCTGCAAAGATATAACCCTGGCAGCCAATGAGGAAGTCGTGTGGTGTGCCGACGCCATCTTCGCAGGGTGACCAACACATGCAGAGGCCATCGATCTTTCTCTTTGCCACAGGAACGATGTCGATGTTGATGACAGAATCCACCAGGTAATGTATATATAAGAGGTAAGAAACCCGAAAGTGGCTTCTGAGGCAGACCTGGCAGCTTCCCAGCAAAACCATCATGCATTGAATGCACAATCCGATGTCGTGATTGTGTATTGCTGCCTTCGCTTCTTGTATCCGAAGTCCGTATGTCGTACCAGCAGGAACAAACAGCAGATCCTGCGGCAAGTCGTCGAAAGCCTGAGATGATGCGAAGCTGTTGTTGAGGTCGTGCTGGTAGTGTTGATAGAAACAGGCACCTCCAGAAAGATGAAGGCATCGAGGGATAAGAAGAAGAGGTTTACTCTCCTTTGAGAACACTGCTGCTTTGTCACAGTTGTCGTCTTCCAGGATCCAGATGAAGTCAACCTTAAAGTATATATAAGATGATCTAGAATCGTGCGTGCGAGCTACACACTGACGATTTGCTCTATGTCCAGAGCACTTGCTGGGGCTCGTGTGAGTCGGTGAATGTTATCGAAGACAGAACCACATAACGTGTTACAGGTATGTCTCTTTTCTGAAGAAAACCTGAATGTCCTTCGATGATACTGAAGAGGAGCGCCACCTATGGATGTCAGATACATTCAAAAAGCAGTAGAGCGTAGAGTGATGGCTTACCTTCCCAGCCTCGGACCATGGTCTGACGCCGCCCTTAATTGGAGTCTCGCTAGACACGCTGCTGATGACTGTCAGCTTTAGTGAGCTAAGTGCTTCATTCATGCGTCGAAATGAAAGGACTCACTTGGATGTGTAGAGTGCTAGAGTGAGCCGTGACCTCGTGGGACAAAGGCCTGAAACCTTTGACAAGGTGGTCCATTCCGGCAATTGAGCCCGAGCAGACAGTCGATCGTTTCGAAAATTTCATGGCAGCGACAAAGTGTCAATGATACCATTGAACTGGGCCTTCTTGATGCCACGCACGCAATCAGCCAAGAATATCACTATAGCAGCCGACACAAGCTTCCAATCTGACTTTGCAGACTTCGACAACGGTTTCAAACACCTTCCAGACTCGATAGTGATTTGTGAGTGCCTTCCCGAAGTTTGGCAAGCTAGGCAATGCTGGAGCCAAGCTTCTGACGATTGTGCTTGCTGCTTGCTTTACCAGCTTTGGATCCTGCGTTCTGGCGCTTGGAAAAGCTCCTGAACTTTGGTCGTTGACAGATGAGAACATCCTGATGCCGCAAGTCTGTGAGGTACTGATGTTGCAGCACACTGTTGGTAGGACAAAATCGGCGCAGTGAGAGAGCCAAACAGCACACTATGGGGTGTGAGGACCTCCGTGAAGATGATTGTGTTGCACGGACAACAGGACAAGAATTGGATTATCTGCTGTGAGCCTCGCCGTCATCGAAACCCTGTGAGCTCAAGTCGCCACACGAACCAGAATAGCAAGCAAGCGAGCAGCAGTGCAGAGTCGTTGATTTGCAAAGACGGCAGCCAAGCAGTCAGTCATGAGCGAAAGCGGTGAGAGCTGGCCCCGATCCGAAAGTACCCTTGTGAGGTCTTCCCTGCCACTCATGTTGCCATCCCAATGCAATCATGTCATCGTGATCCTCAAGCTCCTCGTGCCGTCTGACATCTTGCGTACTACCGTGCCGCCACGTGAGCAAGAAAGGCAGAGAGCGGCGATGTGCCACCAGTGATCTCGCTGGTCGAGCGAGCTTGAGTGTGAACCCTGTGGGTAAGGTTAGTGACAACTACTCAGAAAAGAATGGAGAACATACTGACCCAAAGATATATATATAAAAATCCATCAACTTCGAAGGAAGGTGCCAGGTGAGAGGCGGTCGAGCTTCGAAGTTGGCGAGGGTTGTCGTTGAAACCCCCTCCCCTACCTCCTCCGTAGAGGAGAAGAGGGGTGGGGGCGGTGGAATGATGTGCCCCCCTCAGCAAAGTTGTTGTTGTTGCTGAGGCAATACTGGCCGATGTTTCTCGAAGACCATCTCTTGACATGTAAGAAGTGACTTGCGAGCGAAGCTGGTGTCAAGATCCTGTTTAACATTGACGCCATTGAATTGACGTGACTGTGGTCTCGACTTGCAGACAGTGACTCGAGAGGAGTAATATCTTCTCAAGTTCAACAGTGGAGAGGTTTGAGGTTGTGGTGGGAATCTCATTGGCGTGTTCCTGTTGATCGCTGGCAGTTCGGGATGCCAGTAGTGATGATGAGGCTGTTGACGAGGTTGCTCGTTACGAACAAAGCTCCCAAATTGACTTCTTAAACTTCTCCCAGTCAACCACAACATGGATGTCCCTAGGAGCGGTCATCTCTTGAATTGTTGCTTTGTCGGCGACGAGAGTTGGAATCAGCACATCCAGCACGACAGCAGTTGAGCTGTTCGCAGAGAGTGGCACACAAGTACAGGCGCAGCTGAGCTTGATGTCTTCGCGGACAAGACGATGACTCTGAGATGGACGCCTTCAGCATATGGTAGTACGGTATGGACTTGATGGGTCGGGGCGTGTACATCCCTGCTGCAGCATAGATGTCCTTGAGCTTCATTTACTGCGGAGGCGTCAACAGTAAAACTGCGAAGACAAGCACATTGTGGGCACCATCGAGTAAGCCACTTGTGATTCAATCCAGAGGCACCCAACTTCCTCTTGCTCGTCACGGTCATCCATGCGGTCACGCTCAGCATCACATCCGTTGCCGAAACGTGGTTGGTGACGTTACGGATTTCGACGACATTCTTGAACTCGAACCATTCGTCCACGAAATGGCTGGGGCTGCAAAGATGATAGGTTGGCAGTGTACTATGAAACCACATGCCGTACTTGTACTCCCTGCAGCCAGGATTGCCCACCATCGACTTCCTACAAAATGCGCGGTTCTCCTCGTCGCCTACTAGCATGATGTGCACCCTTGGGACCGGTTCATTGAGCTGACATGTTTGATTGAGCTGACATGTTTGGCTGAGCTGGCACGTTTTATTGAGCTGGTGTAAGTGGCGCTCATAATGCTTAATGCGGATATTCATGTGGTCGTGCCTGAAGTTCGTCACCTTGCCCTGTGTGCCGAACTGTACTGTGAGGAGCCGGCTGCTGTTCGCTGCAGTTATCCAATCATTGTACTCTCTGCCGACGATCCTAGTCACCTTGACGAAGGGATGCATTCACACTAGCACTGCGCGTGCTTCGTCGTAGATCTGGTGGTTGACGGCACAGCTGGCACTGCACCGAGGATTTTGGTAGAGATAGGCACAGATCCGCACATGATGCTTGACATGGATGTTCATATGGTTAGTGTCTGAAGCTCGAAGCACAGAGACATGTACTGCACACCAGGTTGTGTTATAGCCATACTCAAAGTATTGACCGCCGTCAGTCATGCTTATAGGTCGGGAGGCGTATATATAAGGAGTCCAGTACAGATTTCATCGTCCTGAAGACTCCGCGAGTGGTGTTGGGCTTGTAAGAGGCGACGCGAGCCCAGCAATCAATGCGAACGCGCTCAGCTTTCAGCAAGAACCAGCATGCGATGTATGGTAGTTTAGATCTTCAGAAGTCGAGATTGAAATTGGCGCTGAAAGCTTGGCTGGTCAAATATATATATAGTGAAAGGATGCTGAAGATCCTTGTGGTGAAGGTGATGAATTGAGGAAGACCTCCAGTCGAGCTTGAGAGTAGTTCTGTCCTTGCTCGGGGTTGAAGTAGTGCTTTTGGAAGAAGTGCTCCTCATGAGGGTAACAAGACCAGGAAACGTGACCAGAATGAAGACTATGCAGAGGAAATCAGTGTAAAGCTGAAAGACAGAACAGGCTCAGTTCTTGCGGTGGTGCTTGAGGTTGTTGGACTGCTCAACCTTCTCGTCTTCGTCGGCCTCCTGCTCGTGCTTGCGCTTCTGCGGTATGGGTCGCTTGCTGTTGCCTACCTTGTTGCTCAAGTCTACTTCTTTTCTCTTCTGCCAGTTCGGGAAGATATTCTCTCGCCAGTCTTTGAGGTTGATCACATAGCGCGGATCGTCTTTGGAGGTAGCGACATGAGTTCCAGCACGGCTTCCAGTAGCGATAATCTTCGCAGCAACTCGATTGGCTTGAGCAGAGAGAGCCTCTTTTTCGCGCTTCTGGTCAGAAAATGTTGTGCTGAATTCTTCGAACAAGTCATCTTTGTGGTAATGACCTTCAAAACGATACCACCAGAGTTGTAGAAATTCGATTGCGAGTTCGTCGTACCTGGGACCACCCTTCTCAACCTCGCCGTACTGAGTGGCACCTTTGTTGATCTCTCGGCGGCGACACTGCTGCTGCCACTTCAGTGCCATGTTGCGAGTGCAGATGTGATTGATGTACTCTTCTGGTATGTCGTTGTCGAATCGGTCAACGTATTTGCCATAGCCGTCAAAATGATACTCTAAGACGAACTTCTTGAAGTCCTCCATGCGGATACACTCGTCGTCTTTGCAGTCTTTCGATGGCTTCCATTCTTTTGTTTTGGACTTCTTGGTTGAAGATACTTTTTCCATCATGAAGTCTGCTGGAGTGGTAGGCATGGACAAGGAAGTAGGAGTCCGAGCTTGCATGGTAGAGGTGAGTGCTCGAAAGCCTGCAGCATAGTCGGAAGGATAGGTCATGAGTTGATTCAGCGCTTGTTTGTGATTGTCCAGTAAGTCGATCTGGTGAGTCGCATGAAGCGGATGACCTACAGGAATCCAGACAATCTCAATCCCGTAGTCGTAGATCTCGCGTGCGTCGGGCAAGTCTGCAGTACGATCTACAATGGTAGAATCACGCTCACGCTCTTTAAGGATGCTCTCACGCCATTCCGGGGCTCTCTTGACGACGTATTGTAGGTCACCAGCTTGAAATGGCTTCCCTTGGCGACGGTATAGCATTTGAGCTAACACTGCATGTGTTGGCAACGCATAAGACCATCGCCCTGGTGTTATGATAGTAGAGGTGTAATCGTTGAAGTTGACTATGAAGAAGGTTAGCAAATGCGATGAAATTGTTTCAAAGTACTTACGTCTTGGATCAGTCTTGATCAAGTCAAGGTATTCATTGTTGGCTCTTTCGTTGACAAGCTCCACACCAGTCTCAGGTGCTCTTGGAAGCTGATGCTCAGCGAAAACACGTCCTCGAGCTGTAACGATTGGCCGTGGATCGTGATTGTTGACAGCTGAAATTGGTTGCTCTGGACTGGTAAGGTGAGGTGCTTGAGCTGCCAGTGTGGTTAGCATGTCCAGTCTCCGCCACCAGAAAGACTCATCATCACCTTGAATAGCTTGCTGTTGGAGAGAGGCTTGTTGTTGAAGAGAGGCTTGTTGTTCAAGAAACGCTTGTTGTTGAAGAGAGGCTTGGTATTGGCGAATGGCTTGTTGTTTGAGAGCGGCTTGGTATTGAAGAGTGGCTTGGTATTGAAGAGTGGCTTGGTATTGGAGAGTGGCTTGTTGGAGAAAGCCTTGTCGTTGGAGGATAGCTGACCTTGGATCTTGAGAAGAACGTCCTTGAACGTGATGAAATGGTAAGATGAGCTGGTGAGTATCGTTCATGACTTCGTCTTGCTGATTCTCGCTCGCGACCAGCGCTGAGCTTGAAGTGTTGCGTGACATGATGATCAAAGAGGTGATTTGAGGTGATTTTGGTATTTTGGGTAAAGAGCGTGAATGAAGAACAAGAAGATGAAGCTTTCAACTATGAGCTGAGATTCTTACTGCGTGATTGTAAAAGCGTTCTGGAAGGTTTGGAAAGGACAGTGTGGTGATGGGTTTGAAATATAAGAGAATGAAAAGAGGATGAGGAAAAGAGGAAAACGAAGACGAAAAAGAAGAGGGGATCAGCTGTCTTATATCTTCGACGCGTCAGGAGGGCAGCTGTCAGAGCCAAGCGCCCGATCATTGCACAATAGCTCTGGCTTTCCGGACCACTCTCCCAATCTGGACGAGCGTTGAGGTAAGAGCTCTCTTCTGTGGATATTGTTCACGATGAAACACAGCATTGCGTAGCGATTTTGAAAAGTATCAGGCTGAGGAGGTGAATGTCTCTTTGTGCTAACAGCGCTAGAGGTACACAATAAGATGGTGGTGGTGAATGAGGACGTGTGCTACGTTGAATTCTTTGCTTTGATTGGATCAGCTAATTATCAATGCTTGTCTCAGGTGCACAGGCTGACTAAGCGCCTGCACAATGCTCTTGTCTTTTTCTGGAAGTCATGGCCGCTTTGTTGACTGGGATGAAAGAGCAGATCTTCTTTGCTTCTGGTTTTTTATTCAATCTCGAATCGTGGAGATTGTACTTTCCGAAACATGGAGCGGCATGAGCGGGGCACTGTTCGTTGACGTTATGGATTTCTCTAGAGCGTGGTGAGCTTGCAGATGTCACGTCCGCTTTATTGAATGGTCATAAAAGCGCTAATTTTCTTTCATCACCACTAAGAATTTGAGGAATTCCAAATTTCGCTTTGATGAATTTTAGTAATAATTGGACTACATCTGGTAGTCGCAGCTGGACTAAGACTGCTCTGAGCTCCATATTACACGAACGAATACCATTGTAGAGCATTCACGAGATAGCAAAGGTCAATAATAGCATTCGCGTTCAAATATCTGCGCCATGCGTCAAATTGCCGTTCTTTGTGAGTTTTCTTCAGATGATGAACCCATTACGGGTTATTACGCTTCGCAGCTGTTGGCTAGAGTCTTGATCTGTGAACATGAGATTTCAGGAGGCAGATTGGGTGTGGATGTAGGTGTGATCTGTTTTTCGAAGAGAAGAAAGGAAAGTTTCAAATCGAACAAAGCTTCAGACACTAACTGTCTTTCACTTGGCAAGTCATGATATTATTAGGGCCAAGGTTTCGTACTCTCAAATATCATGATGGGATCATGCGAGTGTTGTCGGTTGTTGTTTAAGATTTAACAAAGAACTCACTGGGGACTCAAACCAAAGGGTGCAGGAAATTCGGACTAAATGCGGCCTTTCTACAACATGCCTATGTTACTGTTTTTGTATTAGTTCGCCTCTGCTACAGGACGAGGTCATGGCTGAGCTTGTGGTGTTTTTGTTCTCGGGATTCGTATCATGGGCAAATGACTAGATTTTTGGAGTCATTTCACTGTACGACCTATCTGACCAGCTTTGTACTTCTTCTCTTGAAGGAAGACTTGCAGCACTACTCTACCACGAGTTGAGCGGCTGCAGGGGATCAAGGAGTAAACAGCTCCTGCGCGGTCTAGTAGTAGCTAGATATATAAAATTCTTTATTTAGTTATGGTAAATCAGAGAAAAGGTTCAGCACATCTTGCGTTGACATACTCGACACCTTGGCATAGTCATCGGTGTGGACTCAGCAGTAATAATCTATTTTGGATCGGATCGTGACGCCTTGTCCCAGAATACTCCTCTCAATGCTCTTTGTTTCTGGCTAAACGCCAGTCAAGGTCTTTCGAAACCTTCCGCCATGACTCCTCCAAAAGGTCGAATGACTAGAAGGGTATCTTCAGGAGTAGTGTAACACTGCCAAACTGGCAGAGAAAGGGAGGCACTTAGATTCTTGACCTTAGCATTGATCACATCTTCTTGCTTGCAGAATCACAAACAGCACCGAAGACAAGCTTTGCCCCACTCGTGTATCTCCTGGTGATTCGAGTGCCTCCTGGTGATTCGAGTGGAGTGCGTCTAATCGTCTACCAATATTGCTCCTTGACACACATCACTTAAGAAAGACTCTTTGTCGACGTCCTAACAAGTGACATTCGAGCTCGGGCGTAACTCCGAGGAAAGCCTACTCAATGCAACAACATCCATCTTCGTCTCAATTATATCGCATAATCTCACACAACACCCATTCTTCCACCATTGACACGTCAACAATTCCATCTCACACCAACCCTCCACTTTGCACCCAAGAATGAGCCTGATTCCCCCCAAACGGCGCCGCAAAAGCACCAAACCAGCCTCACACCTCCCCTCTCACCACCACCAATCCCAACATCCAAACACGCCCGAAGACACCGACATGGACCTAGACCCAGAAGGCACGCACCACACTCCCACAACCTCCGCGCCACCACCCACACCGCAAGCAGCACCACCACTCCCCGCCCTTCTCGCGCTCCCTCTCGAAATCCGGCGCCAAATCTACTCGCACCTCCTTCTCGCACTGCCCACGCATCCAATCCTCTGGCCCAGCGCGCCACTCTCAAAAGACAGGCCACGGACACTACATCCCGCGCTTCTCCTCACGAACCGGCAAATAAACTACGAAGCGACCAGATTGCTATACACACACAACCGGTTCAGCTTCCACCATCCGTCCGACTGCAACATATTCAGTCACATTTTCGCGCAGCCATTCGCGCACTATGTCAGCTCAGTAGTGTTTCGGATGCGGGATCGGGCGGCGGATATAGCGTTGTGGTGTGGTTATTTTGGGAGTTTGGAGAGGGAGAGAGGGTTGAGGGGGGATATGCCGGGGTTGAGTCAGGTGGTGAGTTCATCAGCGTTGTTCAAAAGAAGGATATATAGGCACATTTGAACTGATATGGAGTGTAGCTTATTTTTGTTGGACAGAATTGGCCTGGCGGAGGGAATTTGGAGCCTAGAGAGGCGTATGAGAAGTGGATGAGGGGGTATGCATTGCGCGAGCTGCGAGATAGTTTGGCGCATGTCGCGCAGGGTCGGACGTCGAGCAATGAGATTGATGTATTGGCTCAAGATCAAGACGACACTGAAGGCGTGCAATCCAGGAATAGCTCAGCGATGTCGAAAGAGACTGCATCATGCGATGTCTGTGTCGTCAGCAGTATACGAGTAGGAGAAAGAGTTTGGGAAAGTCTGGCTGCCGGCTTGGCTGGGGAAGGCGGTGTGGTTACTGAATGTCCGAGAGGTGTGCTGAGGGGGACTGTGGTGGGGACGGTAGATGAGCCAGTGAGGGTTTGTTTGGAGCTTGTTTGTGTTGGGAGGGAGAGGGAGAGGATGTGATGTGGGTGTGTAGGATAGGCATGAGGATGAAATGGCTGTAGCAGGAATCTTGGTGTGCTTGTCACTAGGCTGGCCTGTAGGCAATTCTAGCACGGAATTGCCGTGAGCAGCAGGGAAGTTGACTGCCTTACTACATCCAATAATCACGAGCTATGAGAACATGACAATGACATGGCTGCGCACCGTCATTAGCGAAATAGAGCATTAAAGAACACATTCAAAAGATACCCAAGCATTTCGGGCTGGACATCATATCCACTCTCCATGTACTCTTCCTGTCTTCGTCTGGACGCGGAAAGTAGGTGTAGATCATGCAGATGGTTGCCCAGAAGAAACCATCTCATCACTGCCACCACTATCACCACAACCACGACTCACCCCCTCCCTCCTCTCCCCAACGGCCCTGTTTCTAACAACCTCACCTTCCAGCACAGCTGCAACCTCATGACTCATGACACCAACAAAGCTCTTCCAAGTGTTAGTATACACCAGATACTTGACACTTTCTTCCGCCTTATCGAAGACAGTGACATCGAAGCCAGGAGGGACGTACAGAGCGGCGAGGGAGAGGGGTTGAGCAAAGGTGCGGGGGGTGATTGTTCCATGACGGTTGTTGTTGTTGTTGTTAGTATTTGCGCCGGAAAAAGGTGCAGAATTGGTGAGTAAAAGGTTAGCATTCGACGTCGATCTCGAGATGGAGTTAAAGCTATTTGATGACCTCAGCGTCGTGATTGTGACGGCACTTTGCATTTCCTTCTCCTCGTCATTGTCATCCTTTGTGGCGAGGCCGCCAAGATCAAACAGGGCGATTGGGCTCATGCGACCTGTATTATCGACATTGGCGGCGGAGTGTACAGGTGACGTCCAAGGCGCCACATCAGCTGCATTTCTCAGCTTCTGCATACGACTCTTGATGCGGGATTGGGAGCGGCTGCGGCGAGCACGAAATTCGACAGGGGGTTCGTACGTGAGACTGCTGAAAGTTTGTTCGAGACCTGCGTAGATTTTGCTGTCGACATTGATGTAGCAGCGTGAGGTGGTTGGGCAGACGAGTTCGAAGTAGATGCGGGCGGCATGTTCGAATAATTGTCTTTTTCTTGCTGCCATTGTCTCGACAACAATCTCATCATCAGGATAGGAAGTATGTAATGACCACACCTTCTTGAACTCGCCGACTTCGCGGAGGAATTGGATGTTTTCGGAGGTGAAGTCTTTTGTTGCTGCGAAAATGAAGAGGGGTTGGATGTTGTGTTTGAGGGTGTATTCGAAGGCGTCATAGTCGTTGGCGATTGTTTTGCTTTTGCGGGTGGAGGTGGAGGTGGAGGTGTTTGTGGTGGTTGTGGAGAGATAGGTTGATGTTGTGGAGACGAGGCTGAGGGTTCGTTTGTGGTTGGACCGGTCATTACGATAGATGTCGAGGAGGGGCATGATGAGGGTGGTTGTTTGAAGGATCATGAGGCCTGGTGCGAACCTGCGGCTCATGTTAGGTGAGAGGTTGAAAGATGGGATGGCACTCAGAAGACTCACCACATTGCTGGAAGCCAGTAGGCATTGAAGTCGTTGTAGTTGCTGTACAGAAAAGCAAGCCAAAGGGGTGCTCCTGGAAGACTGCTTGCTGTCAGGAGTGAGCTTGACCATGGTAGACAAGCTTCTACTTACCCACTGATGACTGCCAAACGAGTCTGCAGAGCCCAGTAATGCGTATCTTGGATCTTACGAGTCTTGTAAAGGACGAGAGGACCAAACAACCAAGCCCAAAGGAACTGCCAGATGACTGATGGGATCCTGTAGAATGTTAACAAGTATATCCTTTGTCATAAATGTTCTACTTACCATTCCGCTCCACGTCTACAAGTAAGTTCATCAACATGCTCACCAAACCAGCCTCCTGTAGGATTGAAGCGACGACTACCATGAAACAAGATGGCAGTCAAGAGAAGCTGTTGAAGATTAGTTTTGAAAGTATCACTTTACCAAAGCATGACATACCTGAGCTACCACACCCATGCCAATACAGAAGTAAGTTCTCCTCACATAATCGAGCTGCTTGAACCATTTGGCGAAAGCTCTTGGTCTGAAACTGAATGGCTGCTTCCGATCACTCCAAGTATGAAGGTCGATGAGACAGCGTTGAGCAGTAGCATAAGCCATGAGTCTGACGTTGCTTGCTTGGAAGAGTGCGATGCCAAGAGGAAACACGGTAGACATGATCCAGAACTCATCATTGCAGCTGGAGAATGTGTTAGAAGAAGATAATTGATGGCAACAGAATTGATAACCGACCTGAATAAACCATTCTTACTCAGAGGATAGACAATCCATAAAGTAGCGACGAAGCCATGAATGCCAATGACAGCAATAGCGGTGATGAGAAAGCCACGAATGCGGATAGCAGATGTGCCACGATGATACCAGAGAATACAGAGAAGGAAGAGGACGAAAGAAGTGTAGAGTGTGATGATGATGCTGTAGGCGATGCTGGTTGAAGTGAGGCCTGAAGTCTGCGAGGGAGCGCCGATGGTAGCCATTTTCGGGAGCTGGCTGAGATGGTGAAAGACTGTGTGGTGGTCAAGGTGACAGTCAAATGTGATTGAGCTGTTCGGAGAGGATGAGAACCTTGCAACAAGCGTATATTGCTCAAGTCGATAGCTACGTAGCTAACAAGAATAGAAGAAGCTGAAAGCTAGACGATGGGGAATTAGAAGATTTTACATGCGTGCTGACGAAGTGAAGTGAAGCGTGGGAAGCGAGGGTTGGAGAAGTTAGAAGGTCAAAGCTCAGACGGCCTTGTGCTCTCCTTACTTTCAGCGTTTCCGTCAGCCTAGATTGTACTGTCTATATGGGTGCTCTATGTAAGTAAGATTGACCTGTCGATAACAGAGTACAAGCTATCCTTGAGATGAGTGGTCGTTTGTGCGGGAGGATAATGAGAGGATGGAAAAATGAGGCGGAACAAGGAAGCCAGTCAAGTTTTTTGGTGACGAACGAAGGAAACGAAGCAAGGGGATGTGAAACGAAACGCCTTTGCCATGTTTCTGCCACGAGGCTTAAACACGCGAGAGGGGGCCAATGCTCTAAAGATCTGTGCATGTAGTTCTTCGTCAGTATATAACAGTTGACGAAGCTGCGTAATCTCGAACTTGTCTATACTGCACCTCAGTAGGGTGACTGCATCTGGTCCTTCACCTGCTACGGAGGCTCGACATCAGTAACGGAAGTGAGCGAGGTGGGAGGGCACAATGCAAAAGATACCCAAGTACTTGCTCGGCAAGCCAGACCTTAACAGGCTGGGTATACTTCGTTCATAAGTCAAAACGAGCCGACTGCGTCTAATCCTTGCTCAGAGCCGACTCATAAAATGCCATAACACAAGCATTCCGAACCGAGCCGTGTTGGGGACGAGTGAGCTGGTCCCAACGAATCAAGTGCTTTCATAGCTACTCCTGGCTCTTTACAAGCATGAAATGACAGACCCTTGGATGGACAATTTTTATATGTTGGCAGGTTGAAGGATACGTTTGAAGTTGGCACAAGAGCGTGTTTCAGACTGGAAACTCAAACAAGCTGCCAAGCATATCCTCCTTAGCGTCAAACTTGCGAGCTTACCCCGCACTTTTAGGCTCCGAGCCATAACTCGACATCATGTGAAGCAAAAAAGCTCAAACCGGCTGGATTCGATGCCCCTTGACTTCTTGGCACATATGTGATGCAAAAAAGGGCAAAAATACGACCCAGACGGGACTCGCTAGAATTTCGATTAGCCGAGGCTCTTCGTTTGCGTTGCCAGAAGAGTAAACTTACAACCCGCAATCTTCAGAGATAGTGTGAGATCGGTGAACCGAAATCTGACGCTAATTGGGGTTAGTGATCAGGTTTTGATAGGGAGGGTGCGAAGAATTAGACATACCCTTACCATTAGGCCACCAGGCCGTTTTTTAAGCTCATCGAATAATAAACATTGTGCTAATCCATGTATATATGCTTTCACAAGACGGCTATCCTCTCAACCCAAGTGAATCCCTTTTCCATCCGACTTCGGTATAGTCCAACACTTCATCCAACCTCATACAACAACGTGTCGCGGTAGCAGTAGCGCTGTAGTATTGACCCAAGCGTGCAGTTCTGTTACTTGTCTTCTTCGCTGTTTGTCTTGCCGTCACACCAAAGCACAAATACTGTCTTGAATATACAACAGCAAAAAACAATCATACATCACAATGACATCCTCCCTCCCGGGTCGCCGTGACCTGCCCGAGTCCCGCTTTAACCTGAGTACATACTGGGGTCGTGTCCGACATTCAATGGATCTGGCTGATCCAAGGTGAGTCCTCATAATACACAATCTGACGTATAGAATATCTTTTTTCTGTACTGACATTTCTCCAGTACACTCTTTGTTTCCACCTCCGGACTTGAGCAAGCAAAACAGCTCGTTACGAAGTATAAGCAAAATGAGATCAGAGAGATGAATCCGGAGTTGTGGAGGGCGAAGAAGGTGATTGATTCTACTTTACATCCTGGTATGTTCTTTGATTTTTGTTGTCGTTATTTGTGCTGTGCATTGCATTCAAACCTAATTTTCATATGATTAGATACTGGAGAAGCTGTATTCTTACCATTCAGAATGTCTGCCTTTGTTCTTACAAACTTGGTTGTTACAGCTGGGATGTTGACGCCAGGTCTTGGTGTACGTAATCCTCCCACCTGTCATCACCTCATCTAGTATCCCCATCACCAGCTCACAAGAACACACTCCCTATACCCCATCACACTTCATCCCCCCCATTTAACAACCACCACAGACAACAGGCACAATCCTCTGGCAAATAACCAACCAATCCCTCAACGTCGGCATAAACTACTCCAATGCCAACAAATCCACCCCCCTCTCCACCTCAACCCTCGCCCAATCCTACGCCCTCGCCGTCAGCGTCTCCTGCGGCGTAGCCATCGGTCTCAACGCCCTCGTCCCGCGTTTATCCCGATTCTCACCCGCAACCCGACAGACAATGGGTCGATTGATCCCATTCGCCGCGGTGGCTAGTGCAGGAGCTTTGAACGTTTTCGTGATGCGAGGAGAGGAGATGAGGGTGGGTATTGATGTATTTCCCGCAAAGGAACAAAAACAAACCCAAGACCAAGCCTCCACTTCCGCTTCCACTTCCACCACGAACGACGCAGCAGATCCATCAACTCAGTCCTTAGGTAGATCCCGCACCGCCGCGAAAATAGCCGTGACCGAAACAGCCGCCTCCCGCGTCTTCAACAGCACACCGATCATGGTATTGCCACCACTGATCCTCTATCGGCTGCAACAGCAACAATGGTTGAAAAGCCGGCGCAACTTGGTTTTGCCGGTGAATTTGGGGCTTATATTGACGACGAGCATACTTGCGCTGCCGTTGGCGCTGGCGGTGTTTCCGCAGAGACAGAGTATTGGGGTTGAGAAGCTGGAGGCGGAGTTTGGGGAGAAGGTTGGGAAGGGGAGTGTTGTCGAGTTCAATAGGGGGATTTAGGATTGAGGTTTGGTCTGGGAGGGAGACCGTGGTGGGGGAGTGGTGAGGAGTACTTCAGGAAGAGTGGGGAGAGGGAATACACATGTGATGAGGTATGAGGGCAATTGAATCTCCATTGTGAAAAAAACGTTGATACCCGGAGAGAACTATAGTAGCATGCTACGTCTTCACAGAAGTGCAGCAAAAATACAGTATGCGTGAAATAAGTTCTCACCCAATGTCTCCAGCAAGATATAAATCCACGACTCTATTTGTCCCACGAAACCCCGAAGCAATCCAATTACTCCGATATTAGATCAATAGTTGACGACGAGACCGAGTCGGCACCCAGACAAGTAACACATTGGCGGTTTGGAAGCAAAGAGACGAAAAGCAATGACTGTTTCAGATTGAGATTCATATCAGAAGGAGATGCTGTCTGTGGCTGCGAAGACGATTTTGCCAATGATCCATCGGTGAAAACAAGCAAGCCGCAAACGTCATTTGTGAAAAGGTGAATATCTTGCATCAACGGATTAACTTATCAACCAAGATTGCGTCTTGACTCTGCTTTTACGTCTGGGCCCCATTCCTCCGCTCCCAAAGAATCACCATCATCATCATCCTAATCAGATCCTCCGGCTTTCACCTCCACTTTCACCTCCACTTTCACCTCCACTTTCACCTCTACTTACACCTCCCTTTGCCCTCCGTACACCGTACACCGTATCCTTTGCCCCTCAGCCCTCCTTCCACCCCAATCCCCACAACACTCCTCCACCGTCACTAAACCAACCCACTCAAACACTCCACCGCCCTCCCCACAACCCTGCCCACCCGATCCCTAAGCACAGCACTCTGCGCACACTCGACTCTCAGATCTTCCAACCAAACTTTCGCCACGACTTTGTCCACTCGGATTTCTATGCCGGGGACGGGGATGCCGAGGCTGTGGAGGCGGGTGAGTTTGGCTTTTTCTTCTGGGGAGAATTCTTGCGTCTCGTCCCCATTAGGATCGGCGCTTGTGCTTGTTGGAGAAGTGGTGGCAGTAGAAGGTGGTGGCTTCGCTATAGGCGAGACGTTATCTGCCCCGAATTGAGCTTCGAGGAACATGAAGAGGCGGGATAGTTTTTCTTCGGGTGTGTTTGTTGTGTTGGCGTGAGGGTTGTGTTGGATTGTGCTTGCGTGGCCGTTACTTTTGCCATGGCTATTGCCGTTTTCGTTGGCGTGTGAGTGGTTGTGGGAGTGGAGTCTGCTTGAGTCTGGAAGTTTGTGTCAGGAGTGTTTTGGAAGGGAATTGGTCACTCGTGGAGTTGGGAAAGGAGAGGTGAGAGGAATAAGTTGATAAGATGACGAAATTGACAGAGCAGATGCCAAACAAACTTACGTTTCACAGCAGCAGGACTACTCTCCACCGTCAACAGCACACTCATAACCGCGTCCGCCAGCCCATCACTAGTCATATCGCCTTCCCACTCAATTTCAATCTCGCCTTGATTCCTATATGTCAAAGTCACGATATCCATAATCAAGAAGGTATACGTGCTTCTGTCGATTTCTTCGTCAGCGACGTCGTCATCCTCTTTCTTCACACGCTGGAGCGCATCGCCATTAGCAGTTACTCCATTTTCTTCTTCCTGCTTGCGGGTTGACGACAGATCGACAATGCCGCCAAACGTGCCTTCGAGCGCCCAACGAATCAGCTCAATCCCAGCAGTCGCCAGCGTGATCTTTTGTCGACACGTAATCGTCGTAGTCGTCAATCCCGCATATTCTCTCAAATCTTCTGCATCCATCAAGCTCAACTGTAAATCGTTCTGCACCAAAACACCGCTAACAATCTGATCTTCCGCAGCGTCATCATCGTCTTCAAGCTTACCGTTGCCGTTGCGTTGTATGCGTATGCGATCGGCGAGTTTACCGACGACTTTTGCGGTTTTGTCCATGCGGATGGGGACTCTGAGCTCTTCGCAGTTGGCGGGTGAGAAGACTTTTGTTTTGAGATGGGCGGGTTTGTTTGTGTTGAGGGAGAGTAGTTTGGATTTTAGGCGGAGCATATTGTGTTTTTCGCCGTGGACGAGAATCTGGTGTCTTGTTAGTAGGGTGGTTTATGTTTAAAGTAAGATGGAGTGGAAGTTGAGGACGAAAATTGTTGTCGACTTACCACCACAGGAGCGTCAATGTCTTCGATGAACTCTCTATTCTCCTGCCCATCAACATGAGCAGCGAAACTGAATTCCTGCACACTACACCTCCTAGGTATCATAACTGCCTCTCCTTCACGCCCTGGTGCTTTGATCCTAGCTGCTGCACCTGCGCTTCTGGAAATGGCGTGGATCTGATCAGGCTCAAGCATGATTTGTCTCGCCATTGTGCCTTCAACCGAGTAACCAGTTATAATAACACCATTCTTCTGATCTGGTGCCCATCGTTCCAGTAGCTCTCGACTGACCCCATTCTGCATCATACCAGGACTTGCCAACATGACACAACCGCCGACGTCGTCAAAGCGATCGAGGTTTTTCAGACTGCGGATGTATTTGAAATCCCATGGTCCACCTCGATTGATGTCGCCAGTACCTGACGAGCCAGCTTCTTCCATTCGTTCGCGGAACAGGCGCTTGATATTGTCGTTCATGGCGCTGATATATGTCTGATAGACTACCATACACTTTCGTGCGAGATTGGAAGCATAGTAGATTGGTATTTTCTGATATTCGGGATGTTTTCCCCAATACTCGTCAAGGATAAGAAGGAGTTCTTGGGCTCGTCCTAATGCGAATACAGGCAGCAGCGCACGACCGCCACGGTTTAAGATACCGGTGATGGACTTCATCAATGCGGCCTCACGTTCCAGACGCGGGACGTGGGAAGATACACCGAAAGTAGATTCAGTGATGAGTACGTCAACCTTGACGTCTTTTGGGACGGCGGCCGGGATTAGATGGCGATCTTTTTCGCGGGAGTAGTCTCCTGTGAAGAGGATGCGTAGACCAGCTATTTCGAGGAGGAACATGGCCGCGCCGAGAACGTGGCCGGCGGGGTATGGTGTTATACGTACGGAATTTATGGTACGTGTGGTGTGGTAGTCAATTGCTTCGATTTGAGGGAAGGTGTTGAGGTGGTCGGCTTCCGTGTAGAGTTGTGTTTTTTGCTCAGAGGAGTTTGCTGTGTTGCTGTGGTGAATGTTTAGTATAATGAGCCTTCTGAAGAGACGACAGTGACTCACCCGACACGAACACTGTCTTGGATGAGCCATTTGTAGATTGCCTTTGTAGCATGGGTCATGAAGATTCTTCCCCGAAAATTGGTCTTTGATAGCACATATGGTAGTCCGGCAGCGTGGTCGATGTGAAAGCTGGTACGATATTGTGTTAGCAGAGGGGTTCTTGAAGACTTGAAATGATCTAATGATGGCTGGACATGGCTTGGGATAGAGAGAGTACAGCAGGACCACTCAAACATGCACAGAGTGTGGAACTGATTGAGAAGATATATTGCATTCATTGTCTTCTATACAGATCGATCGTGTCGATGATGGTCATTGCCATACCAGGCCATGTCCACACCGTACCGGCCAACAATTGCGGAACGTGATAACCAGGCATTTTCAAAATTGAGAGGATGAAAACTATAGAAGAAGAAGAGCTTATAGGAAAAAGGGCTTACTGGGAGATGAGAAGAATATCAACAGTTGACAGGTCGAATTCGTCGAAAAAGGGAAGAGCAGCGAGACCTTCATACGCAGGATGCATGCCAGCATCAAGCTGTCAAAGACGTGAGCTTGGATGGTGATGTTTCTAATGTGTAGTCCACTATACCATTATAGTCTTGCCCTTGTATTGTATAATGTGGCACGACCGACCGACCTCATTTCCTCCTCCAAGACAAAGGAACATGAGTTCATCAGAGGGATCAATCACATCATCGTCCTCAGGCGAAAGGTCTGCCAGCTTCCGCTTGGTCGCCATCTTGTCCTGCTATCTGACTCACGATGTGCCTCCTCTCTCGCCTCTTCTCTTGTATCTTTGTTTCAGATTCTATCGCATAGTTTGACGCGAATGTGGAAGCTGTTGATGGACGCGGGATTGTTGGTAACTTGCCTGTGATAGAGCTGGTCTACTACATGTAAGAGTGTCTGTTGGGAGAAGTGGTATAGATTGAGGTCGAGGTTGGTGTTCGCGTCGACCCTGCGGAGTTTCTCCCAGGGTGACTTCAGAGAGCGCCTCGTGAGGCTTGAGGCTTGTTCAGTCACACGCTGCTGCAAATCTGCTTCAGAATCTTTGTCCTTTCTGCTCGCACCCATCTTCACTTCACTTTCCTCGCTCAAGAGTCAACTCTCGTCCATCTCACCTTGACGAGACGAGGACGCTCTTGACCTTCCACATCATGTTGGCGACCTTGGCCTAATACAGAAAGAGCAGTCCGCAGCAACTAGCCGCGCGACCTCGATACATCAATCTCCTCCTAGGCCCATCTACTGCTTGCGCAAAGCTTTCGTCATGTCTCAACAACAGTCTCAGCAAACGCAATCGCCATATCCGACATGGCCGCAGACTAAGCAAACCCAGCAGACTCAGCAGCCGAACGATACCCTTTTCCCTCCTGCAAAGCGTCAACGAATGTCCCCATCTCCTTCGTCACCAGCAGTCTCTGTGCCACCACTCCCCTACGCGGACTCTCCGTATGCGACATCATCTCCATATCAGAATATCAACCTTCCAAACAACAACTTCAACAGACCACAGCCCCTTGGTGGCAGTCCCATCACTTCTAACACCATGGCCCCTCCTGTCATACCACCGCGAATAGCTCAAACTCAAACAGCGAATGTTATGGGACCTCCGCAAAGACCAATGCCTGCTCGCCAGCAGGAAGCACCACGAAAAGAGAAGGACTTTGACATTAATGACATGATGGACCTGGCAGCTAACATTGATTTGGAAGCAGAAGAGCGAGTTATGGCTAGTAACAATTGGCGTAATAGCGCGTCCGCTACAACGGCACAGCATAGCACTCGAAACACCTTAGACCTATTATCGCAGCAGAGTTTTGGTGTTATGGGTGCTAATCGTGCGACAGGAGTGCATTTCTCGCAGGAAGAGGCAGAAGAACGGAAGCATAGGTCGGCAGTAAGAGCGGCTGCAGAAGCACAACAACACCATCTGGAGAACCCATTTCTGTGGGGTAACGGCATGCGCAGGCGTATTGAGAAAGTTGCTGGCGAGATTGGTGTGCTTGTTCCACTGGATGGATTATTCGATCGAGTCAATCACAATCCTTTGACAAACCCTACTGCACCTAGTGTGCTCAATCGGAATTCACCACTAGAGCCCATGCTCAGCCTGTTATCACTAGCGACAAATCAACGTATACGTGGATTGCTTGAAGATTCGTATGGATTGGCAAGAGGCAGACAGCTTGGTACAGATGGAGTTGTGCCACCAGAATGGGCAGATTTGGCTGTTGGTGATGGGGCCAAATCTATCGCAGTAGAGCAAAAGTCGATTACAGGAACTTCATGGGAGAAAGGACACGATGGTGTGACTTCGATTGATGGAATCCAGCTAGATGGTCGTACGTAAAGAGATCATTCCCCTGTCATGAGCCGAGCTAACAGATCTCTAGATCTACCTACTCCACCAGCAACCGACGCAGGTAGCCCTAAACCGGTACCTCAATCAACTCTAGCCTTCAACAGAACCAATTCCATCACTGCTACTCTTGCAGCACTCTCTCGTCAAGATCGACAAGCCGAGGAAAAGAGAATGCAGATAAGGGCAGATCGCAAAGCAAAAAAGGCGGCACAGGCAGCAGCAGCATTGTCTACTCCTGGTAGTGCTCCAGCTGATGGGGCAGCTCCAGTGGAAGGCGCAGCGCCAGTTGGTATGCTAGGCGAAAAAGCACCAGAAATTAAAATGTCAAAGAAAGCGCGTGAAGCAATGGAGAAGTCTGCACGAGCAGACATGTCTGAAGAAATACAAACTCGAAGTGCTAATCAAACAGCGAGCATGCAACTCGGAGGACGACAATATAGTTGGATGTCCAAAGGTAAGGGTGTAGGAGCACCTGCCAGAGCAGTACCAGGAAGAGTCGGGACACCAGGAAATGCGACGACAGCGAAAATAGCAGGTCCGTTAGATCCATTGGCAGCGATCAAAGATAGAAAATATGGCCATTGGCGAGAAGATGGAATTGGTGGAAGAGGCGTCCAGTTGAGAGACTGGATAGGTGTGCTTGAGCAGGACGGTCGTGAGAAGAAGACTTTGATAAGAGCGTATACAAGACAAGGAGCTGAAAATGTTGATGGCACGACTTCAACTATTATGACGGCGGAGGCAGCTACTCAGGCGCCCAACAATCTCTACACTCAGACTCCAACACAAAGTCAAGCCATGAGTCAAGAGCAGAACAACATCTACGGAAGTCGACCTGGAACAGCGAATGGAACGCCAGTATCTGCCACAGCCAACTTTTCAACACCGTGGACTGCTACTACTGCGCCCTGTCCACCGAATGCTTATGCTTCGTCACCACATCCCACGCCTGGACTCGTAAACTCGGCACAGAACATGTCACTTCAGCTCCCGGGCCAACAACGGCAAGGTCAGGCTGGAGGTGTAGGTCAAGGTCAGATTCCAAATCCTGGTCAATCTCCAGCTACGACATCATCTCAGCCTGGATCGGCACCAATGTCGAGGGGACCAAGTGGACAACAACAGCAGCAGCAACAAGTGCAGGCACAGAATTATCAGAATGGTACCACAACGCAGTCACAAACGCAGTCGTCGCAAGGCGTGACGCCAGCACCACCTACTCAGAATGGTGTCGCTGTCTCCTGAGATTGGTCATGAGGCGTTCATTGAAGCATTTCTCAAAGCATTTCTCAAAAGCATAGCAAGAGTTGAAGAGCATGGAAAGAAAGAGGAGGTTCTAAAAGCTTGGCATAGTATGTTTGCTTTTCCGCTTACGTAATGTGCAATAGCAGAGCAGCATGAACAATGAAACATATGATCTCTTATTCCAATTGATTTTGCCTTCTGGTCAAATGCACCCTAGTAGTCCCTGTGTAGTCGTTTGAGTTATGTTACAGGTTATGGTGATGCAGTCCAGCTTCACATGATGATCCAAAGATGTAATACAAAGAATGGTAGTGGTGATGTTATGCTTTAATTACCCCGCTTCAATGACGAAGGCAAACCCAATTGGAACTACCCGACATAGTATATATGAAGCACCACTACCACCATATCCATGCTTTTGATCTTCTTACCTGTCCTGATCAATCAATCAATCCTATTCCTCTCATCAGCCATTTATTGAAACTCGACAGTACTCGCTTTTGAAAACTCAGTGAAGATATACGCCACCACATCAGGCAAAGCAAGACACACTATAAATATGTCAGACAACAGTGCACACGCAGGATATCAATCTCATCAGATGGATGGTGATGCTGCCGCTAAGACTATGGATAAGGGCGCTAATTCGTATGTGTTTCTTTTTCCCTTTTCTCTACTCTTATTTCCCTTCTTGGTTGTTGGTTCTGTTGGATTGAGCAAGGCGCAAGAGGGGGGTTGACGGCTGATTGATGGTGACAATTGAAGGCTGGTGTATGCATTGTGACAGGACATGTGTGTGAGAGGGGGGGGGGTTTAAGATGTGTGGTCGTGGGGGTCTGAGGCCGTGTGTGCGACTGCTGCTACAAGTTGTAGAGAGTCTGTAAGATGCGTCGATGGATGGATGTGCTTCGATTTGCACCAGCATCCATGGCGGGCCTGCTCTTATACTTCTCTGCTCTGCTCGGCCACGACGTCTCACCATATCGCATCGACTCGACGAGAGATTTGCTTGCTCATCTCGCATCACTATCAAGTCCAATCACCAAGCACCCACATCACCCTCCGCTCTCGCCCCATCGCATACACCCGCCAGAATGCACACCCGGTTCTCAGCCTCACACAACATCCCAGCACCCAGCCTCGCTTTCCAACTTCTCCACGGGATACACCCTTTTCACCCGAGCACCCCGAGGAACACATTCTCTCATTACATGCTAATTTACTATTAAACAGAGCAATGGACAACACCGAATTCACGGACGGGATCTACGAAGCCTCCAAACCACGCTCCGAGCCAATGGGCGAGAAGGAAACGGGAACGGGGAAGAGTGCGTTTGATGCTGAGGGTGCTGTTGGGAAGGAGTTTACCAAGGACGGCAGTATTGGCGGAATAGCCGAACAAATTGGCGGGCCCCTCGCCTCAGACGGCGCGGTCGGCAAGCATTTTACTGATGAGGGTGCTGTTGGGGGCAGTGTACAGCAGGAGTTGGGTGGGAGGCAGGAGAATAACACTATTAACGGCGGTATTTAGGTGGCAGTTTGGTTGTTGTGAAGATATAGGAATGGATGTAAGAATACTAAGATGGATGAAATATAATTTACATTATCAATTGATACATAATTATATTCATTGACAATTGACAATTGCGACTACCTTTGGACCGACCAAGTAGTCACTGAAGAATTTATTTCGGGCGTGTCCTTCCGACGACCTAACCTGGAACTATCCTTGCTTAGTAGCTATCTCATCCTTCACCAAACTAAGCCGTCCAACCGAAGAAGACGCCTCTAAACATTCCACTTCCAGCCTGCGCTCCCAGTCCCTTCTCCTCCTTCCCATCAATTAGCATAACAATCATCCCATCTCCCACCACTCCTCACGAACTCCAGACTCTCAATCCACTTGTCAACCTCACACATTCCAAGCCCAGCATACTCGGCTCCGTCGCCGCAGTTTGGAAGCGGGATGACGCGGTCGTTGACTAGGATTCTTACCATCTCTTTTGTGTTGGTGTCGCCAGCACCATCTTTCGGCTCGCCACCACCACAGACCAACTTCTCAACATAAACCCGTCCAGCAAACGGAACACTCCAACTCGCGCTCCACCCACCCATTTCAGCCGGCAGTTTCCACTCAGTCTTACTCAGCGGCTCGGTGACGCTAACATTCCACAATCCCATTGCGGCGAAAATGGACACCATATCGTTATCGTGACTGAAGTCCGCATACAAGCTTCTCTCTAGTGGGAACGTCTTTTCGTCCTTGTCAAGCGTCGAGTTTGTGTTCGTATGATCGAGCACTGGGCGTGAAGTTAAGCGGGCAATGAGTTCGTTTACAAAGCCGATGCCCTGTGTTGGACCTAGAGCGGCGCCGACGTGGTAGCCGTAGTATTTGTTTAGGGATTGGTAATAATCGTATTGTTTCCATTCTAGCGGGGTAAAGAGATTGCAGATTGGGCTTATCTGTCCAGTGGGGGATGCGATTGTTTCGAATGGGCAGAGGTCCATCAGGTTGATTGTGTCGGGGATGTCGAGGTTAGCTCCTGGTAGAGCAGTGTTGAGACGGGATTGGATTGGTGGGACGAATATGCGTGCCCAGACTGCTTCGGCGCTGTCGTTCCACGATGGGCTGGCGTTCTCAAAGGCAGGACATGTACTGTGAGAGAGCGTATTGTTTCCGGCTTCATCGATAATGACCATCTGCTGCGGTTCAACAATCGCATTACTCCTCTTACCGTCCGCAAACTTAGCCGCCGAGAAGCCCTGAGCCAATTTCAATGCTGATTCGACGACGCGGGAGCCAGATGCGGTGCGGTAGAAAGGGTTGGTAGTATTTGCGAGGACTTTGTAGCGGTGGTAGAACTTTGTGCCGGAGTTTGTCATTTGAGCTTGGCCGAAAGAGGTGAGTGCTTCGGAGGCGAGGGTGTATTGGTAGTGGGAGAGGAAGGCGTAGTCGTTGTTGAAGTGTTTGACGTTTGATTTGATGCGGTTGATGAGGAGTTTGTAGGTCTGAGACTTTGCTTCTGTTGGGAAGCGGCCACCACTTAGGGGAGTTAGTTGAGTGGGATATATCAGTTCAAGTATTTTACTCACTGCCTTGACAGAACCTGCGCAAAAGTGACGTTACAAGCATCTGGCACTTCCGCCGATATTTCACTTGGAACCGAGAAATACGCCTATAACAGCGTTGGTTAGCTCATCACTCTCAAGTACCTTCAACTACCTGGTAAGAAAACTCACAGAATACTGCCCCCAGCTGTGTGAAATATCAGGTGAACAACTAAACCCTTCAGTAACATCATCGCAGCTTTTCTCTGCATACATAGTATCTGGCCTGCGACATGTTTATTAGCTCTCGCCATCTCATCTCACGTTCAGCCGACTCACCAAGTCACAGCCATCAATCCAAGTAGAGCAATCAAACCAACTCCCACCAGAATACGCCAAGGCGTACAGCAAGACCAGCATGCATCATCGTCATCAACATATTCGAAAGCTTCATTTGACACAATCAGGCGTAGTTGGTTATCATCCTGCTCAGCATTTGCACGTTCTGGGTCGTCGAAGAAGCTGTCTTGCGCAAGGAAAGGTTGGCGTGAAGCCATGGTGGCAGTGCGTTTATGAGCAGGTGGCGGCATCACGATTTGTCTCTGATCTTGAAATGGAAAGAGAACACGATGACATCTTGGTAAAAGGATGATCGGGGTGAAAGATGATGATGTCGCTCTCATGCTTGTGTCACCAAAAATAAAGGTGTCAGTCACGCGTGGGGCAAAGCTTGGCGTTGTTTCAGATTATAGTTCGTTTCATATTTACTTCGTTAGGTCATATCGTACATAATGTCTTCCTCCTTTTGATATGTACACACTGTACATCCTCTATGCAAATCTCCCTTTCAATCAAACAACGCCTTCATCACCCTTGCTGAGACCACACCCGTCGCATCAGCAACACACCAACTGACCCAGATGAAGACCACTCCCATCGTAAGACAATCCACCCATCTACTCAAGCCCATACCACTCGTCCACCACGTACTGCCATCTGGCATTGCACCTCTTCCAAAGATACCTAGACTGAGTAAACCTTTGGTATCCGCAGCAAGCCAGATATGATATTGCAGGACAAACGTCTCAAGAGAGATCTTGCCTATCCATGCATAAACAGCAGAGTAGTAGTTTCGCAAGGTAGGCGTACAATTGCGAAGATGGATGAATGCTAGAATAGCAAGTGGTGAAATAAAGGTGTGCAGCTGATTCGAGCTAGTTTTGGTATTGCGAGTGTGGGCCGCAATGGTGTATACAATAAGCGCAGCTCCGGAAGCGACAAAGTACAGCTTTTTCTGTAACGCAGGCGACATGCCAGGTTGAATAGGGGCAGTAGTGCCGAGAGAGTCCAGAGGTGGAGCTGGTGGAGCCGGAGTTTTGGTGTTTCGAATGTACAAGACTGCAACAATCATGCCGACATAGACGATAAACTGGTCGAGTGCGCACCGGAAGAGCCATTCGCGTGCTTCCCACTTTGAGCCGAAGATAGAGTTAATCATGGTAAAGCCTGGTTCGAGAATCCAAGGCTGAGTATGCAGATAAGTAGTGCACGAGCAAGCGATGCCAATCTTTACAAGGAACAATTTCAGGTCTTGATTCCAGTCACTCTTAACTGCCATCGTGATGTAGATGATAGCATACCAGTAGGTAACGAGTGGCGCAAAGTAGTAGAAGAGGTAATCTCCATGCATCATCCATGGTAGCAACATGCTCAGCAGGTTGATGCGAATGTTCACCGCGATGACACGCTTCATGGAGAAATCTTTCTTAGTGTAGAAGTAAGACGCATGGCCATAACCAGTCATGAAGAGGTATGATGCAACACAGATGCGGATATACTTATAGATCCACAGAACCTGCGAAGCACCAGTATAGTGGTATGCAAGGATGAATAGCTGCATCCACCCTTTCCACTCATCAGTCTGATCTCTTGACAGAAAAGGTTGGTCGACATTGGCAGACTTCTCTTGGCCGGGACGTGATGGTGTGGCTGAGCGTCGTGTTGATAGAACACCAACAGCAGCGATACCGAAGATAAAGATAAAGAAGTCCTGGTTATTGTAGAGCTTCTGTACTTTGTCGAAGAGCTGAGTGCGATCACATATATAGCAGTAGACAAGACCAGCCCAAATAACGAGCATTGCCCGAATTAGTGGCAAGTGATCCTTGATGCCGTAGTAAGCTTCCTCTGTGGATGTCCCAAGCCACTCTTGCAACTCGATCCAGCCGAGTCCAGCTAGGAGGATAGTGCCTAGCACAAGAAAGATTGTCTGTTCCCAAAACTGGGGGTAATCATAGCAGCATGTGCCCGCATAAGGGTAATCCTGATTGACCTGGTTGCACCTCAAGTTGAAGACGACATCTGCCATCCTGTCCGAAACAGTGTTGCTAACGTGGAGACCATTCGGTTGATACGCTTCGGCAACAGGGTCGGCCACCATCTCCAAGAAGCTTTGCAGCACATCGACTCCATAGACAGTTGGTAGATGCAGCATATATTTGTTCATCTGATTGACGTCCGACTTTGATAATGTGCTCTTATGCTCCTCGTCCAGCAGATCATAGAAGGGCGGTATGACGGGCATGAAGTACACCATCTTCTTTGCAGGATAGTCCATCACGTCCTTGTCCAAAGTCTGTATTGGAGCTACAATCTTGTCCATGGCCTTTTCGAATTCAGCCACCGGTCTTGCCTTTTCTTTCGCAAACCACAACCCAGCACCAACAACAACCAAATCTTTACTCATCGGCGTTGCTCCTGGGTCATCCGCAATCTTCTTCGAGGCAGCAAGATAGTGAGGCAATTCCGTGCTGGTCAGAAACGGATCCCAAATAAAGTCGAGCGTCGTCCTGCCTTCGACGAACTTGATATCCTTGTGTTTCTCCACCACCTTGCCCATTTGCGCCTTGGCCGAGGTGGCATTCAGCTTCCTCGCCATAGCCCAAAACAGCTCCCGCGCCGTCGAATCACCGACCACCACCGCATCTCTTCCCAACCCAGTAGCCAGACAGCTGCTCACAGCTTTCGCATTGTACGGCCGCAGCATACATCCCTCGGGCTGCCATTTCTGGAACGGTGTCTTAGAACGGGCGGATTGTGGAGGATCGAGCCATCGGCCTGTCGATAGAGCGGCGTCGCACTTGTACGGATCTGCTGAATCTGCGAGCGATAGCGTCAGTTGGGCTCGCTTCCTCCAACATGATGTAGAGAGGGACGTACCGATCGAGGAATGGCGAAAGTAGGCACATGTCAACACAATCAAAGTGAGGAGATAGAATGGCCAGCCACCACTGCCCATCTTGCGCGATCAGTTTGCGTCACCCCAGGCCCAACAGCGAGAGGCAAAACGACGAATCGCAAGATTGCAAATGAGGTAGTACAGAGAGGTATGCGGCGCCAGCGCCAGATTGGGATCACGTCCGAAAGCCTCGCGAACCGAGCTCGTTGGTGTGAATGATAGACGGTTCAATACAGCGGGTATGGCGAAAGAATGTGTTGGCTAATGAACGAACGAGCGGGGTTTGCAGCCAGATAGGACTGGCAAAAGAGCGGTCGATGGGTGGTGGATGCGAGAAAGGTGAAAGTCTCTTTCAGGCTTGCATGAGGTGTGGTCGCCAATCGGGCTTGGTCAACCATGGAACAGACCTTGATGTATCTTATGCAGGTCTTTTGCAGCTACATTACACGGGTACACACCTCCCGTCCTGCCTTAGTCACGAAACTTTGTGCCCACTGTTGCATCGATTTGGCAGCCTAGGCGCAGGTGTGGATGCTATAATGCATACTAAACTCTAATAAGACTACATCACATCAAATTATAATCGGGAAGTCACCACGGAAGAAGAGAACATAGATAGCATTATTGGACGAGTCCTCGATCCTTGCCTGGTCTAATCCTTTCCCTAGTCGTTATTATCCGGAAATCTCATTCTGATCCTAGCTACCAGTGTTGCTGGCCAATGATTCGAGTCCATGCCTATGTCGTCGTTCATCACAAACCAGCCTTGTGGCGGCTAGCTAGATTTCATCCAGATATGCTTCATCTTTGGCAGAACCTTGTCCTTGTCGCTGGTAAGCCGCCAATGTTGCTTATCCTCCTGCTCATGCCGGATGTTGAGCTGACATGGATTGGACAGATTTGAATCTGACAACATTTTGAATTGAGGCACAAGACATTTTTGCAGTGATAGTAATAGTAATCATAGAGAGGATCACTAACAGTTCGTGCAGTGTGCCGTTACCATGAACAGGCAACTACTAGCGGGTCCGTGAAATGGTCAATGTCGCAACTGCCTACGCATTCTGGGGAAAACAGGCTTTGTGGTCCAGCCCCTGTACCCATGTCGCATTGTTCGCGGGACTTCCCTTGCTGCCCTTGCACTTGTACCTGAAGCTGAAATTGCTTTGTTGGCATTGCAGCTGCCCTGTGTGACAGCAGTCAATCTTGAAGGTACAAAGTACAAATCAACGAGGTGCTACAAGCAGTATCCAGATACACTTGGACTGCAGAGCGCCACACTCGCACACGGACCACGACATAAGCGTGAACGATGGTCTTAGCACGTGAGGCTACTAGCTAGCCAATCCACTGTGTGTAGTAAGTGGCAAGTGGAGACGATGCCTACGTTTGTCAGATAGACTTATATCCAAAACGTACCATGGCGAATTTTGCCAGGGTCTGCTCGTACGACCATGTTGTCGGTACCTTACTCTACCGTCCGAGAGTTGAGTACAACAGGTAGCACGACACCAGCATGGCTGCATAATGGACGATTGAGGCTGGGTCGATCGGTCATCATGAAATCTGAAAGGCTGAAAGGGGGCGATGGTCGTCGAGAGGTAGGGCTTGTACGACTTGAGTGAGCACGATTGTCGGACGACCTGGGTGTGACCATAAGGCTTTTTCCGGCTGGCGTTCTCTTTGGACAACTCATCCATACATTCACCGCCTATCTTCAGGTACCATTTAGGCGTAGCTGTCTTTTTTCCATCGTCATTCGTAGCCCTCACCCCAGCAGGCACATTCCTCATTCATAATTTCATTTCCAAGCTGTTTCGCTGGCACGATAGTAATCAAGCGCTGGAATGCAGCCTCAGCTAGCTGCATTAGCGGGTGTGATAGACCGCAAAGCTACACCTCAAATGAAGTATTTGTCATTGGAATGCACGCTGCTCAATCTTGGCCGCATATCAGCTTGCTCCACTATGCAGTGGACCTGCAATGGAGCTGCAGGGCAAGAGCACGTCTATCAGAGTAGGCTTGCGGGGTCGATGGCAGTACTTCTTTTGCAGCCATTGGTGTGTCTTTCGTGGTGATATAAGAATCCTGAATGCTCCCTGTGAATTCTCAATCATCAACATCAATATCAATATCAACATCAACAACATCCTTTCCTCATTCGCAACCATATTCTCCTTCACTGTCGTTCACTTTTGCACATTTAGGTAAGCAGTCTTTGTCTCTGCTCAATGCCTTGCATGGTCGGGGCCTCAGGCTGACTTGTATGTCCTAGATGTCAATATGGACACATCATGCTACACCTACGAGACTCCTCAGCTCCAGTGCTCCTTCTTTTCTCCCACGGAAGATTCGGTCGACCTCTACACCAGCAGTCAAGATGATGGAGAAAGGACGCCCAGATCTGCTAGTTGGGACTCATCTTCATCCTCGTTCTCTGGTCCGTCAACACCAGGTTACGGAGTTGACTACTTCAACACCGACATGAACGCCAGCCAGTCTTTCTCAGGCAGCGACATGCAATTGTCCTTCGTGGAGCATGACAGCTACCCAGAACAAGTCAGTCTCCGTATGTCTGGTACCATTCTCCGATCCAACGTCCTTGACTGCAAGCCTGCATTCGATGTGACAGCATTGCCTTTCGATGGCCGTTTCAACTCGCTAGCACTCTCCGGCAGTCTAGCGGCACTACCAGCAGATATTTTCGATCCTATGACTGCTGGGCCGGACTTGGACCTCAGTCCTCCGTCGACACCATTATACCAGCAACCCACTTCGTCTTACCAACTGTCGAGTCCAATTGACATGATCGACAGCCGAAACGATGTCTATGGAGGCCGGAAGTCCAGCAAGAGTGCCAGGAAATGTAAGAGAACTGGGAAGTCCAGCAAGAGTGCCAGGAAATGTAAGAGAACTGGCAACTCCAGTACCGGTTACGAGCTGCAACGCGGGAAGAAGCCTGAACCATGTCCGTATTACGAGAAGGACGGCACAAAGTGCACAAGCAGGTTCGAGCGTGAGGAGCACTTCAGGAGACACAAAAGGACATGCCACAGGGACGACTGCAATCCAGAAGAGCTCAAAGCATTTCCAATCGAGCAGTGTCCGTTGTGGCACGCCAACAAAGCTGGTTGCAAGGAAATTCTGGGCAACCGCCATGACAATTGGTGCCAGCACATGGCCACTCATGTCAAGGGCGGTGGTCGCAACAAGGCAATAGACCCCGCCTACCTCGTCTTTCGTATGCGTAGGCAATACGAGACTGATCTCCAGGAGCATCCAGAGGAGATAGTTTCGAAGCTAAACCCTGAAGAGAGAACCATCGCTGCTCTTTGGTCTCTTTTCGTGAACGGTGTCCGCGAGAGGAACAAGGCGGCTGTCAAGAAGGAGACGCAGCCGGACCTCGAGTACATGAGGAAGCTCCCTGACTACGCCGACTATGTCAGGGAGGTCGGTCAACGACGGGCTACCGAAAATGCTGGCAGGAATGTTTGGCAAATGCTTGAGGAGGAAGTTCTCAACCACTGCTTCGATCGTTTGCTCAAGACAGGACGAATTGAACAGATCACATCTGTTCAACGTTTCTTCAAGCCACGCCTTTGAACTTCCATCGTTCATCTTCGGTCATCAACAGCATTATTACTGCATCTCCAGAAAGTCTTACTATCACAAAAGCACTTTCTGCATCACATCTTCACATACTTCCTCGCATCATTCTCAACCTTTCATGGCTGGCTGCTCTACACATCATAGTGCCGCTCGCCTGGACATTCTTTCTGTAAGAATAGCATTACTGTCATTACCACACAACCCGATTTTGAACAGACTGTCATTACTGTATTTTTTTCGGTTACCCTTTGGTTGGAATTGAAGGTGGCGGGAACTTGTTGAATAGCGCAACAGCCAGCTTAAACAGAGCCCTGGTGGCCTGAGCTAGGTCGCTCTCACAGAAATGGAAATCATTTTTCATTTGACAGATTTTGTGCCTTCTTTTAATGATCATCCTTTTGTTCGTCGTTCTCTTGCTTCATCTTCTCTTTTGGCTTCCATCCTGCCGAGGAAGTCCATTCTTCCCAGATATGTGTCCTTTGCTTTTGAGTGCTCGGTCAACTCCTCACTTATGCCATGCTGATCTACGTGTTGGGCCCAGTCTAGCTTGGACTTCTCAAGAGTTGTCAGCTTCTTCGTTTCTTGTGCTGTTTCTGGATTGAAGGCATTGCCAAACATCGAAACTCGCTTCTTCGGTCGGCGAAGTGGTGGTTTTGCTGAGGAAGACGCAGTAGATGTGGTGTCATTGTGGGAAGTAGCTTGTTTCTGGCGTTCGAGATCAGCGACGTAGAGCTTTGCTTCGGCGGACGAAGCGAGTACTTGTTTCTCTTCGGTCATGGTCTGGCCAGCGAAGTCGTAAGTACGTTTAATAAGGATGGTAGGTTCCGCTTCTTGTGCTTGTAGTGGAGGAGCTGCTGACACTTTCTGTGGCGGTCTCACAATGGCATCACTGGTAGGTGTATCTGTCTCTTTCTTCTCATCTGCAGGAGTCGCCTTTGGTCCACTGGCCATCTGAGCCCATAAAGCATTGACATCAACGCTTGCTCCTTTTGAAGTAGCCAAAGCCTTCTTCTCCTTCTGCTCTAACTTTCTTTGTGCTCTTGTCTTGATCAAGCCTCCTTCTCCTCCTTCCTCATCATCTCCGGCTGCAACATCTTTGCTCTTTTTCGTCTTGCGTTTTCCAGATCGGATCGTTGCTTCATCTCCAGAATTCTCAAAATCCACATCTTCTGCTTCATCTGATCCCTTTGTTCTTTTCCGTTTGGCTGTCGTTAAGGCTGTAGTCTCCTCTTCTGAGTCAGAGGAAGCAGAAGCCTCGTCGACAACGGCAGCTACTTCTGGGCTGAAGTCCTCATCCTCATCTTCATCGTAGTCGTCGTCAACAGGTGGATCTTGAATGGGTATTGATGACATGGTGGTGTTGTGTCTGCCGCACGACAAGGAGTGTCGTTTGAAAGATGACTCGTCGAGGTGACACCGATGTGATACAAAGAGTGGTGTTGATTATTGACTCGTAGTGGCTGTGCTAAGTGTGCCCGCATGCATGATGCAGCTGCGGTATGACATTTGTCATTTGTTCCTGACGGGACGAGCTCCGGTGATCATCTCAGCGTTGAATTTAACCAAGTTCAGAAACCAGACTGCTAGCTACCCAGCCTGCAATCACGTGATCCCAATCTGAAACACTCCCGAAACAAATGACAACATCAGGAGTAGTCACCTGTCTATACAAGCCACAATGGAGGCACTGTTGCGTTATTGCCTACGACCACACCATGTCCCTCTTTACAAGCTGCCAAATGTAAACAAAGATCCAGATCTGGACGATCCGTGAAACGTTACAGCTGATCTTCTGCCAATTCCATCGTGACATCATGGACATCATGCGTATAGCTTTGGAAACAGCATTACCTCTTACTAAAACACAACCAAGTTCAACTATCACATCTAGAACTATCACATCTACAACTCTCAAAACACAACCCACCATGTCGTCCACCGAGCCTTCCTCTACCGTCCACTTCCCCAACCTCACCTCAGCAACTCCAGGCGAGGAGTTTGAAGTCAGGTAACTAATATTCCACATGACCATCACTCCTCACTCATGCTAACACTCCCTGCTTCGAAAGACAGACAGCAACCTCCGACGACTTCACTCCCGATCCTTCCAAGTCTATACCTCTTTCAAAAGCTCGACAAGAATTAGTAGACGACATCATTGCACTGTACTCCTGCGAGCCCACGATCAAGAGAGTGGAGAGATATACCCCAGACTGTGTGTATGATGACCAGTTTGTGTACGCCAATGATCGGTACAAGATGGCGGGACAGGTAAGCAAAAGAATAGACTCACGAGCAAGGAGAGAGATGCCCCATTAACACTCTTCTTCCTCTTCAGTGGTTTGCCCTAGAAAAGCTGTTCAACGACAGCAAATGCGAGAGGTAAGAGATACACGATCAGTATATCCAGATAGAGGAAGGTCTAACACCAGAATAAGATATCAGATTATTAAGAACGATAGGGTATGTTGTTGGCCCAAGCAGGCATCTGGAACCCAAGATCAGCCCACTCACACTATAGTAGGATGTCATCCAGTTTTTGAACGAGCAAACCTGGACTTTTAAGATCATTCCCACGAGTATGACGATCAACGCCATTGTTACGCTTTCTCTGGACCCAGATAGCATTGATTCAGGTATGTTACAATGCTGCATACGATACGCATATACTTTACTAACACATATTCCTTCTCGCAGATTTCATCCGAGTGAAATACCACAAAGACCAAGCCAACGACAAAGACTACTCCCACGAAGGCGTCGGCTTCAGTTTCAAGAAATTCCAAGCCGACAACGTAGCCAAATGGATGTCACAGCCCGAAGTCGAGCATTTCAAGAAGGATGCGGATGCTGGTAAGAACAAGGTCAAGACGTATGGTTCTGGGACGGGTGAGGCTCCTAAAGGTGAGTTTAATAACAATAATAAGAGGGAGTTGTGGAGGGAAGAGTTGCACTAATGAGTAATGATAGGTGAATATCGCAACGATCCTCAGAAGCAAGGGTAGATGTATTGTGAGTGAGAGCACCGAGAGAATGTGTTGAAGATAATCATACTGTATGTATAGTAACTCAATTTGGAAGCATAATGTGAAACAACCCCTTCTCTGCTGTAGTTTGTCACTCAGGCATCGGTCTCTTCGTCCAGTTCATCGTCATGGGAAGACTTCTTCTTCCTTGATAGAAATTTAAAAGTTGCTCCTCCAGGACCTCAATGCAAAATCCCCTATTCAAATACCCGTATTAATGCACAAGGAAATAAATATTACCTGATTTTAGCTCGGCTTTGGCGACAGCGAGCTTCAGTGAGGCATGCGGAATAGTGGTGTTTTGATTTTGCGTAACATCCAAACTTCATTGTGAATCAACTTTGGCTGATAAATTTACAGCGCTAATTCATGCATCTTGATGGTTTTCTATCTAAGATGTGTTTCGATAGCTTGGTTACTATACTGCTCGTTTATTGTCCTTTGTTCTGTTTACTATGAGTGTCTAGGTAGATGGGTGGGTGCGTTCGAATAAACATTTCGAGAAAGAGAAATGTACCGGAATAAATAGGATGAAAAAGAGGCTTATTTGTCACGGTACAAACCGGGTCAAGGCATGATTAATATTGGTGAGGAAGAAGGAAAGAAAGAAAGCAGTTCGTTCGGGCGTTGATCAATTTACATGTTTAATTGAATAATTTATATCGCGCTCATCTTCTCTTTGCTTGTTGGATTGGTGAAGGATGAAATGGTAGGCATGCAAGCCAGTGCTGTTTCAGGTTGAGATCAGGCCAAAAGGAAGGGAATGCTGGCGGTGGGCCTTGAAGACGATTTCGTTAGTGAATGCAAGACGAGTGAGCCGCCAATGTCAGGTCGAAAGGCAGTTACTTGTTCGTGTATAGATGTGCCTTGTCCCGCTTCTGCTTGGGCTCATTCCTCAAGTTCCCCGAAACATCACCATAGCCATATTCATCACCAAATCCTTCTCAACTTCATATCATGTTCGAGCCTTTGCGATTAGGCAAGGAGCAATGATTGGGGAAGCATAGTTGAGGCAGGCAGAGATGATTGTCTCGTGGGCTTGTGTGATTACTTCAATTTCAGTTTATTGGCTGATAACATACAGTGCCAGTCCAGACTCTACTCTATTCTACTTTTTAGTCGTCATCAAACTCTTCCTCTTTTCTTTACTGCTCACATCTCTTCCTACTCATCCAGAACCTGCCTGTCCGCCGAAGCAAGCACATCATCAATAGAATACCTAATCTCAAAAGTCCGCAGCGCTTCAGTCATCACATCATCATCTGAATCGACCTCGAGCTCTTTCTCTTTCGCTTCACTACTCTTCGCCTCAAGTTGACCCTCATCCGGCAGCTCTCCCGCCAAGATATTATCCCCCTGATGCCAAGTCTTGCTTGAAGGAACCGCCGTCACAATATCACGAACCACTTTCAGATCATCCTCTAGACAACCCAAACAATGCTGCAAATATTCGAGCTCAATCTCGTTATCAACATCAGTAGCATCACCAGCTGCAGGGAGTGCCCTGGCCATCTTTCGGGTCTCCAGTCTTATCTGTTGCACCATGTTTGCAAAGTGTTGGAGATCGACTGAGAATCTTCTGCTCATCTGTCCTTTGTGTATTGTCACTGTTTTCAGATCGCCTAGAGTGGTAGCCAGATGTTCGACTTTGGAGCTTTGCTCACTGACACTGAGTTTGCGCAGCTCGGACGTTTTACCCATAGGAGAATCGTCCGGTTTGCTACCCGCACTCCATACACTGTCCTTTCGTTCGCTTGACGGTATATATTGACTTGTGGTATTCAACAAGATTTTGTTGACCGAAGAGCGTGGAGAACATTCTTCGACCACGTTGCGTGTGCGGTGTTGCTGAAGTCCAGGCTCGGAGTCGGAAGTACCATCCATGACACGATCGGGCATAGTGAGTGGCGACACATTAGTAGATAGCCCAGCTCGCACAGGAGTAAGAGGGAACGCAGTGTTGCGGTCGAATTGATTTGGCGTGTGTCGAAGGATGTTTGGACTATCCTTTGGGTGACGCTCAGCACTGACTCCTGGAGGCATCCGGTAAGATCCAAGCTTCTCCGGTGTTTGGGTTGGCGGAGTAGTTGGCATGCTTTTGACTGGCTCTTCATCGTAGGCAGCTTGACGTGCTTCACGAAGCCTCTTATACTCAACATAGTCATCTACTTCATCAGCTTTTGGGTGGAGCTCAACTTCGCGCATGGACACCTGATCGATATCTCGCCGAAGAGTAATGTCCCAAGCTAGCTCGCCTGAGACCAAATGCATTGCATATGACATGATTTTATATCTGCGAGATTGATGTATTAGCGAAGCTATGGCCGATATTGCAAGGCTTCACTGGATTCGTTTCAGAAGGTCGACATATACATAAGCGTGATACGGCTTGATCAGGCGAAAACGTCCCAGTAATGGGGAAATATAATCGCAAAGAGCTACACTTACAGTCCTTCATAGCGTACTCCTGCTGCTGGTGAATGTGGACTTCGAAGCGTATGGCTCCTCAAAACGCGAATGCTCTGCTTGGGCGGCAGTATAGCATTCATTAGGCGGAACTTGCCCTTGTCCTTGGGATGACAACGATATGTGAAGTGTTCGACATTGTGTGCAGAACTTTCGTCACTGTTTGTGAGTAGAATCGCATAAGCACCGTCTTGGTCGGCAGTAATACCACCAAGAGGATCTGGAGAGTCGATGATGCCGTCATGAAACGCAAAGACGGGATGTACCCACCACTGTCCAGGCTTGAACCCAAGATGGCCAAACTCATGGGCATTCAAAGGAGACACGCGACTGGTTGGATCGCTCATCCATTTCATGATGAGTCCCTTATACGTCCGTCAGTCGATTATTCAATTTCTTGCTACTTCAAACACTCACATGTCTACCCAAGTGTTGCTCATCTGCAAACGCCTCAAGTCTACCACCTTGTTCGTACAACGCCGGCCTTAGCATATCCAAACTCCCAAAACGAGCAGTCATCTCAGCAATCAGGGCATCGCTAAACCCAATGAGCTTGCTTGGCCACCGCGTGCCTCGACCTGAAATCAAAAGAAGCGCTTTGTGCACACGAGAATAAAGAACGCCTTCGAGTGTGAGGTGGGGCAGTAGTAGTCGTAGCGACGAGAGGAAAGCATTGAGATCAAGGACGGTATCAGGGCTGAGGTGGCGGGGTCCATTTCGCGCGACACTATTATGGTTTTTAGTATTAGCTTTGAGTACAGCAATGCTTGTTTTGCTTGATTTGAAGGGTTGGATGTGTGTTTTGAAGCATCTGGAAGCGAAGAAGATATCATCTACTTACTATGGTTCGAGCTCGTCGCGGATCCATACTGTTTTTGCCTTGAGCTCGTGTTTCATTCCGTTCGCCGCTTCGCGTTTCGTCTGCACTCGATATGAAGGTGAAGTCGAAGTGATCCAGAGATCGTCGCATTGTGAGATGTTGATTCAAATGTGAAGTTCTGGTTTTGTAAATCGTGAAGGTGGCAGGAAGGCGCGATCTGAAACACGCAATCTGCAACACGTCCACAAGGTTGCAATTCACTCTTGTTTTCATGATTTATCAGTACCCTCCTCCTCTTCGACCTCTGCCACCTCCGCCTCCACCTCTACCATAGCCACCGCCTCTGTCTCCATTCCCATTCTGTGGTATCTGCTCTCCTCTCCGCCATTCACCCATTGGCACATTACCAGATGGCGGCCCACGTCCAAAATCACCACCACCTCCTCCACCCCCGAATCCACCACGCCCTCCTGCTCTACCTCCAAATCCATTCTCTCTTGGTGGACCGTACCCATCTCTACCACCTCTGAAATCATCCCGTGGTGCTCCTCCACCATTTCGAGGTGGTCCTCCATAGCCACCTCTCAGCGCACTACCTTGACCTGATGGAACTGGCGCCACAGCTCCATTGGGAAGAGGAGGTAATATTGCGCAAGACACGTAGTCGCCAATGATGAAACGTGCGTCCTGTAACGTCTTGTTCGCATCCTCTTCCACCGCACTTGAACCATCCATGAGTGTATCTGAATTCGCAGATGTCGCGCCGATCACCACACTTCCCAGTTCCTTTGAGATGTATCGTCCTGGTTCATTTCCTCTCGTCATATTAGGACGCGTATCTGGATAGACTAATCGATATGCTACGCGTGTGCCTGCTGCTGGCGAGGGAAGAAGATGTGGAAGAGCAGAGGTGAGCAATGCGGTCATCTCTCGTAGTGAACAGCTTTGCCATGTGTAGATTTGGAGATGAGGAGGTTGTGGAGCATCTGGAGAGAAGTCGTCGAGACGCGGGAAGGAGCCTGGGCTGTAGAAAAGCTTGAGCAGGAACGGCGTTGTAGTGTGCCGATCGATCTTTGCTGCTGCGGACATGATGGCGGGTAGTGAGGGCGAGGACGATCGGGTGTGCAGTCAGAGTGGTGTTTCAGCAGTGTTTGAGGTTAGTAGTAGTTGTTACGATGCTGGAGCGCATTGAGCTCAGACAACCAGGCCCGGCGTTAGCTCCGTAGACATCTGTCGTGTGCCAAATCGATCCATCAACAACATCAGCCATTCACATCTCGCAATCTTGCTCACTCTACAACGTCAAATAAAATGGACTTTTCCAAGCTTATGGCGGCTCAGATCGCAAAGACATCCAGCCAATCCTCACCTTCACCTGCCCCAGCCAAACCCACCACCACTTCAAAGTACCTCAAGCGCTCCGAAGTAGAAGCAGCACGAGAAGCAGCGTATCTAGCCGAGCAAGCAGCAATAGAATCCCAACGAATAGCAAAAGCCAGTCAGAAGCGCAAGCAAGAAGATGAGGACGCCGATCGCGCTCGAGAAAGAGAAGCTAAGCGCATGCGACTAGCCGAGGAGTCAAAGCGACGACAGCAGGAAGAAGATGATCGGATAGAGAAAGCACGGAGGAAGAGGCTGGGATTGCCAGAGTTGCCTACAGCGGAGGAGCTAGCAGAGAAAGAAGCGAACGATGCTGTTGGGCCGCAGGAGGAGCAAGAAGATATCCCAGACGAGGAGCTATTCACTAAATTACGAGAGATGGAGGAACCAATACAGCTCTTCGGCGAAATACACGCACAACGACTACGGCGCTACTACCGTCTGAAGAACCCAGTCTCATCCCTGATGCTCATTCAGGAAGAAGGCTACACAACACCCAACCCCTCCGACCCAATCCCCACCACTCTCCTCCCAGTTCCAGAAGTCGACATGCTCATCCCAAGCACAATCCCTCCATCTTCATCACGCTCCGGTCGTCTGCTCTTAGCCCGGCAAATGACCTCCTGGCTCACCCTCATCTTCCGCGCCTGGTCTAGCGCCCTCGCCTCTCGGGACCCAACAGTAAAAATCACGCTCTCAGGGCAACAAGCCACAAACTCCTACGCCCAAGCCCTCTCCCACCTAACGCCCTTGTACCGCAAACTCGAGAAACTGCCATCCAACCCCTCCGAACTCCCGGACGACCTGCTAGCGCCAATCTGCAAGTTGATCAGACTGGCGCAAGAACGGCGGTACGTGGACGCCAACGACGAGTATTTGCAAGTGAGCATTGGCAAGGCGGCGTGGCCGATTGGGGTGACGATGGTGGGTATTCATGAGAGGAGTGCAAGGGAGAAGATTGGTGAGCAGGGGAAGGAGAAGGCGCATATTATGAGTGATGAGAGTACGAGGAAGATGCTGCAGAGTATTAAGAGGTGTTTGAGCTTTGCGCAGACGAGGTGGCCGCCGGGGGATGTGGGGCAGCTTATGGGTTGAGTCGGGGGAATGAAGTGGGGGGATGGTGGGAGGTATGGGTGGTGTGGGTGGTGTGGTGGATGTGTGCGTTCTTGGGGATGCCAGTTTCTGGCTTGCAGCGTACTTCGCTGGGTCTGCTTCTAGCGTCAGTAAGGATTGAGCTAAGCCGAGACTACAGTGGTGTGAGCTCGGTTTTGGTCGTGTAGGTTTGCTGCCACCTTCTAGAGAGATCAAGTAGGCGCAGCATAGTGTACACACAAGTCCAGACGATGCCCAAGTCAAGCATTCACCAACGACAGAACAGGGTTGGCACCAAGACACCACCCTCAATACATCCTCCACTACATCAAAAATACCCAAACCGCCTTTCACAACTCTAGCTCCTTTAACCACCAACACATATCAATCGCGCCTGCCACCCAATCACCTCAAAAATCAATGCAAGAACCTAAATCCCCCCTTACTAGCCGCATCATTAGCAGCCCCACCCTCCCCAATAACAGCACCCTCAACATGTTCGCCCCTCTCCAACTTCTTGTTCAAGCGCACAAGCATTACTTTCAGAAGCGTGGCGGCGATGATGGCCATGAGTGCTGTGCCGACGTTGAAGGACATTGCGAAGACGTAGCGAGGCTTCCACTTGCTCTGGTAGAGATACGAGACATAAATGCTCGTGGCGTTGCTGACGGCGTTGATCATGGCGAGAGCGGCGGCGCGTTTGGCTGGGGGGCGGGGCAGGGAGTTGCTGATCCAGGCGTAGCAGACGACGAAGGAGGCGCTGTGGTGATTGTGAATATATGTATACGTATAGCTTGGTGGTGGATAGAGAACGATGGGAAGGAGGAAGGGGGCGGGGGAAATGGGCTTACTAGAAACTTCCGGGCATGATCATCATGGCGAAATATCTTGGTCCGACACCTTCCGTTGCGGCGGCAAGGATGAAAGCGAGGATGGAGACGCAGAGAGGAAGGACGATGTGCAGCCAGCGTTCGCCTGTGCGGTCGGCATGCCATGCGTTTGTGCTCCTATCGCGAGTTTAGCAGGGTGTTCAATTTTAGTGCGTTGGGATTGAAGTTAGGCTAGCTTACACTGTGATCACGGCAAGGAGATATGGTGGTGCGGTTAGGAGGAGTGTATCGAGTTTGTTGAAACCGAGAGTGTTGACGACAGAAGGGAAGAAGTTTGTGACTCCTCCGGACGAGACGATGCCTGTAGCGCAAGCCATGAGGAGGTAGACTTTGGGGTCTTTGAGGGCGAGGTAGAAGCCGTGGAAGAAGGTTTGGTCTTCGCTGCTGGTCCAGTCGTCGAGACCGACATCTTCTCTGAGTCGTTCGCATGCCTAAAAGAAAGGAATCGATTAGAGGTTGTAGGCATTGGGGCAGGAGTGAAAGTTTACGTACTAGATCGCGCTCGAAATCGCTAAGCCATGGAGTTGTACCTTTTTGTGGTCAGTATGGATGTGATAGTGGCGTTACAAAGGGAGTAATGTCTCACGGGGAAGATTAGGCAAGACGAAATAGGCAGCGAATGCGATCACGACTGTGATTGTTCCCTCGATGATGAAAAGCCTAGTTCATGTTAGCTTGTGAGAGTCTTTTGCTACAGCTTGATATGCTCGACGTACCATCTCCAAGCTTCAAGCCCTTTGGCACCGTCCAGGCCATAGGTGATACCTGCCGCAATCAGACCACTGATCGTGCCAGAGATCAATGACCCAGCATATAGCATTGCCGTCCGAAGTGCCAGCTCTTTCCTGGTGTACCAGCAGCTCAAGAAGAACAGACTATTCAATAAGCGTCAGAGCCATCTTCTGAAGTGCATGAGGGAGTTTGCAACAAACCAGCCAGGAAAGTACGCAGCTTCAACAACACCCAAGAAGAATCTTATGGCGACCATTCCACCATATGAGTTAGCTGCTGCTGTGCAGGCAGATATGACTCCCCAAATCACCATCGCCGTGGGCAGGTAGATTGCAGGTTTTCCGATCTTGTTGAGGAGAAGATTGGATGGCACCTCTGTTCTCATGGATTAGCTAGTATGAAAAGGGTTCGAGTTGTGTGACAGATTCGTACGCATCAAGAGGTATCCCACGAAGAGAATACTAACACAAGTCTGATATTGTGTATCGTTCATCTTCAAGGCTTTTTGCAAGCCAAGTTTACCCGTCAGTCGTGCCGCGGCAATGTTATTTCTTGGATACAGATTAGCTACGGTGAAGAGGTTACTGAGTTTCGGTGAGGCGAATAAAGTACCTGTCAAGATAGTTCATGATATACTGTAATAAGTCAGTACGACACCACTGGAAAGCAATGGCTGATTTTTGGACGCACCATCAATACAAGCATTGGTAAGAGTCGAAGATCGATCCTGCGCACCAGTGCCTTCTCTGCTCGCTTCCTCTCCTCTGGACTCAGATTACGGATGGATTCGGGAATGTCGGTACGGCCACCACTCTCATATTGGTCTTCCTTGACATTATCAAGATAGATAACGTCCACTTGATGCTTGGGGTCATCAATATTTCGCTGCATGTTCGATGGCAGGAGCAGTGACAAGTTGATGAGTAATTTTTGAGTAGAATGCCTGACAATATCAGAGTAACAGAGTGTTTGATAGTGGCGAAAGCAAGAAGAAAGCCAAAGGATGGAATGTGGGAAGTGGACAGCTGCGGATATATATACAAAGCCTAGCTATCGCACGGGACAAAGCACAGCGGGCGATGACCTTCTGAGCTGAAAGTTACATGGCTTAGCTGCATAACCCGACGCACACGTGAAGCAGAGTGTATGCGGAACTGGAAGATGATAGGTCGGTAAATGGTGGAAGAACGACATGAAGGAAATCATTGACAGATGCGGTTTGGTCTGGCCGCGCCGTATTCCCGCCATCTGTCAGCAGATCTGTGTGGGGGGTGCGGAGAAATCGTCTGGGGTAATATATTAACCGGCCTGATTATGTCGTGCTGAGCTTTCTTCTTCGCGCTTGCAGTCGAGGCTGGCATTCGCTCTTGGTGTTAATGCTGATGTTGGTGCGTTTGTCAAGGTTGTTGATAGCTGTCGACGTTCACAAAATACTGCATTGCACAGCCTCGCCATTCCTTGGCCGAATGGTGCTCTCAAGCAGCAGGAGGTTGTCATGTCGTGAGCAGCTACTGGCCTACTAGTTCTACCGCATCTTCCAGGCGATGGCTAGAACGGCTACTGCTTAGGTTTTGTTTCCCGATTGAACCGTTAAAGAAGAGTCTCAGATCCCACAAGCCAGCAGTTCGTAAAAAGAAGTGACAATATGTTGATTTCGCAATCTCTGGCCTTCATAAAGTTCAGGTGGACACGACTAGAGAACCGCTGTACTTCGATACACGATAGACGCCGACCAGTATAGAGCATTGCGATGAGAAGCACACATTGAAACTCGCAACGCTTCAGGGTAGTAAGATGTGGTATGAGACATTGCACAGTGATCGCAGCAGTGTAATTTTCCTCCAGGAGTCTAAGCACCTCATAGATATGTAACAGAAGTATCACTGTGGTAGCAAAGGCGTTGTCGTCTGCGCAGAGATGGCAGTACTGTGGCTTTCCAAGATGTTGCCCAAAAGTAGACAGCCCCTATCTGAACCCTGAATGCGAATCTGAAACGTGCAAGTCTCCTTTCTGATGCGCGACTGAAACAATTTACTGCATTAGCTTTGATTTTGCCTACCCTAGCAAAGTAGCTTGAAAGAAAAGCCCTGCTATAGAGACTGTCTCGTTGACACGCATCTACTAATTTCCGTCCCTCGTCCGGCGCGAAGACGTCTCAAGACATCTCAAAATGTCGCAAGACTACAATTATGATGAGCAGGTATGCTATCGCTGATCCTAGCACTATTGCATATGCTAACTTATCATTAGGGACAATTCTTCCCTTTCTTTGTTGCCACACTAGCCGGGATCGTCACGATACCGCTCACATACTCTGCATTCAAGCCCAGCAAAGAAGCCGCAAACACAGCCCCGAGAATACAATCAGATTTCAGACCAGATGAAGCAGATGTCATCGAAAAGCAGAGGCGAAAGCAGAAGAGGGCTGAGCGCAAGTTGAAGAGAATGATAGCAGCAGCTGTGGGATGGGCTGTGATAGCCTGGATGATATATTTGGTAGCGAACACATCGAGAACAGCAGTAAAAGTTTGGGACCCCTATGAGGTGCTCGGACTGTCGCGTGTAGGTTGCCAGACAAAATCGATGAATGAGAATGATATCTGACGAGACATTGTAGAGCGTGGACGAGAAGAAGATAAAATCACACTACCGCAAACTCTCAATCACACAACATCCAGATAAACGCCGACCAGACGAAACAAAGAATGAGACAATACAAGATATCAACGATCAATGGGTGGAGATTACAAAAGCGTTCAAGACATTAACGGATGAGGATATCAGAAAGAACTACGAGCTATATGGTCATCCTGATGGTAAACAAAGCTTCAGCATTGGTATCGCATTGCCGACGTTCCTGGTCTCAGAGTCCAACGGGAAATATGTTTTGCTACTCTATGGAGGTATTCTCGGGGTCTTACTTCCTTACCTGCTTGGTAGCTGGTGGTACGGTACGCAACGCATGACAAAAGAAAATATCTTGCTTTCCACGGCAGGCAAGCTTTTCAAAGAATACAAGGAAGAAATGACATCCAGTTCTGTTGTCAGCGTGCTCAGTGCTGGAGACGAATACGCAGAGGTTCGAAATGGTAGCAGAGCTTCTTCTGGATTGTCCACAGTTGAGAAGAACGTTATGTCCACCAACTCCTCGCTTAAACTCACCCAAGAAGACCGACGCCAGCTAGAGAGCTTGGAAGATGAGACAAGGAGGAAGACGCTGTCATTGCTTTGGGCATATCTCGGTCGTATTGACCTTGGTGATGTGACGCTGAATGAGGGTGTGTAAATGCTATATGCAGGAATCTTTGCACAATCTAACAATATCTTAGAAAAGTTCGAAGCTGCTGCAGTAGCGCAACAGCTGAACGAGGCTTACCTGACCATGTTACCAACATGGGGTAATGCACAGCCTCTGCTGTCAGCATATGAGACCACCAAAGGCCTCATCCAGGCTATTCCTCCAGGAGGATCCGCACTCCTCCAATTACCACACTTTACTCCTGAAATTGCACGCTCGATTGGCGAATCCACTGCAAGCAAGAACCTGACTATCCAAGCATTCATGAACCTCACCGAACAGGAACGACGAAGACTAAGTATTGGACCTGGTCTACTTAGCGAAGATAAGTACAAGACGGCAATGTCAACGGCAACAAAACTACCCTACGCCAAGGTCGAAAGAGCCTTCTTCAAAGTTACTGGCGAAAAGCATATCACACCTGGCAGTTTGATCCTGCTTGTTATCAAAATCCGCGTAATTCCTCCTGGTACAACGAACATTCCCGAAGTCAACGAAGCCGATCTTGAAGACCTTGATCCCAAGGAGGGCGATTTGGACGCTCTCCATGGTCGCAAAGGCGAACAAACTATTCAGCCCCCGCTTGCGCACGCTCCTTACTTCCCCCGCGACCACCCTCCCTCCTATCGCGCCTTTCTCTCCGAGCCGAAATCAGGCAAAATTGCTGTACCACCTTTTAAGTTCCAAACCTTTGATAAGCCCATCTTCCAAGCAGACGGGGTCACTCCAACTTTCAACGTCGTCACTCTCAAAGCACAGTTTCAAGCTCCGCCACAAGCTGCAGAGTATCCTTTCCGACTTCACTTCATCTGCGATAGCTATCTCGGATTCGACCATGCCCAGGATATCATTATGAAGGTGGAAGAACCAACACAGGCGGAGGAGATTGTGGATGAAGGTGAGATCAGCGAGCCAGAAGAGGACTCGCTTGCTGGGCAGATGAATGCTCTGAGAGGTGGAGAGGCCAAGCCTAAGACTAGGCGCATCAAACAGGAAGAGGAGGACGATGACGAGAGTGATACTGAGGAGGAAGACAGTGACGATAGTGATAGTGACACCGATACTGATACTGATGAGGAGTAAGCGTGGGGGCGGATGAGATGCTAGAGTGGATAGCTTAGTAAACTATATATTGGCTCCGATGTAGGCTTGATCAAGCATATGAGAACAACATCTTTCGAGCGTCCGTGGTAAACGTCCTCAATTCTATGTGCTACTACCTACCCCGTTTCAAGATTGAGTGTCCATCACCAGCAGTCTTCACAACCCAGGATATAGCTGGATTACTTTGATAGGCACCTATCCTAAGCTCTACCTTATCAAGAGTACGGCAAGGTAGAGGCAGCCTAGCTATTCTAAAGTACTCCAGCACTCCTCACACTAGCAGTATCGAAATCGGACATCGACATCTGAACTGGGATAAGTACTGCATGTTTACATGGCTCGCCGCCGGAGCTAGACCCGTCACTTTGCGGGGGGTCAATGATCCAATGGCTCCTCTCTATAACTTCTCCCATATCAAGATCACAGCACATACCTAAGACATGCCCACCCTCCGCCTAGCAGTCTCCCAATCCCGCACCCTCTCCACAACCTCCTCCACCCTCACCGCCCTAACAGCCACCGTCCAGCATGCCGCAACCCTCGGCATCGACCTCATCCTCTTCCCCGAAGCCTACCTAGGCGGCTACCCCCGAACCTGCGACTTCGGCTCCGCTGTGGGTTCTCGCGCACCGCACGGCCGTAATCAATTCCTACACTACTTCAACGACGCCGTCGATCTAGGCGACACGCCCGCAGGCGCCGGCGACGCCTGGGTGGCCAAGCAGCTGGAATTGCCAAGGGGGAAAGCATACCGCGGCGATGGCACACGAGAGGCTCTGGAGGCCGTAAGCAGGGACACAGGCGTCTTCCTCGTCACCGGGCTTGTGGAGCGTGCGGGTGGCAGTTTATACTGCGCCGCTGTCTACGTATGTCCCACACGCGGTATAATAGGCAAACGCCGCAAAGTGATGCCGACGGGTACAGAGCGGGTAGTATGGGCGCAAGGTTCACCGTCGACGTTGCGCGCCGTCGTTACTGAGATCAAAGGTGTGCGGGTGTGCATGGGCAGTGCGATTTGTTGGGAGAATATGATACCGATGCTACGACAGAGTTTGTACAGTCAGAATGTGAATTTGTGGCTGGCGCCCACGGCGGATGCCAGGGAGACGTGGTTGAGTTTGATGAGGACGGTGGGTGGGGAGGGGAGGTGTTTTGTGTTGAGTGCGAATCAGTGTGTGCGGAGGAAGCATTTGCCTAGTTGGATTAGAGAGGGGGATGGGGGTGGGGGGTTGAGAAAGGGGGAGAGTGAGGAGGATTTTGTTTGTAGAGGGGGTAGTTGTATTGTTGGGCCGTTGGGCGAGGTGTTGAAGGAGCCGATATGGGAGGTTGAGGAGACTACTGTGGATGGAGAGGGTGAGGGTGAGGAGGGGGAGAGGGGCAATTTGTTGGTTGTGGATGCGGATTTTGAGGAGTGTATCAAGGGCAGGCTGGACTTGGATGTCGCGGGTAGTTACTCCAGGAATGATGCGTTCAAACTGACGGTTGAAGGACTTGATTTAAGCCCACCTCCATAGGAAACATGCGTCGTGGAATTACCAAAATGTGCTACAATCATATGTTGTTCCAAAAGTGAGAAGACACTATATGGACGTTATTGTTGGAACTGTATGACGTTGGTACTAATCAATACATACTCGTCTGCCAGTCTGGGACACTCGATGTGGGCCAGCCAAGAGGTTTTTATACTGTTGGATCGACTCTTAGTGCTGCGCAAGATAACACGCTTCTACAAGATGCAGACAAGGTGTCAAGAAAGGGGAAAGACAAAGCAGATAACGAGAGAGAGAGTGGTTTCAAAATTTACTTGTAAAAGGGAAAGAGATCATAGTTTCTGTGTAAGATGGCTATTGGAGGTGTTCCATGTTGTAGTTAGATACGAGAAGAGGGTGATGTATCAGTAAGAGCAACTTCGGGAAGGAGAGTTTGGGTATACTTTCCATTTATCATTATGCTAGTAGCAAGCTACACACAGCCAATTAACAGAACAGCTGTGGCTGTTAACAGGAAATCGTCTCAAACCATCTGTGGTGGAGATGTGGTCTTTCAAGATAGGAAAAGAAGCATTGAGGCGAGTGCTGGATATGTTTTGTTCTGGATAGATACTCAAAGGGAGCAATGTCTTAGTTCGGGTAGCTTTAGGAAGAAGAGGATTTGGGTATACTTTTCATTTGTTAGTATGCTAGTGGCAAGCTACACACACCCAATAAAAAAACTGCTCTGGAACTTGCCTGACACAACCGTTCATCTCTGCCAGTATGACCACTACGCACCTCTTCTCTCAAGCGCCGAAACGAGCAGAATCAGCAGTAGCAGCAGAACTCATGTCCACCCTTCGCCTCTTTGAAGGAGACACTGGGTCTGGCACCACTACACCTAGACGTTGTTCGACGCTTGGAATCAGGGAAACAGCAGAGCAGTATTGTAGTCCGAGAGAGGCCTCATTGCCATACTAGTGAGCGATTATCAGCCTTTTTCTTCGAGAGGATGTGGTTTTACTTACCGCAATGTAGATGTGGCTCAAATGGGACCCACTACTACTCTTCAACCATGTGATATCTCCTTCGTAGTATTTTTTGGCACTGTCGTCTTCTAGCAAGCTCTTCAAAAACTCATCGCCTTCGAACTGATTGTTGCTGATTTCTTCTGGCGAACCAAAGCCTTCGAGGAAGATGCCTTCGAGCTTCTTACCGTCGCGCGTCCTTCCTTGTTCTTGGCGTTCATGATACTCAAGATAGTCTGCGTCCCAATCGAAGCGGTCGTCCCAGCCAGCACTCTCGCGCATATCATCCATATCCAAATCTCTGATGAGATTGAAGCGAAGCTTGAGCTTCGACACTGTTTCATAAATGGCAAAGTCTGCCCCCTTGAAAGCTTGTGGAAGTAACTTGCCGTCATCCATAGGATAGGTGTGGTAGAGTCCGATGCCCAAAATTCCGCCATCAGGCATGAAAGTTCTGCTCCAGAGTGCGCTTTGCAATGTTTTGTAGAGAGGAAGGCTCGTCCGATCAATGCTGATGTTCTGTCCTCCAGCCAGATTACCGACACCACGAGAGACGTATAGGTTGTATGTCAAGGTGATACGATTGCCCAGCACGACTGGGAGGACTTCATGCTCGCAGTCACTGTAGAAAGCTGCCCATTGTATTGAAGGCTTGTCATTGACTTCGCTACTCCAGTCAAATAGAACCTCATCGCCGTTGTGACGGACAGCTAGAGCACCACCTACGGCGCGATGATTATATCAGTGATGCTGCATGGCGATAGTCACATTTTGAATCGAAAAGTCGATAAAAGAAAACATACCTTCAAAGGCACTTGGTAAGCAAACGACTAGACTGCCTATCTGGTCACTACTCCTTGGAGTATCGACATGTGGCTTGAAATAGACAGGCGCGCTGTAAGCATTCAACTTGTACAGTTCAGCACGGATACCACTGAGGTCACTCCTCACAGGAGGCAGGAGTAGCTGTGCAATGATGTCAACGATGCCATGCTCATAAGGATTGAAGTCGGTACAAAACTCCGTCGTGTCCAGCTTTGTGGCTCGTCGATAAGTCTCGTCGTACACATCTTGTCCTCCACGACCAAATGTGGCAGGCTCGCAACTAGAGAGTAGAGATTGAAGGGCTTGGTCGGTTCCCTCAGTGGGTAACCTGAGCACGAGACCTGATCCGGGTTCGCCAAAGCGAATCGTCACTGGTTTAGTTGTGGTGACTTGGCTGTGGACTTGCTTCGATGTTGACGGGGTGAGGTCTCCTGTACTATCAGTAAGCACCTCGGTCCGCAGTCGGCCACCACAGGCAAACGTGGCCTGCTTTGCTGAAGCAAAAAGAGCAGTGCGAAGTCTTCCCATATGGTCTACAGGGATATCTGGCGTGACATTCATGTCGAATGATAGCAACAATACTTGTGAGCACAGAATGAAAGCCACTCAACTTGGCAACTCAAGCATATACAAACAAAACACAGAGTCACAGAGTCTTTTTTCAATGGTAGTATTGAGAGGATGTTATGTAGTACAGGTTGTGATCTTTCCATAGGCAGCAGAGGGCCTGCTGTCCAACCATTTTGGCCATCCCAGGCAGCAACATGACAAACGACGCAAGGGAGCACAAAGGTTGCGAAGGATGCAAGGGTTGTGCTGAAGACGTTCGAAGGATGATGGGATCACTAATCAATGCCAATACTGTCACGTGATGTACTCCACAGCTATACTTCTCGACATTGACGCTACCTTGGCATCCATGCAACAGGACATTCAACAAACAAATATCTCAAACTCAGCAGCAAAATGGTCGAAATAGAAGAAATAGAGGACAGCGATCCCGAGGAGATGGATATTGACGACTTTGATGATGGACCAATTCGACCAGCAATACCGAAACCAGCACCACAAAGCATAATCAATCCAGCCAACATACCCATGCAATCTCGAACGCCAGTAGCACCTCAGATGACAGCACAGCAGAACAAAGAAGCCTCGAAGAAGTGGCAGTGTGTATATCCGGTATATTTTGACAAAACAAGGACAAGAGATGAAGGACGACGGATAGCGAAAGAGCTAGCCGTGGAGAATCCTTTGGCACGAGAGATGGCAGAGTCGATAGCTAGGATGGGTCTAAATGTTGTGTTCGAGCCTACAAAGACACATCCAAAAGATTGGTCAAATCCTGGCCGGTGTCGAGTACTCGTAAAAGAGGATGGAAAGGCAGTAAACAGCAAGGTTTCGAACAGTATGTATGAATGCTGCATATGCATGGAATCATCATGTTAACTGATGTATTAGAGCACCATCTTTATCTCAAGATAGCTGAATACCTTCGAGCAAACCCAACAACGAAAGAAACTCCTAACAAATTCAAGATTCAAGGATTACCTCCAACAAAAGATGATTCAGGTCCTGCAATACCTAGAGGCTGGAAGATGGGCACCATTTTGCCACTTCACTCACCAGCGGCTTCAGGTGGTGGTATTAGCGAGGACTTCTTCAAGGACATGATGTCGGAAATGCAAGGCTTACAAGGTGGTGGCGCCCCTGCTGCTGTTCCAGCAATCGCTCCAGCGGTACCAACAACCACGAAAGCAAAGAAGGACAAGAAGAAGTTGAAGGGTTGATCGTATTAGTGAAGCAAGCTGTGGTACCTTAGCCACATCACGAGGGAGTGTGTTCTTGCATTCCTGTATGAACTGTCTGAGCACGAGTCCTTATAAAGTCTTGTTTGCACACAGCGGGTATTGCTGCGTCTCTGCCCACATATTGCAACGAGATGCCAATCGCTAGCAGTTGCAGTGATCTGCCACTGATTCAGATCACCCGCCTAAGCAACACTATCTGAAAGAACGCTCTGATCTGGCACACTTGTTCGCAGGAAATTGAGATGAGTATGGCTCACAAGATGTGCTCTTATGGCCAACGTGCTGCCTGCTTACCACTTTTAGCGTGTGATCAAGCAGACAAGACTTCATTGGCAAGTATTCAAGGAGGAGGAAAGATAAGGCGCATACACCCTTTGTGAAGAATGTTATGGTATAGTGCGCGATCTGAATAGTTGTACATATATGCCATATAATGCAGTTTATCGAGCGGCAACCACAAATGCAAGTACTTTTGCTGTAGAAATTGTGATCTGTTGTTACTTCCTTAATAATGTTTGAGTTTGTTTGATGTTGTTATCGCTCGTGTAATCATCGGTGATGTCTCGAGGAGAACCTGACTAAAGAGCGGCTCCCTACGTAAGAGGACCACAGACTTCTCCCACTTCGTCCGTGTATTCTTTCACTTAACAGAGCGCTTCTCCGGTCACAATCAACCCTTTCGTACTGCATAAACTAACTTTCATTCGGGCCATCGCCATTTACGACAAAAACACTTTGTTACGCCTCTCAAACACAGAGAGTTCACGATCAGCGTCTTTATCAAGGGTGGTTTACGATCTTTGCCTCAATGCCTGGCCCAGGCTGTTTACTTTAAAAGGCAGCACGCTCGACGTTGTATGAGCCCGCGTAAACAAGCTAGGACACAAGCTGGCGCAGAAAGAGCTTCAACATTGAAGAGCTGGGCATCACGATTACGGAAGGAGCATCGAATTACAATTCTGCAATGTCTACACCTCAAACTGCCACATCTGTCCATCCTCCACATCAACATCAGCCTCAGTACTATGGGGCATATCAAGACTATCCACGACAGACGTACCGTCCACAGGCAAATCCTCCGCCAAATACAGCGCCCAATAATAGACTTGGATATACTCAAAACAACTACAGCTCACACGTCGTGCCAGACACCCGCCCACCTTCGACTGTCCACTCTCGATACTCCTCGAATCACCCTCCGATAGCGTCGTCCCCCGTGAACTCAGGTATGGCGCCTCCATACAAGAAGGAAAGGCGGGCAGATTGGAACGAGTTTTACAAGAATGGATTACCTCAGGAAGTGATTGTGATCGATGACGATTCGCCGCAACCCCAACAACGAGAGCAAAAAGAAAATCGTCAGCGAGAGCCAGAGCAAGTCCCGCATGCTCAAGTACCTCCAAACTCAAGACATACGGACAAGAGGAGAAGAGTTGATGAGACTGCTGGGTACAATCCTATCTACAGGCAGGCAGAACCAGCATCTGCTCAGACAGTCTATTCTCATGAATCGTTATCGACGAGTGTCGATGCCAGAGATCGGACGCAATCTAATACTTACTCAACTGCTCCTACTTCCCTGCAGTCGAGTGTGGGCAGTCTTCGTGGCCCGCAAGATCAAGAAGATGCAGCCAGACAGAAACGAAAGAGGTCAATGAGAGAGTATGAGGATAGCCCTGACGAGATGCATGAGATTTTCGACTACTATCCTCCACCACGACCGCCAATCAAAGCAAATGATGTATCTGTACCTGTGATCAGAGAAGTGAGTCTTCTGAATTTACGACTCCAACTGCTGAGTAAACTCATACTAATTCCTCATAGAAACATCCCGTCCTAGGACAGAAGGTTGACGATGATGATGGCCATTATATTGTGCAGACAAATACAGACTTTGCAGAAAGATGTGAGTAGCTTCATCACGTTGTTTTGTCATATCACAAGCTGACGAATGCCCAGACACAATTGTAAAGCTGCTTGGTCAAGGCACCTTCGGCAAGGTGATTGAGGCATACGACAAGAAACGACGCACAAAAGTCGCCGTCAAAATAATCCGAGCAGTTCCCAAGTATAGAGATGCTTCTAGGATCGAGCTGAGAGTGCTGTTGACTCTATCTCAAAACGACAAGTACAACAGGAACAAGTGTATTCACTTAAGGGACTGCTTCGATTTCAAGAACCACATCTGCATTGTTACCGATCTTCTCAGCCAGAGTGTCTTCGACTTCCTCAAGGAAAATCAATTCGTACCTTTTCCGAGCTCGCACATACAAAGCTTTGCACGTCAACTCTTCACAAGTGTTGCTTGTAAGTGATTGATCATCTGCGTCGTCCATATTCCCTTTCTGACATAATACTAGTTCTTCACGATCTAAATCTCATTCACACAGATCTCAAGCCTGAAAATATCCTGCTTGTCAACAGTGCCTATCAGACATTTACGTACAGTCGGCACATCCCTAGCTCCTCCAAAACCACTTCGCGAACAGCGGAACTACGGAAGGTCTTGCTGAATCCGGAGATACGATTGATTGACTTTGGATCAGCAACATTTGATGACGAATACCACTCCTCTATTGTCTCAACAAGACACTATCGCGCACCAGAAATTATCCTCAATCTTGGCTGGAGCTTTCCGTGTGACATTTGGAGTATTGGCTGTATACTTGTGGAGTTCTTCACTGGTGATGCTTTGTTCCAGACACATGACAATTTGGAACACCTAGCTATGATGGAGGCTGTCTGTAACGCCAAGATGGACAAAGATATCATTGACAAGGTTCGCCGAGAGCAGTCTAGAACAGCGAAGAATTCTGCAGCACCGTATGATTCACATCGACTGATAGCCTATGATTCCGGCTAACGACATTCTAGGTACTTCCGACCAAAAGCGTATGCACTCGACTATCCCAACACAGAGACGCCTAAGAACTCTAAGAAATACGTCAGGAGCATGAAGAAGCTGGAGGTACGTCAGAGTAACTGCTTTCACCAAAACTATGTGAAACTGATGATTCTCCTTAGGATATCATCCCAAGTACTTCTACATTCAATGCAATGTTTCTGGATCTTCTCAAGCGGATTTTCGTCTATAGTCCTAGGAAGCGTATCACTGCTAAGCAGGCACTGAATCACCCCTGGTTCAAGGAGCTTCTGCAGGATGATGGGACAGAAGCATTGAAAATCCGCAAGGCTGCTCAGCGCAAAGCGTACAATGGCGATCGATGACCCAGGTATAGCTTGCAACAACAATGATGACCCACCGAAGATTGCTACACTTTTACGCAATAATGATAACAACAACGGCTATGTTTGATGACTCGACTTCAGCGACTGTGGTCATGGGAAAGGGCGTTCTGGTTGAGTGTAGATGATGTGTTAGTATTGGACAATGCAATAGAGCACCGTTTTGTCTTAGATGAACAAGCTACTTGCTGCTATGGTGCTGAGCCTACAGAAGAGCGGATGATGATGACTAGCGTACATAGCATACTGCATCGTAGTCCATCTACCACTAGCAAAGCACAATACAGGCTTCTTCTTGTATGTACAGAGTCTAACTCGATATTGATCCTGCTCTCTGATAGGTCACGGAATGCAACGCCGAAACGTTTCGTGTTTCAGAATAAGTAAGGTAGTTTACTGGAACAGATGCTCTTCTCACACGCCAATGGTTGATCATCAGGACCCTCGTCCAGCCCTTGGCCCTGGTGATCAATTACCACTTTGCTGCCGAATCTCCTCGACTTCGTCGTGCAACCCTTTGTAACCTCTAGTTTAGTCAACGGCGCATCTCGAGATAAGAGCTAACTCTCAAGCACAAAAATCATGGCGGAATTTATGGCCTTCCAGCCTCCCCCAGGCGACAGCATCATCGACTACGACCGCACAAAAGCCTACACCGAACAACCCTCCTCCGTCCCCTCCACCTTCTGCGACGCTATGTCCGTCCGCGAAACCGTCTTCGTCCACGAACAACACGTCCCCCTCGAAAACGAACTCGACGACGATGATCCCCGCTGCTGGCATTGGGTCGTCTACGCCAGTGTCGGCAATCGCGCATCCTCTCCCGCTGCATCCAGATCGCCAGCTGCGAGAGGAAGACAAAGCAGCACAGCTTCACGTGTCCCGGTTGGCACCATCAGGCTGGTTCCGCCACCACATCCGCCGCACGCGCAGCCGGGGACGCATCATCAGATTGACAATAGTGAGGGGACGGGACGTGTGGCACTAGGCAAGGATGCGGAGAATACTGGACCGACCAGCACACACAATCCGCATAACGAGCCTTACATCAAGCTTGGGCGATTGGCGGTGTTGAAGGAGTATAGGAAGTTGCGACTGGGGAAGTTACTGGTGGATACTGTGCTTGAGTGGGCTGCGCAGCATCCGGAGGATGTCTTACCGGCGGTGAGCGCGATGGATGTTGAGGCTGCGAAGGTGGAGGGGAACGAGAAGGAGGTGACGATGAGGTGGAAAGGGTTGGTGCTGGTGCATGCGCAGGTGCAGGTGGAAAGGACGTGGCGGCATTATGAGTTTGTGAAGGACGATGGAATGGGTGAATGGGACGAGGAGGGTATTATGCATGTTGGTATGTGGAGAAGATTGGAGATTGCTGGTAGGCGCTAGGCGAGTGGTATGGAAAGAAAGAAAGAAAGAAAGAAAGAAAGAAAGAGCAAGCTTATGTGGTCGAGCGTGTTGGACATGAACTGACGAATGATGGATGACACGAAAAAGACGACCTAGCACGGCGGAAAGCTACATACTTATGCGCACACGACCTTTGCACAGCAAGACAGCGCAAAAGAGCGCAAACCCTTCCTATAGAAACGCAGCACACATATTGATGAACTCAGAGATTAGTCTACAGTACTTGTACTGCTGTTTTACCACCACAATCCAATAGCCTTTTACCTTAACCATTGAACAGAGCCCCTTTTTCTCCCCGCCAGCAAAATATTTTCCCAAAGCACCCCTCTCACCTCCCTTAATCAACGACAACAACTCCTCCCATCCCACACTCGTTCACAACATACGCAACCGCAGCCATGATTATCTACAGAGTACGTGCGAAATGATGTTGAAAGACTTCTCGCCCACAGACTGTTTGCTCCCATCCAGCGCAATCACAACAGCAAGCGAGCGATATGAGCCCCCAACTATCAGTCTTCGTCGACAATTGCTGACGAAAATTGTGCTGCTAGGACCTCATCACCGGCGACGAGATCATCTCCGACGTCTACAACCTCAAGGAGGTTGACGGATGTGTCTACGAGGCCGACTGCACCAAGATCACTGTTGGTGGTGAAAGCTTCGGTAGGTCTCTATTTCCATTTCCTTCTTTGCCGTCAGAAGCTCCAAAAAGTGCTTTCTTTTGCGCATTAGCCATCACAACGATCACGGCATGATGGTGCATTTGGCAATATTGAAAGAAGAACTCCAGCAGTCGATATCCATCACCAACTGCACACTAACACCCTCACCCTCGCAGACACCGGCGCCAACGCCTCCGCCGAAGAAGCCGACGAAGGCGTCGAAGACGGCCGCTCCCAAGTCATCGACGTCGTGCACTCCTTCCGCCTCAACGAGACCTCCTTCGACAAGAAATCCTACCTCACCCACCTCAAAGACTACATGAAGAAGGTCAAGGCCAAGCTCAAGGAGAACAACGCGCCTCAATCGGAGATTGATGCGTTCGAAAAGGGCGCGAGCACGTATGCCAAGAAGATTGTGGGCAACTTCAAGGACTATGAGTTTTTGACGGGTGAGAGCATGGATCCGGATGGCATGGTTGTGTTGTTGAACTATAGGGAGGATGGTACCACGCCTTATGTTATTATTTGGAAGCAGGGGTTGAGTGAGATGAAGGTTTAGATGAGTGGTGAGTTTGGGGATGATGGATGAAAAAGATGATGGGCTGGGAATTTTTTGTCTAGAGAATGGGTTCTTTTAAGGTATACAGATATGAAATTGAAAGATATGACTACCTCCCAGATTGCGCGTCTACCTACCTGCTTACTTGCATACTCTCAACTCACAGCTTAGCAATAATCATAACCAATCGACACGAAAGCCACCAAACACATCGCAGAACTAACTTTGGAAAAAAAACATGAAAAACGAAAAGCAGACCAGCTGCTGTGCAAACATCCTTGACATGCCACGAAAGAACAAACACTCCTCAATCCCACAAAAACAAAGGACAACAACAATCCAACATACAGAATACTCACAAATTCCACAGCTGCCCGCCCTCACGATCTTTTTCACAAGACACCAACCCTGCCCATCGCCTCCCAACCCAACACCTCCGTCCGCTCAACCCCACGATACTCACTCCGTCTCCTAGCCTTCCATTGTTCAATCACATATTCTGTCTCCATCTGCACTAGAGCGTTAGCATTGCCAGACTGTGCGTGCATGCTTGCCATGCGGTCGAGGTCGTGTAGTAAACTGCTTTGTTCGTTGATTAGAGCATAAGCTTGGTAAGCACTGGTATTATTTCGTGTGTAAGGTAGAGGGAGAGGGAGAGGCTTTGTGCGGAGGGAGGCGGCGCGGGCGTGGAGGAGGGTGGATGTTCTGCTCAGTGTTGCGGGTTTGTGGGATGCGATGGTGTTGCTATTGGTGGGATGGCGATGTACTCCAGAAATAGGTAACCATCGCCCTTCTCCAGCGTATCTTGTTGTTACGTTAGTTTTCCATTCCAGATCCAGGTCTTCTGCTGCATGACGTTTGTATCGGGAGCTGCTTGTTGTTGTTGTTGTTGTTGTTGTCGCAGTTGTGTTGGACCGTGCAGTCCGCTTTCTGGTCAGACTATGCAATTTATATCCCTCGTCGTTATACTTGCTCAACTTGCCCTTCGTCTCACCATCGCGCACATCAACATCACCATTACCTTTTCTCAACTTACTTCTCAACCATCGCACCCCAGCACGAAGGGGTAGACAAGAGCAGTCCATATTCTCATTCTCATCATCATCAAACACCTTACCGTGAAAACCCGAGATCGAATGGCGAAACGTGCTACCCGCTGCTGCACGCACAGCGTTTTCGTAGGTCGCTGGTGTGCGTTTTGTGGCTGGGCGGAGGAGAGGGGAGTCTGCTTCTGGGATTGGTGATGTTGGATTGTTATCAGTTGAGGACGACGTGGAAGTAGATGTTGGAAGGAGTGGGATGGTAGTGTTCTTGGTGGTGTTGATTTTGACAACAACACTAGCGGTCATTTCGGGTGTGTAGGTAGGAGTATGAGCTGTACCCGAAACTAGCTGCACGGCTAATTGACTCTCAGGCTTGAGAAAACTGTCACAGTCAGTAGCATTCTTGGAGTCATGTTTTGGAGAAGATGAGGCATCAACACCTGGTGACGGTACAGGAGAAATCCAAGCAACATGACAAGCCGGTCTGAGAACATATGTTCTGCTAGACGGAAGAGGAGGCAGTAGCTTCTGAGGAGGCTTCCCAGCTGGAGGCAGGTTACACAATTTTGCCAAAGTCTGTGCATGTGCACCACTCCGACTCTGGTTGTTGTATGCTGAAGTGCTGGTTTTGATAGAAGTACTTGACTTGACGTGAGCTTCGTCTTGATTCTCAGGGGATAAGTCTACTTCGTTCTCTAGCTCAGGAGACTTCGATCTCTGTCTACTCGAGTCAAAAATCGTCATAGTATCAGGACGGAGTTTCCAATCTGGTAATTTGCAGTTTTCCAACCCAGGCGAAGCTTTATAAGGACGACAAAGTGGCCCGAGTGCTTCGCCGATATTGCCTGAGAATGCAAGATAGTAATGCTTTGGTGGGTAGGTAGGGGTAGGTGGGTTCATGCGGAGAGGTCGGAGTGGAGTGAAGGTGGAGATATGGAGAGGCATGGTATGCAGATTTGCTTACTGGTGTTTCCGTATGTCTGGGTGGATGTAAGTGTACAGGGAGTGGCGACTTGTCCAGCAAGTGTACCGATTTTGCTTATGCTGAAAGGTTGTCTTGAGCCTGTTGTAGTAACGAGAGGATGGCAGCAGATTGCAGAAAATATAGGAATATAATGCAAGAAGCCGGAACAACTGCAGGGAAGGTGCATGATATGCACGCCATGATTGATCGTTCGCACACATCAACCCCATGCAAGATGACAAAGGAGAAAGTTTCACAATATCACAGCTGATGTATATTGTGTAGGCAGACTTGAAACAAACAAAGAAGATCTAAAACATGCCAAGACATTTTGCCAAACAAAGCGCTTACGTTCACATCAAGATCTCGCAAATCATACTTCACGATTTGACAATATCACAATTCTTTCTGGCCTGTGGGTTTTACACAATACACCGCACCATTTTACATCCTCCTCGATAACGAAATCGCTCCCCTCTTGCTAGGTTCATCTTCTTCGTGTCAAAAAAACAAACCTTTCAGCACACTGCTCACGTATATCCTTGACACGGCATTTGCAACGACACTCCACCTCTACAGTCTTGTCGCATCACTCATAGCACAACTTCGCGCCCGGCCTCCGCAGATCCGAATCTCGCTACATCCTTCAACTCTTGCCCAACGTAATCGATACAGTTGATTCCCTCACAGCCACTACACCATGTCTAACGCCAAATACCTCGAGTGCTGCACCATCTCGCACGTCACCCATCGCGAGTGCGGCCACGTTGACAGTTGGAAACAGCTCAACTGTAATGGCTCTCGTTGTGGTCCCGATAACTACGAGGTGTACAGGATCGTGTATCCAGGTATCTGCTACAATTGCCATACCAGAAAGATGAAGCACATCAACATGATTGCTGTAAGCAAAGGTGAGGTGATCAATGAAATGAAACAGCTGGATCAGTATCTCGAGTGGGTGATCTGTTCGGTGGATGAGTACAAGGAGTACGAAGAGGAGAAGGTGCCCGAGAAAGAGAAGTTGGTCGTGATTGAGCAGGAGAAACAGCTGCAGCAGAAACAAGTTGAGTAAGGTTGAGGCGCGTATCGTCAGGAAAGGTGAACCGATGTGTGCAGCGAGGTTGTAGAATCACCATGAGATGCGATGGGATCCAGAAATGCTCGAGACATGTGCTTGCCAGAGTTCTGCTTGTTATGTCCTTGTCGGTTTCGTCGATGTCTATTTTGCTGATGGCAACGATTTTGCAGGTGTTTTGAACAAATCGATATCTGATGCGGCCAGCTATAGTATAAATCTTTGTTAGTCGTTGGAGACAGTCTGAGAATTCTCTATTGCACTTCACCTTGAATTCCCCCGTTGTGATTAGAAGGAGGAAGGATATCAGCACAACCTCTGATCTGCTTCCTTGCTGGCGAGAGTTGTACGTCAATATGACTGGTGTCCTGACATGAAGATACGTGCGATCCTGGCGGACATCATGACGCGTGACTACAAGGCAGCGCGACCTTGCGAGAGAGTTGTTGGGCGGTGATCCTCGAAATCAAATTTCTGCATGTTCTCTTCTCTTTGTGCGAACGTAATGACTAGTCTTCGCCATGGGATCGACGAGTTGACCATCCACTGTCTTCGAGATTTGTTTCTTCGGCCAATCTCGACAGATATCTATGTTGGTCCTAGGAAAGAACAGCTCGAGAAATACAAAGATGAGATAATCGATGACCACGCAGAGACAGAAGAGTTTGCCCGCCCAGATACCACATCCATAGTAACGTTTGAGCCGGTCGATGAGAGCAAAACTCTGAACTCCTGCTCTCCCACGAGTGGCAGTCCACCCCACACTTGGGAAATGGCCATAAAACTCTTCTTCGCTCAAAGCGCCTGTGATACCGTCGTAGACACGTTCTGTTCTCTGCGCTACATCAGTCCAGGAGTACATCATCTTGACTTGGTCGTGAAAGCGCTCGGTGTGGATCTTGTTAGCCCGTAGTTGTGCTATTGCTCTACCTGTGGCATTCACCAGGTCATCTTCTTCTGGCTTACAGAAGGTAGTCATGTGAGTGGGAAGGACTTCAGGAATTCCTCCAACTCTTGTGCATACAACGTAAAGTCCACAGCTAGCAGCCTCGACAATGACGGTACCGAATGCTTCAGTGAGGCTTGGGTGAAGGTATATATGGCCTCTCACCATTACATCGCGCACTTCTTCATGCCGGACTGGGCCAAGCATTTCGACCCTATCTTGCAGCACGTTTCGTTCCAGCATCTGCTCCAGATCAATGGCTTTTGGTCCCGAGCCAGCAATAATGAATCTTACTTTCGGATGAGCTGCCAGTATTCGAGGAATAGCCGCAACGAGCAGATCTGTACCTTTGTTGTAAAACAGACGTGAAATAACGACTATGGTGATGTTGTCGTTTGACCCGAAGGTGCGTTGGAGAGGTTGATGGCGTATTTCGGGTGAGCCCAACTCATTGATCGTGGTAGAGGTACGTTCGAGTGGTCTGAAGTTCTCTGCCACTACAGCATTGGGTATGACTGAAACCATGACTGGATCGAGGGATGCACGAAGGACAGTATTCTCCTTACTGTGACTTCTATCAGTGATGAACGTAGTATACGTGGGAAGAGGTTTGCCGCACCATGTGTGACTGACACCAATAACATGATCGACGTCACTCAAAGTGAACTTCAGCAGCTTGTTGGTCAAGATACTGGCAGCATCTGCAAATCCAAACAATGAATGGTCCGTGAAGACTGTACGTAGTCCCATAGTCCTCGCATGCAATATTGCTTCATGACATAGACTGCTCAAACTAGCATGACCATGTACAATCTGAATCTTTTCTCTTAACACGATGTTGCGAAAAACTGGAAAGAACGAGAAGACCGTGGGAAAGGTTGTCTCACGATATATGACAAAGAAGGGCACATGATACACCTTGAGGCCATTTGTGAGATACCTTACGCCTGTTCGTCCTTGATATGCATGAGTTATGACAATCACTTTGTGACCACGATCAATAAGTTTCTGCCATTTTTAGTATATATCGTGATACCACGATTGAAGTACACACGGTGGATAGTTGGTAGATATGACTTTCTACTCCTCCAGGCTGCGGAAAGAAGAAGTCGCTAACCATACTGCTCAAAATATCAGCATTAGCAGTGCAATATCAAGGACTTTCGTAAGCACTAACGCGATATTGTAAGGCATTTTGAAATGGAACTATGCGACAGTAGCGGCATGTTTATTTTTTGTTTTATCTTGACATACAATGCGCTTTGCTACCAGGTATGCTGAACGATGCAAAGCAACCACTTAGTAAAGGTCAAGAGTCTGGATCACGTGATCGGAAGGAGGTAATCCTAGCTCTGGTACGCGCACGTGATCGCACACAGAGATCCACACACGACAAGTTTGATCTCTTCAATCTTTGAAAAGTCTCGTTAACGACACTTCAAACCAAACCTTCGTTCGACATCCATTCAGAGTGTAGGTATGTCGCCCCTCGACGTCTCGACGTCCTGCTCAATCGACCTTCCATAAACCAGCAGATCCTATCACAAGCATTCATGCGACCACCCCTCCATGTTTGAGCATCTACACTGGAGATGAGAAAGAGAAAAGAGCAGGACTCGACATGATCGCAAACCAGTAGAAAGCAACATGTCACTGACGCTCGCCCTGCGAAATAGATACCTCAAGCGCCGCACTTTCACAGTCCGCCCTTGAGAAATCTCCTCCACTTTCAACAAATCTACACTCTTCGAATCTTTCAAAGACTCTTCAATACCGCCAAGATGACTCGTTCTTCCGTCCTCAATGACTGCCTCAACGCCATCAACAACGCCGAAAAGCAGGGCAAGCGTCAAGTTTTGATCCGCCCTAGCTCCAAGGTCATTGTCAAGTTCCTTTCTGTTATGCAGAAGCACGGTACGTTTACCTGATTATATCCCAACGGATGAGTCCTATGGATCAAGCAAGCAAGCAAAGAGGAGGAACACAATGTCAATATAGCGTTGTTATTCGCGCTCATCGGCAAAACTCCTACTCCCGGGCTGATAACTAGGCAATGGTCGCTTCTGTACCAAGGCCTTTGCCCTTTAAGTGTCCGGAATATTAAAATGCGAAGATCTTACACATTCGTCTTGCTTCAATCCATCAGGGCTCATATGTTTAATTCTTCGAGACACTCAAACTGATTCTCTTCGTCCAGGCTACATTGGCGAGTTCGAGGAGGTCGACGACCACCGCAACGGCAAGATCGTTGTCCAGCTCACTGGCAGACTCAACAAGACCGGTGTCATCTCTCCCCGCTACAACGTCCAGCTTCGCGACATGGAGAAGTGGGTTGTCAAGTTGCTTCCTTCCCGTCAATTCGGCTACATCATCCTCACCACCTCTGCCGGTATCATGGACCACGAGGAGGCCAGGAGAAAGCACGTTGCTGGCAAGATCCTTGGGTTCTTCTACTAGATGCTTAATTGCATGCTAGGTTGGAAGTAATCGATGTGGTTCTTGTTAACGTTTATGACACAAAAAAGTCTGCTTCTTTGGTTTGAGAGAAGGATATATCCAAGGCATATTGTTCTGATAGCATGGAAATGGGCATAGATTAGTATAACTTCTTTATCACGAAATGAAGATGCATACCCAAGAAGATTTGTTCCCACGATTACCACTTACTGTTTGTGTATTCATCAACTCGACCAATCATGGACCCTGAAAGACGCAGCAATATGTCAAGTTGATGAAGTTTGATATTTGTAGTGATCTATCTCTATTCGTCCAACTTCTCTACTATCAAACTTGCACTCTTCCCTACAGTCTCGCCTATCTTGCCGCCTTTTTCCAGCCCGTACACCTGTCTAGGCATCGGCGAGACAAGCTGAAACGTGTATGAGTGCGCAAAATCCTTTGGTGGTTGCTGCGGAGCTTTTTCTGCGTCGTCTTCTCCACTCTCATGTCGCAGTACAAGATCGTGGCATTCCACATATGCATACAATTCTTCCAGGTCGGCATCCTTGTCGAACCTTCTAATTACTCTCTCGCCGTCCGGCAGCCGTAGCTGGATCCTGACTGCGCTCTTATCCTCCTTGTCAGGTTCGGCTTGCACGTGCGCAGCTCGCCATCTTCTCCATTGTTCTAGATCGTGCGCATATTTCTCCTCTCTTGCACGCTTCTCTCTTGCTTCTTGTTCTGCTCTGGCGGCAGCTGCTTCAGCTTCTCGTCGTTGTCGAGCTCGTTCTCGGTCTTGTGCCAGACTGCGCTCGTATGCTGAATCTTGCTGTTCTCGAATGTTTCGCGCTGCCTGCTGCTCTGATCTGGCTGAGCGGAGGCGTGATAATTCCGTGTTATGCTGCGACATGGCGGCTTGTAATCGTGCTGTAAATTCTTCGGGCGTGGTCATGCCGGTTATTCTGGCAATGACTGACATTGCTGTTGCTGATGTTGGCGCAATGAGAATGGCGGATGGGAACGTCGATATACGCAGCTCTGAGGCTACTTGATATGTTTCGGAGTCTTGAATCGTACCTGACCAAAGGAGGATGTTGTTCGAGGGATTGTTTAAGAACGTGGTTGTCTGCTCAGCCAAGAGGGTGTTTCGGACGTAGGTTTGTGTGCTGTCGTGCTCCATTGCTAGCGGGACGATCAGGAGGAATTTGAAGTCGCGCTTGGCCATGTCGAATGCTCTGGCGTAGCCCGTCTCCAAGAAGGGAATTGTGGTAGCGCCATATTCCTCCTCAAATTCACGGATAAATCGAGCTGACGTATCCTGCGGCCCTAGTGAGCGTCGATTCGTGCGTGAGAATGTCCGCCGCCGCCTTTGAGGGCCAAGTCTTGATAGCAGACTGTTTAGCATTCGGGGTAGGAAAGGAAACAGTCGACCGAAGAAATTGAAAACTCGAGAGAAGAGTGTGTAAATGAAATTGATTGGCGTGACGATTATTGACAGTATAAGAGGTGCCTGTTGATTCAGCTGGTTTTCAGGTTGAGCAACCACTCGCGGTGCAGGTTCCAGCCGCGGTCTTGCTGCTCGTCGTATCTCATCGAAGCCATTCGCTAGTGTTTCCTGTCTTCGAGATGCTTGTGGGGGAGGAATGTCTGGTTCTATCGGCGCTGGCTCGCCATCAAAGAATCTTGCAATGGCAATCTGAGGTTACTGTTAGCACATACAGGCACAACACTCGTGGTCAGCAAGTCTCATACCTGTACATTCCATTCACATCTTTTCAACAATGGCAGTGCTTCGCCTAGACCTTGGTCTGTAACAGCAAGGTATTGTTGCAGAGCAGATTGCTGGTCCGCAGTGAGCGCCGATATATCTGTCACCTCCGCTGCCATCTTACTGTCTCACTCAATCTCCAAAGCCAAAGCCAGAAAGAGTACCGTGAGGACGTTCACAAAGTACGGTAACCCTTTCTGAGCGCGCTATGCTGACATGTGACAAGTCTTGGCTTAGCTTGAACCGCAACACATCATTCAACCTGGGAGGATCACATTGATTGCTCTTCATCTTGTCGGCTTTCTCTCGTTGCGCGTCCTTGCTCCTGAAGCCATCGCACCGCTAGCTGCTTGTGATCTGTTGCCGAAATACAATTTCTTGTTGAGGTCTATACGTGGACTCGGCTATCAACATATATTACCTCGGAACTGCCTAGGTGATTACTGTCCATACAAGGACGATCCTCTTGCTGCGAGGTCGAAGCTCTGACATCTCGCAAGCGACTTGCATATAACTACAGATGCCAGGATCCAGGAGATCAGAGCGTATACGATTGAAGTGCCGATAGTGATGTATAGCAAATCATAAAAAATCACAGAGATACAGAAACCATTCTTATCTAAAATAATCTCCCTCTTCTCGACCGGATGGAGGCGCGCCAATGGCCAACCTCACCTCGGCCTAGGGGCCGCGAAAATACCAAAAACACTTTATGCCGCAATGTCGTGATATATGGATACTGCCGTCATGAGAAAGACGGCTGTGCTTATAGCCATGAAACCGGCAGGCCACATCACAGTCTTGGTCCTCCCGATAAGAAACGATTAAACGTGGAATCACCTTCCTTCACTCCAAGCGTGCTCGATAGTAGTGCACTAAAATCTGGATTTACTCCAAAGGCAGTAAGTGCTGCCCCTTTTACGCCCCGATCTGGAAACTCTGGTGTCTCAACTCCAGCTCTTATCAGGCATAGATCGTCGGAATGGTCAAATCATGATATTCCTGAATTTGTACCTCAGGGCTATGGAGGAGGCACGATGAATGATCAATCCCATACTTCAGGTCTTGGATTGGGGGATCCTTTTAATCCTTACGTTGATAACAGCACATATAACGATATTGAAGCAACACCACCTTCACAGCATCTGAATCCCTACACCGGTGATACCACAGCCGCTGCTGGAGCGGCATACTATCAGGCACCGACTGGATTCGCACAACCACTACAACACCACCTTTATGCTCCACTAGGTCCTCACAGGGAAAATCTTTTGGGTTATCAACGAAATGTGCATGATTTCTTCATTTCGGAAAACCTTAGGCAGGACATGCAAAAGAAAGCTGATGCAACTTTGCAAGTCTTGCCAAATTCGAGCCTACCCGTCAATCTTGAGCACTTCCATACACTAGTACCACTAGATACCAACAATCAGAAAACTACGAGCGTGTTCGGATATAATACGTGGCTCTATAAAGCGCAATCTGGCAAGGATGGCATGTATTATGTTCTAAGGAGACTAGAGGGATTTCGTTTGACGAATGAGCGGGCCGTAAGATCGATACAGAGTTGGAAACGAGTAAGTAATGGCAATGTCGTTGCAGTACATGACTGCTTCACTACTCGAGCTTTTGGCGACAGCTCTCTAGTATTTGTACAAGATTATCACCCGCTGTCAAAGACAATTGCGGAACAGCACTTTACATCCTCTTCGTCTACCTTCCAGCGCAATCGCAATGCTTCTGGAAATATTCCCGAAGCTCAACTATGGAGCTACATCTGCCAATTAGCCTCCGCACTAAAGGCAATCCACACGGTCGGCTTGGCAGCGCGTACAATCCACCCGAATAAAGTCCTCATGACGGATAAGAATCGCATTCGCCTAAGTGGCTGCGCAGTCTTGGATGTTGTCGAGGCAAACGAATCGCAAGAAACACCCATCCACCAGCAACAACAGACTGATATGCAACAACTCGGCCATCTCATTCTCTCACTTGCAACGCAGAATCCCGCCGTCTCATCCAACACTACAAAAGCTCTCGATACAGTCGCACGCTCCTACACGCCACGTCTACGAGACGTTCTAGCCGTGCTCGTCAGTCCTTCGCCACCAGACATTGACACTTTCCTTCCCAGTATCGCAGATCAACTCGTCGCGTCATTCGATAATATGCTCCACCTCGAAGACCATCTGTACACCGAACTTGCGCGCGAACTCGAAAACTCGCGAATAGCACGCCTCCTCATCAAACTCGGTTTCATCAACGAACGCCCCGAACAAAGCCCCGGTCATCAGACATCAGATTTCCACCCGCACCCGCAACCCCAACATCAAGCACACCCTACACAATCGCACCATCATAATACAAACCATCACACCTCGTCCACCTCATCCGCATCCACCACCACCGCACCATCATCAGCATGGTCCGAAACAGGCGAGCGCTACCCGCTGAAACTACTACGTGACTACATCTTCCATCAGGTGGATGCGCAAGGTAGACCGGTGGTCGATTTGGGCCATGTCCTAAGCTGTTTGAATAAATTGGATGCGGGAAGTGAGGAAAAGGTTTGTTTGGTGAGTAGGGATGAACAGAATGTGTTTGTGGTTAGTTGGAGGGAGGCGAAGAGGATGATTGAGAGTGCGTTTTTGGAATTGGGCAAGGGACAGCAGGGAAGGAGAGGATGATATGGGGTGGAAGAGGGACAGTGGGTGCTGCCTGACGAAGAAGGAAGGTGTGGAGAGCTGAGGGGAGACGACTTGGACTTGAATGTTGTAAAGAAATGTGAGAAGAGGATGTGAGGAAGATGCAGAATGTAGTGCAAAGATTGTTTATCCTCTATATTTGGTGTATGTAGGTCATTCTAGATCTGATAAGGAATACAAAAACAAATGCAAAATCATCATGCTGCCATTATCAATATGCGCCGTACAATGAAATGCTCCCCATTTGTCATAACCATCATTAATTCCGTCTCATTACAGTTGTGCTCTACACATCCTTCGAGGAGACTTGCACTCTACCTTAACTGTCCAGTCAACCCTCCACCCCTCCATTTCGTCCCGGGCCCTTTCCCCTTGTGCAACGGATTCTCCTTCTCCCATCGCTCATCCTCTCTCCACCTCGCCACCGCCTTCTCGACATCACCCTCGGCTTGCCCCAGATATAGCTCTGCCATCTTATAATCTGCACACTTTGACGACACCATAAACCTTCGTAACCGTGCCTTTCGCTCTACCTCTTCTGGGTCTTCGACTGGCTCCGCGCTCAACGAAGGACCAGTATAATGCGATGATGGTATCAAAAGGGTTCGACGCGCAGGCAGCAAGGAGTCGGAGAACAATGCGTTGTGGCTGCGGAGAATGGAAGCTGGAACGTTGTAGAGGATTGAGAGGGTGGTCAATGTCTCTATTGGCCGGAGGTGATGGAGGACGTCTTTTTGTTGTGATGAGTGATTCTTTGGTACTTGTGTGGTTGCCGAAGCAGTGTACGTTGGTGGCAAGTCCTCAGATGTGTTTACAGGGTCTTTCTTCTCAAGCGATCTTCGTCGTGGCGAAGAGGTTGGGGATGTGTATGCTGGCGGGTCTCGAAGACCACCTTGAGGTAGAGCATTGGGTTCACTGCTGACTTGGCAGAAGGGACAGTAGCTTTCGTATCTAGGGTTCGACGATATACAGGCAGCGCAGATGAGACGATTGCAGCAGGGGAGGACTCGTGGTGGTGACGATGGAGGGAGTGCCTTTTCTGATTCGAGAGAGTAGGTGGGTGCGGAGGAGATGAGGGTGGCGCAGGTGCAGCAGGTATCGGTGGCCATGATGGGCAGGTTAGTATGTGTCTATGGGCAATATAGGAGTAGAAGAGGAAGTTGATGTTGTTGACCATGATGTGGCAATGACGAGGCATGATTCTGATAAACATGTGACAGCCACGCTGGAATGTTTTTCCGCGATTGGAACTCACGACCTCCACAGTTGGTACGATTTTAGCAGGCATCGACGACGACCTTTCTTTGCGCCAATTTTCTCTCTGGACTTTCTCTTCTTCCCAACGCCGACCACACAGTAACATCTAGCCCATCATGTCTGAAGCCGGCGACGTCGAAGTCGAGGTTCCCCAGCAGAACACCAACCAGATCCTGCCCAAGGATGTCACCGCTGAGATTGGCAGCATCAAGCTCTTCAACAAGTGGTCGTACGAGGATGTTGAGATCAGGGATATCTCTTTGACGTAGGTTGCTTTATATCTGATGGCTGGAGGAATTAGAGCAGGAAAGAAAGACTATCAAATGAGAACAGAAAGAGGCGGTATTCGCGATATGGGAATCAATGGAACAAGAGCGCAAAATAGCAAGAATCAGAGACTGACACGTTGTCTTTTCTTATACAGCGACTACATCAACATCCGCACACCAGTGTACCTTTCCCACTCCGCAGGAAAGTACGCCGTCAAGCGTTTCCGCAAGGCACAATGTCCTGTCATTGAGCGTCTCACCAACGCCCTCATGATGAACGGTCGCAACAACGGAAAGAAGCTCATGGCCGTCCGCATCGTTGCCCACGCTTTCGAAATCGTACGTCTATCCTCCCACTCGCCACGCCAAGAACCGCACTATCATACACATACACATACATCAAAGCAGAAAAGTAGAAAGAAAGATCTAACACAACCCCCCTTCTAGATCCACATCACCACCGACACCAACCCTCTACAAGTCGCCATTGACGCCATCGTCAACTGCGGTCCCCGTGAAGACTCCACCAGAATCGGTTCTGCCGGTACCGTCCGCAGGCAAGCCGTCGATGTATCTCCCCTCCGTCGTGTCAACCAGGCCATCTCCCTCCTCACCATCGGTGCCCGTGAGGCTGCCTTCAGGAACGTCAAGTCCGTCGCCGAGTGCTTGGCTGAGGAGCTGATCAACGCTGCCAAGGGAAGCAGCAACAGCTACGCTATCAAGAAGAAGGACGAGTTGGAGCGTGTTGCCAAGTCTAACCGATAGATGGTTTTTGCGTTTTGGTTCTGGTGCTGGGGGTGTATGGTTGTAGTATCGAGAGATCTGGGGTGGTAGATGCTGCTTGACGTCTGCAGTGAGCAGGGATGTAAGAAAGCAAAATGGCATTTACTGCGCAGTGGCTGTAGAGGTTCGACGAAAAATGAATAAGTCGTCCTCTGCTGATGATTTGAATGCTGCTGGGTCAGGAAAATATCATGTCTATATGCTATTTCGCGAAGAAGAGAGATTGAAGTCTTGAATGATACCTTTAAACAGCATCACCAGATTTATGGCTTTCTACCAACTAGTGTGCTATCTATCTGTGCTGCTATGATCACAAGCTAACCACATAGATGAATCACACTCTGCACATGATGCCATGCTGATCAATGAGTATTGATTCCACATCGAAGGTATAAGCTTTGCTGTGTAGACGGTCTCATTGGTACACCACCACTCCATCTGGTTCGACATGTCAACAAGGAGTTACATACACAAAATGTACACTTGATTCTTGCCACCTGAACTGGTCATCCACATCGACCACTATCATCCTTTGCTCGCGTGGTGTGGTTAATACCCTAAGGGTATATATCCCTGTTCATGGATTGTGTTAACTCGTGTATTCTTCTTACAGGTCACACTTTGTCTTGCTTGTCACTTTTCGTGTTAGGAGCATCTGTATACAGTAGAGTGATGCCATCCTTGAGTGGCTTAGGTGCAAGGACAGTCTGTGTGAGCAACGTCACCATGGAAGATAGAATGTAAGTACTGTGAATCTGTTCCCACTATTACTTCTTGCTATCGCCGTATTGGATATTGTGCCAGCACTTTCTCATTATAACTACACTCCCTGGACTAGTACGACACCACTTAACTAATCTGCTTAGCTACAGCATAGACAGCGATCATAACCTAGCGCAACTGGCATCAGCATTGAACCTCAAAGCTGCCGCCGTCACTTCAGCACTGAAAAGGGGAACATCTTTAGCATGCGACTGGACGCATATTGAGTCGGGCGGTATGAGGAGTGGAGATATCCTGTATGTCCCTCTACACCATATACCCTTTCCACTGCACGAACGCCCCATCCACTAATCCTCTCACCACCCAAGCACTCGAAGAACCACACGAAACCCAGCCCCTCTCTCCTCACCAATCCACGAATCACGCAACCACCACAACCACGACCACAACACCACATCCCCCGCAACATTCGACGGCGCAGTTGCAGATGCAATCGACACTTTAAAAGACGAGATGCCAGGTGGAGAGCTGGCATTGATAATGTGTCTTGTCGCGGGAGCGTGTTTCGTGTTAGGTGCATTTGCAATGTGGTTGTTTCTGAGGAGGAGGAGGAGGGGATGGAGGGAGTGTAGAAGGTGTAGGAGTAAGAGAAGGAGGAGAGATAGGAGGAAGTTGAGGGAAGAAGCAGGGGACAGAGTGTGGTTTGGGATGGAGAAAGGGGCATGGGGAAAGGGAAGTGAGGAGAGAAGCGGTGAGAGGATGAGAGGGGGGAGGGAGAGTGCTGTTGAAGAGGGCGTGGAGGATGAAGTGAGAGCTGAAGAGTGTTTGGGTGGTATTTACTAATGTAATAATGAAATGTGTTTGATAATGAATGTCTTGCAGCTTACCCTAAAGTAGTAGAGCTCTATCACAAGCAATGCGCGCTTGTCAAAACAGAAGATAAACTATCTTTGCGCGCTAAACTCTATTGCCTTGTTTCGCCGCAACTACCTTATCGCAATCCCGTCTCATCTATAAACAATCTACAAAGTCACACACATCTACCCTACAACATTCTAGCACGAAACTCTGCCACCCCATCATTCCTCCCAACCGAAACGAAACAAAACAAGACAGCACAAGACAAGACAAAACAAACACAATGTCCTCAGACAACACCACCGACTCCTCAAAATCAGCAGAAGCACAACCCGGCTACTACGAATCCGCAAAACAATACGCTTCCTCTGGTGCACAATACGCCTCAGATACCGTTGGCGCAGGCACAAGTTATGTTGGAAAAAAGTACGAAGAGGCTTTGCCATGGATAGAAGACAAGTATTTGCAATACTTTACGAATGACAACAAGGCTAGTTATGCCACGAAAGGTGTGTAGCTCTTCACGCAAATTCAGATGATGCGTGTTAGTGAAAGAAATGATGAGAGGAACGAGTGCTAATGTTATCTGGCTTTTTGTAGAACAACTCGAACAGACCAAGGTTACTGGTGTAGAACCAGTCAATAAGCTGCAAGATGGTGTGAACTCGTTGGTTGGTGGACAGCTGGGCAAGGGCGGTGCTGGTGAGGGTGTTGGTGACTTGATGTCGAAGGAGGGTATTAATCGTACTGAGCGGGGTGGTAAGGATGAGGAAGGGAAGTTTATTTGAAGGGAGTTCAATGTCAGAAGACGTGAGAGATGCCGTATTGGGAAGAGTGAAACATGCTGAGGACGTACTTATGATTTTGATACATGGATAATGAATAGATAATGAAATGAAGACTATGTCTTTTGGGCAATAGCTTGAGATAAAGCGGTAGAATATACAACCCTGCAAAACATTCCCAGCGGATCATTAAGCCTAGCATTTCTGAGGCTCAGACGCTGCCTCACTGCCAAATAGCTATCCACCATCGTCGCTAGCATCGCCGAGCACTGCCTGCCAAGAGCCGAAGCCCATGCAGGAATGCCGAACGGAGGTTCTCCGAGTCCAAGTAAACAAACAACAACATCCAATCTTGCGCCTCAAGCTCCTACACCTCCCAGCACAACTCCAACCCCTCAACAATGGCAAATTCACGACAAGTCATAAACTCTCTCCTAACCGAGCACTTCCGCTACACCCCTCTCGTAAGTCTCCCACCTAAAATCAACCCCACCACCACCACCCCCAACACCCCATCGACCAAACTCATACCTCCTCCCTCGTAGACCCTCCTCGACGACATCATAAACACCGTCAACGAACTCGTCTATCGCGCCGTCACTGCCGTCGAAGAAGGCCTCACCTCCACACCCGCCTCCAGTCTCGGTTTCGGCGAACGCGCTGCAGAACGCGGCGGCCCGCCGTCCTCAACAACCGCAGAAGACGTGCTATACCCTGAAAGCCGAATTGAGATTGAGCATGGCGTGCATCAGCTCGAGACGCTGCTGGAAGCGACGGTGGACAAGAACTTTGACAAGTTGGAGATTTTTGTGCTGAGGAGTATTTTGAGCGTGCCGGAGGAACTGGTCGAATGGATACGGTTGGGGCATTATGAGGTGAGTTTTTTAAGAGTACGATAAATGTGTTGTTTTGAAGAAATGGTAATGGATAGGGTGTAAGAAAGAGCGAGGCTGATGCTTTGCAGAACCTAGACTTTACGGCCGCCAATGCGCCGGATGCGCCGACGCCGCAGTCGTTGTATTTATTGCGGCGTAAGCTCCATGAGACGAGGAAGCTGAATACGTTGCTGCATGCGGAACAGAGAAGGAATGCGGCGTTGATTGCTCAGCTCAGAAGTCTGCTACATAATACCACATCTACCACAACATCAGAAGAACAAGTCCAAGCAGCACCCCTAGCTTTTCTCACAAACACTTCACAACAACAACAACAACAACAACAACAACAACAACTCACATCACAAGCAAGCGCACTACTGCCATATCTCCCCACCCTACGTAATCTATTACAAACATTACAGTCCCGCCTCGCAATCGCCTCCACAACACCATCACAGTTACCTTCCAGCGCTTCTGATCCAAGCATGGCAGCTACGACACAACACGCCGACGAGCGTAGGAGCTATATTGAGGAACAGACGCGAAAGAGGCTGGAGAGACAGGGTGTGGATGTTGAAAATGGAAGTGGTGGCATTGGCAATGGATTGACGTTAGATGGTGCGAATGAGAAGATAGGCGCGGATGAGGTTAGAGGGGTGGAGGGTGTGGTGAAAGCGCTTGGATTGACGGGGAAGGGAGATGGGGATGAGGATATTTTGATGGATGGTTAGTGGTTTAGGATGTTGAGATATTGGATGGAGTGGTTTGTCGAATTTCATTGATGATTGAAGCTTTGGGTGAATGTACGAAGAATTCTCATGGGAACAACCTTGTGGGAAGCGAGGACGAGGTGATGGTACGCTTTTTGGGATGCTTTGAACAAGGAATAGGGATGTGACGACTTTCAGTCTGGTGCTGTGCCCTTGTCAGGTGCGAAAGGGAGCTTATTGCATATTGAGCAATTCTTCTGAGAGACTTTCTACTTGCAGTAATGCTACAGGATCATTGCCTTGATACAGGACATTTGTGGACATGTACACTTAAGCGAAGACGTTTGCAATTCAATCGAGGGTTGCTTGCCAAGAGATACTATACATATACCCGAATACCTTTGTTTGCTCAACCCATTGCCAAGACCATGCGAAAAGCCAGATACTGTTGTTGAATCCAGCCTATTTTTAGCTTTCTTCTTCAACTCATATCTTCACTGACCTTGCACGTCCCGCCTCAAACTCTCCAATGCCTGCTCATATCTCTCCCGTCCCTCCCCATCCACATCCACATCAACCTCCAACCTAACCCTCTCAACCCCTCGTCCCTCACCCCTCTCAATCCCTTCGATCTCCCCCTTACCTCTAGCAATCACATTCCAAAACCAAGCAGCCTCCCTCTCAGCCACCAACGTCCACGCCCTCCCCTCCTTACCCGCCCGCGCCGTCCGGCCCACACGATGCACATAACTCGTCACGCTGTGCGGAATGTCGTAGTTGATTACGTTACGCAGATTTGGCAAATCGAGGCCGCGGGAGGCGCGGTCGGTTGCGATTAGGATTCGGAGGTGCCCGGAGGTGAAGGCGGTGAGGGTGCGGCGGGTACTGGCGGAAGTGCCTGATTTTGTGAGGAGAGACAGGCGCGGGGCGTAGGTTGGGGAGAGGTGGGAGAGGAGGTGGTGTAGGCGGGTGGCGGATTCGTTGCTGGATGTGAAGATGAGTGCGTTTGGGGTGGTGGGAGGTTTGGAGGGCGGTCTGGTGGTGCTGGTGAGGGATGTTGGTTGCGGCGAGGTTGGGAATGAGTCATTGGTCGAGGTAGAGGCGGATGAAGAAGCAGAGCTTGAGGTGGAAGAGGAGGAGGTTGTGGAAGCGGTGTCAGATATGTCATCCGATAGACTTGAGACTGAGTCGTCGTCGTCGTCGTCGTCGTCGTCGTCGTCACTGCTAGAGTCCGAGGAGGATCCAGATGAAGACGGTTCTTCATCGGAAGACTCAATATCTTTCGCCATCGTCCCTAGTTTGGTGCTGGCTTCGTTCTTAATGGCTGGAGCATTATCAAAGATCTGCTGTAGGAGTTTGAGAAGATACAAGGGCTTCTGAGATCCATCACCAACAGGCGCACCAAATTCCTGCAATGTTGATGGTAGAGTGAAGTTACCAGATGCACTATCTTTCTGAACTTCATCACCACCTGCTTGCTCGACCGTCGCTCCCTCCACTAACACCAATTTCGGATTCCGAAGGTTTAGCGAGCCAAGCTTTTGCAGATCTCTTGTCAATGTCGCACTGAGTACGACCTTGCGCACCCAGCCATCAGGGCGCAGACCAAGATGTGGTGATAGAAATACGGGGCGAAAAGGCTTGCCCGGTATATACTCGTTTGATAGCGGCCTCATTGCGGTTGTTAGCACCTCGACCCATTCTTGGAAGCTTTGGTCTAGCAATCTGTCTGCTTCGTCGATAACGAACCATTGTAGTTGTTGCAGAGTAAAACCTTTTGTTGACTTGATGTGATCTACCAGTCTGCCTGGCGTGCATATCAGAATGTCCACATTTGACGTGTACTCTGGGACATGATACGGCAGCAAATTATAGAAATCTTCATTGTCATCATTCTCAAGCACATCCAGTTCATCGGCATTCTCGGCTTTCTGCCGTAGCAGTTCGTGACCGGCTGGATCATAGATTTGACCTTGTTTGACCAGGGAACCTTGCTCGTTCTTGAAAGTGTGATGACCGACTGCAGTACCAACATGAAGACCTGTACCTACAGCGCACATTTCTGCTGTTTCCCGCACTTGCGTCACAAGTTCACGTGTTGGTACTACGATCAATGCTCTGAGCTCTCTCGAAACTAGTTTTTGACTTTTGAGACTCTCAATAATGGGCAGCACGTATGCTAATGTCTTCCCCGAGCCAGTGGCTGCTGAAACACAGAGGTCACCAGGATGCTGGTTCGAAGTAGGCAGGAGCAGAGGGAGTACACCGGCTTGCACCGATAGAGACTTGGTGAAGCCTTTTGACTCCAGGTGTTTTGCGACGTTGTCATCAAGGATATCTGCAAATGGCACGTTTGTGTCTTTGGGTATTTTCACGGGATTAGAGAGCCATGGAGGTAATGCTGCTAGTGCTGAAAAAGCTTCTGGAACTGGCGGTTGATCCGGCATTGGTATTGGAACGAGATCTGCAATCATTAGTTCGTTGTGATCATGGAGTATGATATACTTTGTAACAAACCGTGGAGTTCGGGTTCTTCCTCTACCACCTCCATGTCCACATCTGCACTGTCAGGCACTTGTTGGTTTGCAGCTTTATCCAGCGCTTTTTGAAACTTTGAAAAAACGCCAGCATGTCTGGCAATGAGCTCGTCATCTCCTGATTTCTCGTCATCCTTGTTTCGAGAATCTGCAGATTGCTTTCTCCTCCTTTCCTTCTTGCTGATCTTGCCATCCTTCGAACTTGTCGTAATCTCCTCGACTATACCAGAGGCTTCATCTGCAGCTTTAGCAGACTTAATGTTCTTGCTTTTACTCTTCGTCTTTGGCTTATCACGACTCTGCTCATCGAAGATTGTCTGAGACTCCTGATCTGGTACAATAGAATCATTGACATCAATATGGGCTTTAGCATTCCCCTTGTCGGATTTATTCTTTTTCTGTTTCCTCTCTACTGGGTCTTCCCTTTTACGTTTGAGTGACGGACTCGCAGTAAGAATAGTCTCATCAATTTTCACATCAATTTTCTCATCGTTCTTCACTGCCGGACTTGCAGCTGCCTTTGGCGGCACATACCGTGCGTAAAGAGTCGGGCCAGGCATTGTTAGATGTCGTGTTTCATATTTCCCTTTGCGTGCATCAAATTTGTTTCAGATTTTGATACTCCGGAACCAGATCCGGGGGCCGTTCTGCCGGGTGGCGAAGAAAACAGGGGATCAACGTCGTTTTGTTGTTATGCCCATGCAACCAATTGGAAAATCTACATCCCTATACGTCTTGTCCTTTTCTCCATCTAAACCTCCATCTCCTTCTCACCGCCTCTTCCTGGACCTCGCCATCACCAAGCCCTCTCTTTCGCGCTTCGTTCACACCTACAGCACGCTCGCCTGCTGCTGCCTAAATCCCAACCTCCTTCGTCATGGCCACCAGGACCATCTCAACGATTCCTGTAGCCGAGCTCAAATCGCACAACACCTCCGACTCCTGCTATGTGACACTTGGCACGAAAGTATACGATATCACGGACTTTCTCGATGACCACCCAGGTGGCGGCCAATTGATACTCGACTATGCCGGCAAAGACATTACAGAAATCATGAAAGACGAAATCTCGCACACCCATTCTGACTCCGCCTACGAGATCCTCGACGATTGTCTAGTTGGCTATGTCGCCGATGAAAACGTTATGGACATTGTGACCAACAGTTCGAGACCAGACGAAATTGTCCCTTTACAGCCAACGACTGCAAATGGCGCCGCTGAACTCAACAAGGCTACAGAGAAGACGATATACGCTGCTACTGGGATGTCCAGTGAAGAGGATCTTTCCCGCGAAACTGACATCAGCAATGACTACACAAAGCACAAGTTCCTTGACCTCAACAAGCCTCTACTAATGCAAGTATGGCGCGGCAATTTCACCAAGAAGTTCTACCTGGAGCAAGTACATCGACCACGCCACTACAAAGGAGGCGCATCTGCACCGTTGTTTGGTAACTTCCTTGAACCACTGAGTATGACGCCGTGGTGGGTTGTGCCTATGGTCTGGGTGCCACCAGTCGCGTACGGGACATATCTGTCATACTTTGGCCTCGGTGGTCCAGCTCCCACTATTGCGTATTGGATGCTCGGGCTCTTCATCTGGACGATCGTAGAGTATGGTCTCCATCGCTGTCTTTTCCATCTGGACGACCACCTTCCTGATAATCGTGTCTTCATCACGCTGCACTTCCTCCTCCATGGCATTCACCACTATCTGCCAATGGACCGCTACCGCCTCGTCATGCCACCGACACTATTCGTCGCGCTTGCAACGCCTTTCTGGAAATTAGCACACACGGTGTTCTTCTACAACTGGTACGCAGCTGTCGCCGTGTTCTGCGGAGGTATTTTCGGATATATCTGCTACGATCTGACCCATTACTTCCTGCATCACCGAACGTAAGTTCATTATGCGGCTTTTGAGCAAGATCTTGTCGAGCAAAGCAGCTAATGCATATACTAGTCTACCAGCGTACTGGCGCGAGTTGAAGAAGTACCATCTCCAGCATCACTTTGCAGATTACGAGAATGGCTTTGGCGTGACAAGTAGGTTCTGGGATCGCATCTTTGGAACGGAATTACCACCACCAAGAGTGCTCAAGATGACTTGATGATTTTGCACAAGCTTGTCTTTTAGTCCTTCAAGGATCAGAGTGGCTTTGTTTCTGAAGTAATGACGTTGATAGAGTCGATGTGGCGTCCACGGAAAGATGATATTACTCGGCTTTGGGTAAAGATCATAACAGGCCGGTTCCATTGCATTGTATAGAAAGTGTATGTATCATTAGTCGCAACATGATTGCAACACATTGCACTACTGCTGACCGCTTCCATTCTCCTTATCGTATTCTCCAATTATCAAGATTTCCTTGTTCATCATGCCCAGCGTTACTTCTCCTCCCAATCGCTGCCGCTCTTTCTGGCGAGGTCAACTCTTCTTCTTCCTGCCATGGGGATTCCTGCATCTCGACAAACATGGCAGTCGATGTCGTTTTAGAGACTTCACTCGGACTCCAGGGCTCGGTATTCAGTAGCTCATCAGGCGACCTAGCGCTCTGCGACATGATTCGCGGCGCTTCAAACACCACTTCTCTCCTCGTTCTCGGCACATAATCCTCCTCGCCTTCCCACTCACCTCCTAGACCACACGCCTGAAATAACCTGCTCTGCAGATGCAGATAATGATCCGCTCTCCATTGTCTTTTTGCAACTGCACGACGTTCATGATAACGTCTTGCACCGAATAACTTCTGCAATACAGGCAAAGCAAACGGAGCACCATATCCAGCAATTATCGTGACCACTCCAACACCAACAATCAGCGCCAACGCAAGAACATCAAACGTAGTAAACCGCGCATTCTGCACTTTCTGACTCTCACAAAACGCCCTCGCCGCCGACGCATTGGCGGGAAAATCGACCCAAAACCGCTGCAAAATCGGCGCACTCGGTTTGCGATAATTCGTAATGATGAACCGTTGCAATTGCGCTAGACCTATGTTGAACCAATTCGCGGCTTCGAGCGCCCATTGATTTGGATTGAGGCCAGGGGACCAGAAGAATTCTTGTTGAGAGAGGTAGGAGGAGGCGAGGAGGGAGCGCGGGCCGAGTTGGTCGACGATGTTGAAGATTGAGGCGCTCAGGGCGGCTTCTTGGAGCATTAGGGCAGTGGTGACTTGGACGGGGTTGAGACCGATGGAGGTGAGTGAGGGCACGCTGTTGCTGGTGTTGGTGTAGTAGGACATGTAACCACCCCAGGTGTGCCATGTGTCGAGGTCTGTACAGCGCGGTGAAGAAGCTGAACCGTGGACGATGGGATTACTGTCATTGTCATATTGTCAGTATGGCGGTTGGGATTAAATGGATGTTTGGGAACGACGACATACCAAACCTGAAGTTGTTCGATACATCCGAGCACGGAACCAAGGCTTGCACTGGCATAGTAACTGGTTCCAATGCCGCTTGCTGATCGCTGAATTTGTGCCGTTGCATTGAACCAGGTGTCGTTCACTGGAGTCGAGTAGAATGCTCTGTTTGCTAGAAAGATCAACGACATTGGCTGTGTAGGTTGTCGACTTATTTCGGGGACGGGTACGAAGTTCATCATTGTTGATGCAACCATCATATAGTACGCTGACTCCGAAGCAGTATAAGTATCCTGTGCATACACAAATGTGGTGTTCGCGTAAGGAAGTGGTAGTGTGACGCCGAATCTCGTCGGTTGATAAGCATTCTTGCCATAAGAATAGGTCGAAACATTACCTAGATAGCTAAGGCTTGCCACTGCGTGGAAGTGGTTGTCGGTGAAGCCATCGCTTCGCAGAGGTGAGCATGTCGTCACTCGACGAAACAAAATTCGGTTCTCCAATGGCTGATTTATACCAAGGTCAATGTGTGAGTCGAGGTTTCCGGTGTCCAGTTGCACAACTTGAGAGTCGTCGACTGCACACGCGTCTTCGAATGGACAAGGACGTCCTAGAGAGAGTGTGTAATTTAGTAACGGTTTGGTGAAGGTGTGGCAGCTTGTACCCGCAGCAGTCTGACCAGAAAAGCTTGACGTTTCCGTATTGAGCGGATTGCTATAGCAGTCTTGGGCGTACGCATTGCTTGACGTGAGGCTGATACCAGTCTGCATATTATTCGCCAATTGAAGAGTAATCTTGTCCAGTTCAGACCCAGAGCTGCTTGTGGTGTATCCGCAGGCATCGCCAGTAAGCAAGACACCTCCCTCATTTGATGCTATCCGCGAAGACAGAGTCGCACCTGCTGTGAAAAGAGCACCTAGTATACTCGCAATAGCCGCTATACGCGATACACGAGACATGGCATTTGTGCTTCGATTGCGCCAGGCGAAGCCACTTCGACTGGCAACCACGACGAAGCCGACATAACTTGTTGAGTTGCGCAGGGCGACCTGAAGTTGGTGGAAGACGCCGTCGCGAGCTTCTGGAGTAGCTTGATGTTGGTGAATCAGGAAAGCAATCAGCTTCCAAGCTGCTTTTCCCACCCATCCACAGAACAGTGCGAGGAGAGCTATCAAGTAGCCTGCGTCGCGCGTAGAAATAGTGAGTCGGGAACCTGTTATGCTGCCATAGCTGTGGTCTGTCCATTGGCCTGTGTGTACTTGCTCTGACATGTTTTTGCTTAAGAATGCAGCAATATGAGCAGTAATGAGCCTAGTCTATCGTATATCAAATTGTCAGGTTATTTTTGCCGCAGCTCACAACGAGCTTATCAGGTGTTTTCTTCCGCACCTTGCAAGGACGAGGCGCAGGCGTTTCTCGTGTGGTACTTATCAGACACACAAAAGATTATGCATCTCTCCACAGCCTCGTGGTCATAGACTCTTCCACCATCTGTGACATACCCCTCATTGACCTATTTTTAGGCCGAAGATAGTGGTAACACACTGATGATGTTCATTGGCCGGAGTTTTGCTGCGAGGAGGGACGAGGCTGTGAAGGAAGCCGCGAAGCAGCTGTCATTGGTGCGGACATCAGACTGCTTACATGGCCTTCACCAAACGGGCCTAGCTTTACATAAGCGTGAGTGATAAGCCAGTATCAGATGAGGGGTAATGTAATACCGTACACGATGGCGCAGTTGTAACATGCGGTCTGGAAGAAGCCCTGTGGCATTATAAAAGTGCGTCTCCGCTCCAATTCACGCATAGACACACGACTTAGAAGCACCCATCACAGGCACATCCTGGACCACTCTCGCCATGTTGATCCTTGGTGCTGTCGCATTGTGTGTGGTACAAGTTCTAGCCATCCCTGCCCAACTTGCTCCTCGCACAGTGTTAGCCTACCCCAATTCAACCTCTGGTAATTGGGGTACCGTCCACAACACAAGAGCTACAGGATGTGCCCTGACGTTTACGGAGTCGCATACTCTGGAATATCTCGTCCAGACTAATGCTACCTACACTTACTGGAAATACTTCGAGAATAGCGTTCCAACCGAATATTGTGTTCAAACATCTACTCTCACAGACACAATCTATGATTACCCAACCTGGAACACGGCTTTGACGCCTTGTACCTCGACTATGACGAGGACAAATATCCATGAAGAGGGTAATAACCTCAGGGATATCTCTGTTGCCCAAAATGGAAGTACCTACTCAATCTTCATAGATTACGACAACGTTTTTGTCACCTTTCCTCCTCTACCTCCGGGTGTTTGCGCAACAGACATCACGAAAACTTACTCCTATGCTTGGGGTGGGCCTTACTCTGTTAGCGAGGTATCCTTGGGCTGTGGAGAATACACAACAATATTCAATGGTTATGGCAGCGATGGCAACGAGGATGGCACCGACAACCTCGCACAGGAGTGGCCTCCAGTGCAGCTGATACCTTCAGGTCAATGTCCAGGACCGACTTCCGCCCCTATCACTCCTCCTGCAAAAAATCCTGAGAGTACCCCAACAGTTACAGCAGCCCCTGTCCCGACGCCTTCTGTGCTATCGCCCTCGACCACCTCTAGCACAGTGCATCTTACACCTACACCCAGCACTGTGGTAAGTCCTTTGCCCAGTTCAATACCAGCCTCTGTGCCTGCCTCAACTCTTTCAACACAATCTGTCTCGACTGAACCTTCCTCAGTACCTCTGCCGTCGCAGGTACCTTCAATGACAATCCAGGTACCAGGAACAACAGTCTCGACTGCGCCAACTCCACCAGTTTCTCCCTCTATGGAGCAACCTGTACCTTCTGCACCGGCGGCAAGCCAGGACTCTCCTGTGTCAGCTCAACCTATCCCGCCGATTGAGCCTGTCCCAACTACGCTAAATCCACCAGTTTCTACCTCTTTGGCGCAAGATTTACCTTCTGTACCAACGTCAGTCCAGAACTCTCCTGGATCAGCTCAACCTATTTCAACGATTGAGCCTGTCTCGACTGTGCCAAGTTCACCGAGTTCCGCCTCTATGGCGCAACTGCCTGCTGTGCCGACTTCAAGCCAGGATTCTGCTGGGCCACCTCAATCTATTTCGTCGACTGAGCCTGGCCCAACCATTCCAAACTCAGGAGTCATCCTACCTCCAAACCCGAAATCAACGCAACCGACTCAAATTTTGCCCCTACCTCCGCAGACATCTGATAATCCTGGGACCCTGGCTACGACTCTACAATTCCAACCTCTACCAGTAATTACTGGATCCTTCCCATCGCAAATTCACCTTACACCAACCCCTGGCACCATTTCACCGGCATCAAACTCAGTAATTCCTATCAACACCATCATCACGATATCTGGCGTTACCACCACAACACTCAGTACAGCCCTAGCTGTACCAAGCGTCTCACAAGGCTCAATTGTAACACTCAGCACGCTTCTGACGATACCCAGTGTCACAACCTACAATCTTGTTACAGTCATTTCACAAGCGCCTAACTTAAAATCGTCACAATCGACAGATATCGTGCTTCCTATCAATACTATCATCACCATCCCCGGAGTGACCACCACAACACTCAGCACAGCATTAGCTCTACCAAGCCCTTCAGAAGACTCGGTCATAATACTCAGCACGCTTCTGACGATACCCAGTGTCACAACCTACAATATCGTGACAGCCATTCCACAGTCGGAAGTCCCTGGTACAATATCAGCTATCGTGCTTCCAGTCGATACTGTTCTCACCATACCTGGCATCACCACAATCTCCGTCAATACAGCGTTGACTTTTTCAAGCACTTTCGCACCTCCTGTTTCTGCCGATGAGGTCACGACGCTCAGTACAGTTGTCACGATACCGAGTGTCACCACCTTTGAGTTCGTCACAGTCGTCACGACAACTCCAGCTCCAACCCCACCCAGCGAACCCTCTATCTCGTCTGGCACCAGTAGCGGCACTAAGCCTGGTTCTAGCTCTGCAGGATCTAGTGTCAAGAGTACGATGAAGGTATGTCTTTTCATCTTGGCAAGTCATCTTGAACTACCATAGCTAACACTCATCTCATAGGGTACTACTCAGCTAGGTGGCTCGGTCGCTGAGACTCTGACCTCACAGCCAACATCTGTAGCTCCGTTTGTTGGGCTAGCTAATAAAGCGCCACCCGAGCTTTGGATGTCGTTGTTGTGTGGGCTTGTGTTGGGTGTGCTTGTGCTTGTCATTTAATGGTGAGAGTTTGCTATATACTGAAATTAAGAAGTTGCTGTATATATGGCGGCGAGTTCGCTGTACTATATAGGTGACACTGAACAGGAAGATGTTGCTGTGGATCATAGACTTGGAGTAGATAGCTTACATGCTGGAAATATTGTAATGTAATTGATAGACACTCCCGAAGCGAAGCATTCTCTTCTAGAACCGAAGAAGTTTCTTTACACCAACAACATGCTCATCAAGGGGCCTCCATGTGTTCTTGGAACGTGAGTGATTCGTGGTGTATGCTCTAGGTCAATCGGCTTTGTAAGACTCGTTCAGTTCGTCGAAAGTCTAAATTTGAAGCTAGCCCAAAACGGTTTGAATATCGCGTCATGGCAGCACTATCACCCCGCCAGCAACTACAATATTGTGTGTATTCATTCTGATTTGGTGCATTGACGACGACGACGTGTCTCAGCATTGTTTCAGAACACGCACTCTTGGAAGGCCCCTTTGACGTCTTCAATCACGTGATTGTTTGCAGACAACACGCAATTTCCCATTACAGGGCAGGGCAAACGACAACACCTCAGCACCCTGTTGATACTGGTTGTGGCATAGTATGGCCTCTGAATTATAGCTTCCTCCTACCAATTGACTACTCCTCCGCATCTACGGTCGTTCCCGGAAGCCTCACAGTCTCCCGCCATTTCCTGGCAATATTTTGTGACAACACAACCAAGATTACCACGGATCTGCCTGCGTGGCTATATCAACCGCAACAATGTCATCCTGGCTACCGGAGCAAGAGCCTCTGCGCCAGCTGATTTCATTCCTCAATGACTCACTCAGCGGACGGGATTTCAATGTCCAGCGCAAAGCAGAGCTGGTTCGTAAGATTAGATGTGTATGGTATAATAAGAGTCAATAACTGATTAAAGACGTCTGCTACTCCTATAGATGCTCAAGCAAGCCAAACAATCTCCAGACTTTGCCAACTACCTATGTTTCCTCCTTACGAACCCCACGAATCCAGTCTCAGCAGAGTTTAAGCCAGATGTACTCCATTCAGCACGTAGCGCCGGCGGTATTATGCTCAAGAATGATATTCGGGATCGATTCCCTGCCATGTCACCTACCACACTTGTCTATGTAAAGTCCACAATCCTCACTGGTCTTACGGACTCGAATGCACAAATCAGAAACTTTGCTGGAAATGTCATCACAGAACTTGTACGACAAGCAGGATTCAAGGAATGGCCGGAAGCACTACCACAACTACTTGGTATGGTTGGAAATCAAGGTGGACAGGTCTCCCCGGAAGCGCAGGAAGGTGCAATGAGTGCTTTATTCAAGGTGTGCGAGGACAACAAGAAGGCTTTGTGCAAGAATACAGGTGGACAAAGGTTGATCGACCATGTCATACCGAAACTCTTCGAAGCAATGTCAAGCCCTTTGTCAAAGGTTAGGGCGAACGTCATTGCGAGTTTGAGCATCTTCATTGTGGAAAAGGCGGAATATATACTAAAGAATCTGGATGAGTTTATGACAAGACTGTTCAGTCTTGCGACAGACAGCAGTGACGATGTCAGGAAGTACATTTGTAGAGCTGTTGTGCAGATTGCGGAAGTTGCGCCCGAGAAGATCGCACCACATATGGAAGGACTGGTATCGTTTATGCTTGCTCAACAACGGAACGAGGACGACCCGGATCTGGCACTTGATGCGGCGGAATTCTGGCTTTGTGTTGGTGAAGATAAGCAGTTGCGCCCTGGTCTTGGCCCATACCTCCCGAGCGTCGTGCCAGTATTGCTACAAAGTATGATCTATGGCGAGGATGATGTGCTGCGGCTGGAGGCAGAAGTGGAAGATGCGGAGGCAGAAGATCGTAAACAAGATATTAAACCACAGTTCGCGACATCGAAGGCAGCGAAGAACGTGTCAGCAAGTCCTGCTGCTTCATCTGGAGTTGTTCTGGAGCCGGAGGATCTTGAGGATGGCGAGGTTGAGGATTATGACGATGACGACGACGAGGACGACCCAGAAGAGCAATGGAATTTGAGAAAGTGCTCAGCTGCTGCGCTAGACGTCATCGCTTCAGTCTTCCACGAGCCTGTATTCCAAGTCACGCTACCTTTTCTCAAGGAAAACTTCACTCATGCGGAGTGGCCAAATAGGGAAGCCGCTGTGCTTGCAATTGGCGCAATCGCTGATGGGTGTATGGAAGCCGTCGCTCCGAATTTGCCAGATCTCATTCCATACCTCATTGGCTTACTATCAGATCCCAATCCAATGGTACGACAAATCACTTGCTGGTCGCTAGGACGCTACTCTGGCTGGGCAGCACATCTTGACGCTGCTGGTAAAGAACAATTCTTCCTACCGATGATGGACGGTATCCTCCAGAGAATGCTCGACGGAAACAAGCGGGTACAAGAAGCAGCAGCATCTGCATTTGCCAACCTTGAAGAACGCTCTGGGAGTGAGCTGGAGAATCCGAAATACTGCGAGGTCATTGCACGTCAATTTGCTGAATGTTTCGAAAAGTACAAAGACCGTAACATGTTCATTCTGTATGATTGTGTTCAGACTTTGGCTGAGCATGTTGGCGCAACTCTTCAATCACCCGAGCTCGTCCATACTTTGATGCCATCTCTCATGAAGCGATGGGAGAAAGTATCCGACGAATCTCTAGAGATCTTTCCTCTGAACGAGTGCCTTTCCTACGTCGCCAGCGCTCTCGGCAACACTTTCATACCTTACGCAGAACCCATCTTTTTCCGGAGTGCTAGAATCCTCGTCACCAATCTGCAAGCCGCCATTGCGGCAGCTGCCAACCCCGCTCTCGATGAACCAAATCCCGATTTCTTAGTAACCGCCCTCGACCTACTCTCTTCTATCATTCAAGCTGTTGGGCCTGATCATGCGGTCAACCTCATCACTCGAACGAATCCGAACCTGTTCCAACTACTTTCACATACTATGGTCTCGCCGAACCCGGAAGTACGACAATCCGCATATGCTCTGCTTGGCGACACTGCTATCTATGCTTTCCCACCCCTCGTCTCTTCTGGCCACCTCGACAAAATTCTGCAAGAGCTTATCGCCCAGCTCGACCTCTCTCTTAGTGCTCCATTTGCTTCAGACGAACTCCGCAATAGCTACGCCGTCACCAACAATGCTTGTTGGTCTGCAGGAGAGATTGTCAATCGTGCTCCTCGCGAAGTCCTGACAACGTTCATCGAGCCTCTGGCTACAGCTTTCTGGACAATTCTGCAGAACTCAAAAGTGCCCGCTTCGTTACATGAAAATGCCGCAATTGCTCTCGGCAGACTTGGTGGTGCTGCGCCTGATGTGTTGGCACCGCATCTCGCGACATTCATACCGTTATACCTCAGAGAGATGAGCAAGATTGGCTGGACAGAGGAGAAAGCCGCGAGTATGGAAGGAATGAGCAAGGTCGTCCTAGTCAACCCGGGTGGGCTTGAGCAGAGTCTGCTTCCTTGGGTGGAAGAGATCAGTAGGGCACCAGCTTGGATTGCACAAACATCGGAAGGTGAAGGAGGTGGTGCTTATGGGATGTTCAAGCAGGTGAGTACAGCCCCTATGATACTGAATGCCATACAAGTCTGGTGTAATGATTGTTACTGACAATGTTTCTTCTCCTAACCATAGATCCTCCACCTCTACAAACAGCACCTACCAAACTTTGGCGAGCTGCTGGGACATCTACCACCAGGCCACGCTGATATCATTCATCAGTTGTACGACGTATGAGTAGAGCAAAAGCACGATTAGCATGATGCATGGGCGTTTTTTCGTGAAAGCATTTCGAGACGGCCAAAGACTCTGGCATAACAATAAGATCATGAATAACGAATGAGGAAGATCTAGATAGACAATAAGGTCATAAATAACGAATGAGGAAGAGATGGATATAAGGTTATGAATAATGAATGAGGAAGAGATGGATACCACTTGTAGATAGATTTCCCTTGTTACTTAGATAGATAGATAGACTTATTGTCCGAGAGCATTCCTGTGAGGTGCTGTTACTTGAAGCAAGAATTTTGTGTTGGAGTGATGATGCTGTAGAAGTGCATCCTGTTTAACACACTTAAGTATAAAAAGCAGAGACTAAGCTCACTTGCTTACTTAAAAAGACTTTCACCATCGAGGATGTGTGTTCATTATACACCATACCTAACTAGTTTGCTCCTCACTCAATCTCGTGTATGAGCAGATGGTCAGCTGAGTAGACAGACGAGTCTAGTAAACCAGTTTAAGAATTGTTGGTCGTTCAGCCGTATTCGGATTAGGCTGTCAAGTCACCTGCTCGTACCCTCACCTGGTTTCGACTCTTTTTTCTTTTTTTGCGTGCTTGCTCATTCTATTGCATTGTTCATCTCCTCGATCTTTCATTGACACAATCATGTCTCGCACGTTGCACATCGAGACCGACATGAGAGACGAGAAAGCATGGCCGAGCTGGCACGATGCGTGATACCAAGCGCTCACAGTTGAAAAGTTGTGCTTCAGTTGTAGTTGCTTCCAGCATAGACTAATCTTCCTCCTCATCTCCATCCATCTCCCCTTCCTCCTCCTCCTCCTCCTCCTCACCATCACCATCCTCATCCCCACTCAGATCCGTGCCCTCCACACCCGCCTGCAACACCTCCCCCTTCGCCGTCGTCCCCGGAGGCACCACAAATCCTTCCTGCACATAACAATCCCTCAGTTCGCAATCAGCTCCAATCCTGCATCTCCGCCCAAGCACACACCCATCTAGCTTCCCCCCCGCCTCCACCACCGCGCCATCCATAAGCACGCACCTGTTCAATCTGACACCGGCTTTTTCACCACCGAGTACGCAGGAGGCGCCGATGACGCATTCTTTGATGGTTGATTTGGAGAAGAGGGTTACGTTTGCGTCGACGAGGGAGGTTGTTTGGGGCATTGTCATTTGGGGCGGGGTTGTGCTTGTGGGGTGGATTTTGTGGGTGTGCGAGAAGGAGGTTAGTGGTGTGGTGGTGGATGTGGCGCCGGAGTTGGAGGGGTCGGATGTTGATGGGAGTTTGGCAAGGGCGAGGGAGACGTTGAGGAGGAGGGGGACTGTGTCGACGCGGCGGATGAGGTGGGATGGTGGATGCGAGGGGTGCAGATAGCTGAGTATGGGAGGGATTGTTGTGATGGGTGGTGGTTGGGGATGTGGTGATGGCGATGAGGATGTTGGTGATAGTATGCGTACGCGTGAGGCGTATGGCGAGGGACTGTTGCGGCTGGACGTGGTGTTTGTGGATTGAGATTGTGATTGTGCAGGTCGTAGCACGCCGGTGCTGCTTAGACCTGCTAGGTCGATTTCGTCGTCTGCGTCGTCGAGGTGACCGTTTAGTTGGGTATTGACTTTCTTCTTCTTGGATGCTAGAGCTTCTCCCATTTGTAGCTTTTCTGGTAGTCCGTCCTGCCATGTTGATTTGGCCCACCAGCCTACTACATCTTCACTGATATTATCAAACGTCTCGTTTTCTGCCATCATATCCTTGACCCAATGCGGGAAGAAGTAGATATGTGCGTCGCGATATGTTGTCATCATCTTGACCTTTCCATGTTTTCGAAGCAAAGCATGCCGTATCCTCAGACTCTTCTCTTCCTCCATCTTATCCTTCAATACTGCTGTTGGCATCGAGACTTTCAGATCTCTAACGAAAGGTCGTAGTGAACCACTAGCCGACGGTACAGCAGGCTGTGCTATCTCTGTCGTGGCAATGAAGTCTGTCTCTTCCTTCTTGACACCAACACCTCCTTCTGCTGCATCCTTCGTTTGATACCACACTCCCAATCCGCCTCTTCGTCCACTCTGCTCAGCACTTAAGACACCGTCGATTGATCTTGCTCCTCCTAGCCCTGCCTGCAACGTCATCCATGTCTCCAGAAGAGACGACCCGTGAAGCTCGCAAACGATATCACAAGGTAAGACAATGAAATCTCCTTTTATTGCTTTCTGTACTTTAGGAAAGCGAAACAGTTCTGCCGTGCCAGTGGTGAGGGTGAGGTCTTCAGGTGAGATGATTTCGGGTGTTGGGAGGGTGGGTTGTGTTAGATATGGGTTTTGAGCAAGGGCGGCTTCGAGGGCAGGACGAGATTCAGGACTGGCAATGAGGTAGATGTCTGAGTTGATTGTCAATATTATGGATGAAGATGACTGGGAGATCTATGATCCTACCTGTCACGCCCATACGACCGCACCAATCCAAGGGATACCATATCATAGGCCGGTTCGCTATTGGAATGAGTGCTTTGGGAAAGTCTTTTGGGTTTGAATTGAATGGTGCGAGGTTCTCTCCCGGACCACATAATATGAAGGCTTGGAAACCTGTCGAGGGCAATGTGGCGTGAGGCATTGTGTTCAATTATATACAGGATATGACGTGATTGATAAAGCTGGGTGTCTGGGTGCTGAATAACACTGAAACAGTCATTGTGATCACATGCAAATATCTCAAAATCTGAAACACGCCCAACAGGCAAGATCGGCGGCCCTATATACGACTAATCAAGATCAATTCGTTAATCAAAGAGCAATGTTGTGATGATAAAGTCCAGCTGACTTATAAGGAGCATGCGCCGTACTACTCCGACATGGAAGCAATACCCAACTTGCAGTAGATTCATCTGACTTTACCTGCGCGTGGCTGGAATAAAGACGACGCTATACACCATATAACAAGGTCTATGGTAGTAAGACGTGGAAGCAAGACATTGGAAGCATACTGCTTGATTAGCGTCCTACAATCACAAAGTAGGAATTATGCAGAAGGGGCAAAGATTATTGGTCATTCGTCTTTGTGGTATATTCGTGCTCCAGTCCACCTTGACCAACCCTTGGGCTTGGTCTCTTACGGGTACACAGCAATCATCGCAAGCTCTCTTGGTGTTTGCAGCTTTCAATAAAGAAGATCGACCCAATAGTGGGAACCCAGCCTCGGAACTCTTGACATGCTTTAAAATTCCGCGATAGTGTCGCCTCGTCTCTTGCCCCTCATCTCGTACTTGCCCTATAAACACAGAAGTCAGTCACTATTCTGAATATGCCGCTTGTGTCTTGTCTGTTTTTCCAAACATAGTCCTTTCGATTGGTTGCATATTTCGGTCTCCCTCACATGATTTTCTGGTTGTGGTATCTTTCTTTTCCTGGCAGACGTGTATCCACGTAGGGCGCAAGACATCTCCGTTCCAATGGAGCACATACTATAGCGACATGGCCATGTGCTTCGGCTGACAAGATTATGGAAGAAAAAAACTCACATCGGTAGTATAGGCAAAGTAAGTAATAATACTCGGGAAGGCGAAAACATATGCGATAGTGAGCCATGCCGTCCGTGGCGTCCAGCGGAAGTACTTGTATCGGTCGACATTGAGCTCTATGAGAGAAACATGGTATTAGCTGGGCTCTTGCTTCCACGACTATTGTATCGCGCTGCCCCTGCCGAGATCCTTCCCAGGCGTGGTGAAACGAAGATGAGTCCTTCGCGTGACAGTAGGATATTGTATAGGGGTCGCTCGGCCGATAGAAGTTGTCAAGAAGAGTACGTACGGTTGTATTTAACGAGGCCGGGATCGAGCTGGAGAGCTATAAGAGGTCAGCTTGAGTTTCAACATAGCACATGTCCCTGTCTCACCCTCGACGTGACCATGGCCACCAGCCATCCTGGGGAATGTTCTGCGCATAGTGGTTGCTGGACGCTAGCTGTTTCTCGACCTTGTCGTCGTTGTCGTCAACGAGGTGCTGTTGAAGGAGTTTCGGGCCGAGGCCGGAGCCATCACCGACCTTTGACAAACTTTATCGTCACTGACAAACAGCTTTACCTTTGCTCATACACTTTTATTCCACCAACACTGCAGTATCGAATTTTTCCTTGCTTCAGCACGCATTCCCTGCACCTGTCTCGATTCCACGTAGAGTCAGTCCTCAGCAGTCTCGATACACAAACACTGCTCAGCCAGAGCTCCGAGTGCAACTAGTTTACAGCGCAGAAAACTCAAAGGGTCAGAAGACTTATTCACGACTAAGACGAGCTTCAAGCCATCTGAGCTTACGGTTCTGACTTCTTGAAAGTGACAAAAAACTCTTCCATAACCTGTATACCCAAACCAAACCAACACTCGGCACCATGTCAGGTTCCTTCGACGTCGAAGCTCTCCTTGCAGAGGAGGAAGCGAAAGCAGTTGCGGCAAACGCTCGTCGGGCTCGTCAAGCCAGCGGCTCTAATACTCGCGAAGATGGAGGACGTCTCAGCTACACCATCCGCGAAAAGCCTAACTTTGATCGTTCGTCCAACGACCGCGATGTCCGAGCCGACGGAGGTCGATTGAGCTATTCAACTCGTGAGAAGCGTAGTCGTGACAGAGATGGCGACGAGGCCATGACGAGTTCTCCATTCGACAAAAGTAATGCTCACGATAGTGCTAGAGAGAAACACGACCATCACAACAGTGCCTTCGTCGTCGACACCAATCCCGATCCCAATTATCGTGCCCGACTCCAAAGCAACGACCTTCTCGACAACAAACGCCATGTCCTCGGAGAAGGTCGACTCTCCAGCGTGAAAGACGAGTATGAAGATTCTGACAGCAAGAACAAGAAAGATTCTCATGAAGATGAAGGACGTCTACGCAGCAATGAGCGATACCCCGATAGACGAAGCGAAAGCCGCCACTCAGGCACCAGCCGCGATGTTCGTTCAGACAGGTACCGTGGAGATGGCTACTATCCAGGAGGTAGGAGACGGAGTCGCTCACCAGGAGATTCTTATCGTCCAAGGCGTGACGATCGAGATGATCGTGACCGACGTAGCCGTGATGATCGTG
>Ga0160429_1000125_pt1 | contig 99528 bp, 113 predicted proteins | sample SolpanmetagenomR_FD_108199 | JGI IMG/M metagenome (GOLD analysis project Ga0160429, IMG submission 108199) | Solar panel surface microbial communities from Lawrence Berkeley National Laboratory, California, USA - R | ecosystem: Engineered > Built environment > Solar panel > Unclassified ...
AGGCACCATGCCACCACCGACTCGTCCCAGCCTACTGGGTAGCCCTTTCCGTAGCGCTAGTGGTAGTGCACCACGTCCTGCTGCCAGTATCCTCGGCCACGTTCGCAGCATCAGCCGTGGTTCCAAAGACTTTGGCGCCTCCTTCGTCAACAGTCCCTTACGCCGCACCGAGCTTGCACCAGGTAGTGATGACAGCCCTGTTGCTCCTGCTACTCCTGTTAGGAAAAGCGGACTCAGTTCTGGTGTTACTGTGAATTCTCCTGGTGATAGTTTAAGCATCTGGGATGCATATCTTGCTGGTCTTGAAGACGATGACGAAGAAGGAGGACATAATGGAAGCTTGAACAATGTGCCTAGTTGGATGGAAGAGAGTAAGGATGTCGAGGGTCTGGATCTGGCAAAGGGATTCAGCTCGATTGGTGCTGGATTGGCTAATGCAGCTGTTTTGGCTACACCAATGGCACCACCAACCCCGCAGAGACCTGTCGTTGTGCAAGAGCAGCAGGAGGTCCCACAACAGGTTCATCCAGTCCCGGGACATTTGGTGAGACCGAGTATGATGAGGAGGGTGACTAGTCAGTTGTGATTCTGATGATAGTTTTGGTGATGTCTGCTTTTGAGACAGAATGTGATGAAGTGGCTATGTTGCAGTTGTTCATGTCTGCGACGACGCCGATTTGTTTTTCCTTTCTTCCTTTGGAGTCGGACTCTGGTTTTGATCTTGATTAATCGCGCCGCTATTGAGCATATTTCATCGGCTTTTGTCTGACGAGAGAGTTGGAATGGATGTCGTGAATTTGGAGAAAAAGAAGGAAATGGTTGCAAATCAAGAGATTGAGCTGAAATAAAAGATGATGATATTACGAGAAATAATGAGTGGTGGTCACAGATTGTCTTTTTTGTTCTGCTGGCGAGGTTGGAGAAGAATGGTCTTTCGGTTTGATCTGGGTACAAATGCGATATGCAAGCAAGCGAGTTCTGTCTTTGGTTACCTAGTTAGTTTTCTTGAAATGGGACTAGCCCGCTGTTTTAGCAAATGAAAACGAATTTCAAGTCAAATGAACACTGAGATAGGGAAGAGGCGAGTACGTTGGCTGATATAGTGAGAGATGCGCGTATCATTGTTTGTATGTTATTGTTGTTGTTTTGCTCAGCCAAGTAATTTGGACTGTTTTCCTCCCCAGATAGTTCTAGTGAATGTTTACTACTGTGGTAACCAAATTCGACTTTTGGTGTTTATTTAGACGCCAACGTGGTGGCGTCTGAACCATAATAGTAGTAAGTGCGTGTAGTGTCAGGTCTGCTTGTTATGTGTAAACATAACACAACACAATACGATACAGATAGAGCTCGCCATTCTCTCACTGTTGCATGTATAAATATGTCTCTGCTGATCTAAATAACAACAACAACAACAACATCAACAAACATCGTCTGGGAGCAGAAATAAAAATATCACCTAGGCAAATAAACCCGTGGGATTTTCGAAGCTGGTAATGGATGCGCACCATGCCAATGAAAGGAAGAACATGCTCACTCTTTGCATTATTCGTGATTACATGGTTTGCTTAATTACTGTAACTTGTCCACAAGCGCATTCACACTGAAATCTCCTTCAAGTATTAAACCCACATCCACTCATCATGAAATCCAGCTTCCCCATCGGCACGCCCTGCATGCGACAAATCGCATAAGGCATCGACAAATGAAAGAAGAAATTCGGCATCAGAAACTGTCTCAAATAGGTCGCGCCATCATCAAACGTGAGTTGGCGACCAACACTCTCATTAGTGATTCTATACAAAGGGTACTTATTACAAGAGACTATACATAGGATTCGTGATGTAAGAATAGGTCTATTATCTACACAAGGCTTCATAGTGCCAAGTATCCAGCAACGCCATCGTATTATGCGGTTGACCAGTGTCCTCGGCCCCTAACGCCCACGCCATGCATGCTTTAGTGTTATTACAGGATGGTCGTTTCAATGAAAACCATTAGCATCTTAGTGCTTTGCTTAAAGGTCGTGATGCTGATCTCCGCTTATTTCTTGTCGTTAATAGAGGTGGTCGTGTCTTCGGTATTTTCAAAGAAGCCAGGCAAGTAGATCTTGGTATTCTCATAGACAAGAAACGTCACACACGTCGACGGAAGAACGCGAATGATGTTAGGACCCAATCTGTCACACCATTGTCAGCATCAAACACAAAGAGCAAGATGGAAGAATCGAACTCACCCCTTATAAAACCCACCCAATCCCTCCTTTGCCCAAACCTGCCTCATGACATCCCTCGCATTGCCATACCTCTCCTTGGCATCATAAACCTGCAATCTCGCTCTAACAACCTGATAAGGGTACGTGATTCCGCCCGCAAAAATCTTGCTCACAGCGCTCAACGTCAAGAAATCCCAATTGCTCAAGGTCGCATTCTCCTTGCGCACCACCGCGCCCTCCTTCACAATATCCTTGACGCTTTGACCCGCGCGATTCGACGCTCGCCAGGACTTGAGCTTTTCATACGCCATGAATTGAATCGCGCCGTGCGAAACACCAAACAGACTCGGCAGTAAACCGCGGTAGAAACCTTTAATACCTTCGGCGCGCCAAATCTGCCTTGTACCGTCGCCGATGGAGGTGTAGGCGCCTGGTGTCTTGCGTGATGTCGAAAGCATGCGTGTCTTTATCACCCATATTGGATTTGTGAATACTGCGGTGAGAATGCCAGAGGCGCCGGAGGCGACGAAGTAGTCGGCTGAAGCGAGTTGGGGTGACCCGTGCCAGACTTGAAGGATGTCTTTGATGTTGCGGTACCACATGAAGTAGAGACCCCAGCTGATTGAGTTGCCGATGATGTTGGGGGTTAGGCCGCGGTAGAAGCCTTGCCAGGGACCATCGGTGCGGAGGATTGTGCGGGCGATGGAGAGGGAGGAACCGAAGTGGGATTTGGATGATTGGTCGACTGAGAGGTGACTGTGTTAGTTAATGGAGAGTAGAGGGGAGGTGAGCACGCGAGCATGTAGGATTCGCTTCCTTCTTCTTGCATTATTTCTTGCTATGCTACGAACCTTGAAGCCTAGTCTTGACGACATCAAAAGGGTGGACGACAAGCGTTGACACTACACCGGCGGAGAAGCCGGCGACGATCTCGACGAGAGAAGGAGGGAGGACATGGAGGTTTGTTGGTTTCTGCTGCTCGAGTGGAGGATAGACTCTGGGCATTTGAGGTTTCTCCTCACTAGCATAGCATGTGGCGTTAGTGATGCGTAGAGGATATTAAGCGAGTGACGAGTAATTGTAGCTGGGGAGGGTGGTGGTGGTGGTAATATATATTGTTCCATGTAAGATTCAAGCACGCGGTCAAGAGGCATTGGGTCTGGGCCGAGGAGAAGAATCCGAGCCGCATTACGTAAGAAAACGTACCGATGACTACGCAAACCCACAAGGAACTAGATCTGATGGACATGTTCTTGTAATTGTGAATCGAAGCTTTGAAAGTGATACTGAAGAGAGACTGAAAGATACTGAGTCCCAGTGATAGAAAGGCTGCGCTTCACATAATATACTTGCGACAACAGCCTCTAAGGCAACATCAGGCTTCTGAGCGCAACTGCGCATTCCTGACCGAGACCAACCACCTTCACATCCCCATAACACACACCTCCCTCCGCGCAACCATGAGCTATCTCTTCTACAGCTTCTGCTTCTTCCTCTTCGCCATCAGCACAAGTACGTCGCCCTGTCCTCCCTCCCACACCTCTCCCGGCGCACACACACACTAACCCCACCCTCACAGCCGCCTTCGCAACCCGCTTCGCCTGGCTCCCTCACCTCCCCCCACAACTCCGTGCGCACCTCCCACCCCTCCCGCAATCCATCTCGCGCCGTCTCTCCGTCTTCCCCGACCCATCCTACACCGACTCGACCACCACTCTCTCCGATGACGGCCAAGGCAGCTCCTTCTCCTTCCGCCGCTTCAGTCTCTTCGCTCAGAAATACAGCCCGCTTCCTACGACGACCTTTTTCGACGACGCCGCTGCGGGTCTTCATAGCAGTAACTTTGATTTGAGCGGTAATATTGAGGCGGGAGATGCGAGGAGTGGGTTGGATGCGCAGGGGAAGAAGGAGGTGCTGGCGGTTATGAGGAAGAGAGGGGTTGGCTTTGATGAGGCGAGGAGGCTGTTGATGGAGGATAAGTTTAGGAAGGCGGGTGTTGGGTTGGATGGACGGCCGTTGGATCCGAAGGCTGTGACGTTTTCTTAGTCCAATCGGAGAGCTGGCGTGTGGATGTAGCTGGAGGCAGGTTCTGGATTGTGTTGAGATAGTTTCATGGATATGAGCCGGTGGGATTCGATCATCGGAAAGGTTCAAAGGCGCAATGGGAGAGATACCATGAAAGGACAAATTTCCTATTTATAACTTCACACGCTTCCGTCTGGCGCTATCTGGGTATATCAATCCATCTTAACAGAGACCTCTTCGTGTCTGCCCATACTGTCCTCCTTCTTCGTCTTCTTCCGTGTCAATCATCGCGCACAGGGATCTTGTTGCCGTTCCGCGACATACTTTTTGGCAGGACTTGGTAAAGCTTCCACAGACGTGTCGTCTGATTCTGAGCATTATGATAGTCCCCGGACCATATCGTGGTATGGTCGTGGATTCTGGCAATACCTTTCTCCGTGATCTTGAAAGAGCTTGGGATACCGTCCTTTCAATCGAATACATTACACCAATCATGTTACTTTCAGATCACCTGCCATATTGTGGATAGCCTGGGGGTGGTGGCATTCCTGGTGGTGGCATTCCAGGCGGAGGAGCCACAAAACCGGGAGGTCCATAACCTTGAGGGGGCTGAGGAGGATAACCCATTGGTGGTCCTGGTGCATACTGCTGTTGAGGTGCAAACCCAGGTGGAGGACCGCCATATCCAGGCAGGGGTCCAGGAGGTCTTGCTGGCAGACCGGAGGGTGCAGGAGGTAGAGGCTGGGTGTTCATTTGTCGTTGTGGTGGTAGACCTTGTGGTGGGGGCAAGTAGCCATGTCCATTCATCATTCCTGATGGTGCTGTCGGAGCCATTGGTGTCTGGGGTTGGAAAAGCTGTGATGGAAGTGGTTGGATTGCTGGTTGCACATTGTGTTCTCGTGCTTGTTCTGCAAGCATGCGCTCTGCTGCGTCACCATGTCGTTCACCCTTGCCATCCTTTTTGTATGCGTATTGCACTGAGATTTCCTTATTTGATAGATATTGCCCATGCATGTTTGCGATCGCAGAGTCGGATGCTGTGAAGTCGTTGAAAGACACGAAACCATAACCTTTGGATAGGTTGGCATCGTCGCGTGCAACCTGAAAGAGTTATTAGCTTGCGCCTCGTTTGAAGTTTCGTTTTACAGACATACCTTCGGCGGCGCAACCAGCGGTCCAAATCTCGAGAACGTCTCATACAGCACTCTTTCGTCTACGCTTGGATCCAGATTGCCAATAAACAGCTCAGCTCCGACCTCCACCGTCTTCTGCTTGTCTGCGGATGCTTTGTTCACTCGTATTGGCTTTCCATATAATCTGACCTGGTTCATGATCTTGGCAGCATAGTCCGCATCCTCCTCGCTGATGAATTCGACAAATCCATAGCCTTGATGTGTTTGGGTGACGCGGTCTTTTGGGAGATGAACATTGACAATACGACCGGCTTGAAGCATCAGCTCCCAGACCAGACTGTCGCTAACGCGCTCATCGAGGTTACCGACATAGACAGTGGCTTCTTTGTCTTGTTCCCTAGGATGTGTGAGCTGGTGTAAGGAGACCTGGAGAGGTGTGAGGAAGAGGATCTAATGAGAGCGCATGAAACTTACCAGTGCCTGCCGCTTGCCATTGTTGTGATATGTATTTTGGACGGATGCTGCAGTAGACTAAATTGAAAACCACTCTGAAACACTGCCGGCGCAACCTCGGAACCCTGATTTTCAAAGTAGTTTGACGTCGAAAGATTTGGAGAACATCCTTGACATCATTCACCAAACAACTCACAATGTACAGACCACAATTATCAGAGGAGACTAAGGTAAGGATGGCCCCGCAACAATATCATACAATAAGCTGATAGGTCCCAAGGAGCGCATTGCGCGCGTGCTCGACATGTCTAGAGTTGCCATTCACTAGTATGTCAACCCTGTGCATTCAGCTGTCTTTGAATGTGCTAACATCATTGCAGTGGCTGGCTTCCTCTCATCATATATCTTGGTACGACGCTGAATATCTACGACGTACAGAATTCGGCACACTAACAAAAGACCAGGTTTCACTCGTAGCGAACCAAGACCATCGCTCATCAGGATGCTCCTACCATTGAGTTAGAGGAAGAAACAAATGCTGGGGGTCCGGGGATCGGGATGGAGCGCGATCGGGAGGTACGAGCTGTGTGTTAGAACAGCGAAATTGAGCTTGGGGTCAAGAGCTCTAGGCTGTGAATTGCAGGCGAACTAAATCCGCACCCGCAATCACATCGAGGAGGAGCAACACGCATCGACAAGGCTTCGATTTCAGGGCATGAAGGACAGTATGCTATACAACTATACTCTAATCATCACCTCCTCACCTCCGTTTGCCCGCCTTTGGTTTTGCAAACTCCAGTGGTAGCGTCAACTTGGCCATCCTATGCATGGATGCCTCTGCTTTACTCAGCTTCTGCTTGTTTCGTTCACCTTCCGGCATTGGCGTAACTTTTACACCGATTTCGTGGTAGTATGTGGCGATACTGTTCGCAAAGATCAGCTTCATTGTTTGTGATGGTGACTCTGCGCTTGACTTACATAGAAGGCGTGAGGCCAAGATCTTCCCTGAGATCGTGGGTATCGGTAGTGAAGTTGTCAACAATCAGTGATAAAGCACAGAGATGAGTGATGAGGTTGTCGACGTGCCACTTGGACATTGTTCTGTGAACAACATCATCAGTAGAGCCCAAACAAACAACTATTCTGCACACTTACGGTCCATCTGTAAAACGCCTCTTGACCGTCTCCAGCAAGAAAGCCTCCTCTCCCATAGCGTTGGCCAACTTATCCCGTAATGGCAACTTCCGTCCTCCATTCTTGCCTCCAGCCACGAGCGCTTGATAGAACTTGATGAGTACCAACATATATCTTAACACTTTCAGCTTTGGAATGTCATCGTTTTGCAGTAGATTTTCCACCCTGAACGCCACAAATCTGCTCGACGATTCAATAGCCTTGCCTGCCTCATGAGCTTCAACCCATGGCCGTACTTTCACTTCTTTTATAGTTTCTACGCCGATAATCGTGCTTATTGGATAGACGTCCTTGGGATGTTCTGCCTGTTCATTTGCTTTAGGTCTTGGTTTGCCCTCATCCACTTCAGCCTGCAACGATGCTTGAGTTGGCGCACTAGCTGCTGCAGCTGCCATAGACTCCATGATAGCAGCTTGCGCCGGATCTGCTTTGATCGCTTTACGCACTTCTTCCTGATCCAAGTCTTCTCCTCCCGCTTGTTGTGGTGCAATGGCATTTTCTGTCAACGCATTAATAGCTTTCTTTGCTTTCTTCGTTCCGAATGTCATTCCAAGATCGAATCGTTTAGAGCGCATGGTCTCGTTGGTGCCCGAGGCGACTCTGTCAACTTCTTCTGCATGTTTTTCTCGTGCTTCTTGTTCCTCTGATCTGAGTGTGCTTCGTACAGTAAGCTTTCGTGCTTCGACTACCTGTAGCTGTTTCTTGATGGGGTCGAATACGCCGACATAGTGTTTGAGTAATGCTTCTGCGCCGACATCTTGATTCTCACGTGCCGTATAGTCGATCTTTGGGTGGTCTGATGAGTGTAGTAGTAGTTCTTCGGGAGCTTTTGCGTTTTCCCCCCGTGGTCGCGAGAATGCTTTGAATTTAATGGTTTTCGGCACAGCCAGTCCAGATGCTGAGGCAATGAGCGGACCTCGTTTAGGATCTGCTTGAAGGTGTTGAACATGAATCATAGAAGGATTGCCATCTACTACACGAGTCTTGCTGGGCGTGCTGACGTGGTCACTAGCTTCGGCCTGCCTCTTGCGCTTCTTGTCTCTTTTCTTCTCTTTCTCGGACATCTTAATAGAATGGTGTTCTTGTTTGGAAATGAAGACCAATGAATTGATGTTTCAAAAAAGTTTCCAATGCAGCCTAGCGCCTTGGCCCGCATGTTTTACCACTCTTCGATTAAGGGGCCTGCCATGACGTCTAGCGCAGTGCGGCCTGCCAACTAAAATGATGTCTCCCGCATCTGTATGATGTGACACGAAATCCTGCGCCCAAGGCCATAGCGCCTCGAGGCAGAATCAGTATACTAGTAACAACATGGCCGAGATGGTTTCAAATGCTGTCGGCACGGCTGGGCAGGCCGCAAAAGGCTACGCTGTTGCTGCCGGAGGCCCAGCTATCGGCGGAGCAGTCATGGACCAAGCCAAAAAGGCTGGACTCGGCGATGTCAGCAAACTAGGAGCTGGAGATGTCGCTGGGCAAGTTAGCAAAGCTGCGACAGGCGCGGTCGGGGGGGCCGCTGGCGACGTAACGAACAGAATGATGGAAGCAGGAGGAGGAGTCATGGCTGCAGGAGAAGAAGCGATGAACAAGGGCATGAATATGTTCGAGGATGTACTGGATGCTGCGGAATTGGGAAAGCTCATGGATGATATGGGCGAGTGGGCAGAGAAGCATCCGAAGTTAGCCGTATGTCAAAGATGGGGATGTTATATGTACAGCATCACTGACACTATTCGATACAGGTTCTGGGTATACCGAAATTGGTACTAGGCATTCCTGGAATCATACTGTTTACCTTCTTCACCGTCGTCATCTTCGTCATATCTCTCGTCCTGGCTTTGGTTCTTGCCCTGGTCGTCGCTGTCCTCTTCCTGATTGTCTTCATCCTAATCACGTTGCTGGTGATCTTCCCGCTATTCTCAGGAATATTTTTTGTGGCTATCTTTGGTGGTCTCTTCGGACTTTTATTCTATTTCATGGTCGTTAAGAAGGCTAAAGCCAAGTATGGACACCTCATTCCAGACAAGGAGAAGTTTGAGCTTCCTAATGCACCAACAAATGAGCCAGTATTCAAGCGAGGAACAAAACATAAGCTACCAGCGAAGAAGCCAATGCCCGAAAAGAAAAGCGAAACTGCGACAAAGTCTGCAGAGATTGGCAAAAAGCCCAGCAATCCTGCTTTCAAAAAGGGCACCAAGTCCAAATTGCCATCCAAGAAAAATGCCACGGCCCAGACGCAGGAAGGGGCCAAATCAGCCAAAGACTTCCCGAACGTGCCCCAACATGAGCCCGGACACGAAACAAAAGCAACGGGTAGCGAGAGGAATCCGAGCACTAAGCCGAAGAAAAGGGTACCAAAGAAGAGGACGAAGGAACAGCCAATACCAGCAGAGTGAGTATTGCAACGCGTGTTGATGGTTATAGTAAAGCCGGTAGAGCTTTCCTCGATTACGTGATAGTCATCCAAGAAAGACCTTTCTCTTTCCGCACTGGATGAGGTGTAGGACTAGCATCCCGTCATCCAGGTCGATCAGGCTTGTGCGCCGTGTCCGAGGAACTGTCGTCTTGTTCCGCATTTATGGCTTTACGAATTAAAAGCTATTCGCGAAGCGAATGAGTGGCTGTTCCAGTATCTTGGAAACCACCCTCGACCACAACATCAGACAGCCCTCACCAACCTGGTGCTGCTTATCGACCCTTTAATAAAGCCGTCCACTCATAGCTTCGCTTGGGAAGAAGTCAAATCGTCTGCGAAATGTCTGGTAACAGAGGTTAATTGGCATTCATGGTCGAGGATGTAACAGTAGCAGGTCGACACAGCACGCGAACAATTTCATGTACTCACTTCAAAGACCACACTACCGCACGCCTCCACCCAACCACTTTCTCATTCTAAAATCCGCGTCTCACCGCAGCACAACACGTGCGCAATATTCAAAAGCTCCAAGACCTGCGTCGCCCTTCAGGCGTCAACAACACAATCTTGGCTAGCATATGTTGCATATGCTAGCGCTGATCGACACAGTAGGATTATCGGTTTCCATTAAGCATGAGAGTATAGTTGAGGGTCTGGGTTGGCATATTGGAACCCATTGAAGATGATGCGAAGGTAGCAAGAGTGTGAGAAAAAAGCCTTAGTTGAAGCAAGGATGTTCAGCTAAGACGAATGGTTGACTATAGCCAAAAGAGCTTTCAAGATCCGCTGTGCTTGATACAGCACACTATGCGGCGGTAAACACCCTAGTCGCTGCTTCAGGGTGTGTTTTAACAAACATGATCAGATTCTGGCCGAGTATGCTGAGCACAATACGGTATCCAGACCTAGCATATGCTCTAACAGCGGTGCTGATCCGACATGACGGATAGAACAGACGTAGGCACTGCTCTCGTTCGTGAAGGAGGACAATGGAATGTCTGTCGTAGGCCGAGCGTTGCAGGGTTTGAAGCTGTGATGGTGAAGGCGCACATACGGCCATCACGCATTCCAATTTTCAATCGAGCATAGAATCAAAAGAAGTAGAAGACAACCTGTACATTATAAATACTCTTGCACAAAAGCAAATCGAATGGACGATTCTAGGTTGCAGTATAATTCAGTAAAATTGTTCCAAAACATTCCATTTGTACACCAAAAGCTCCATGCTAAAAATCGATATAAAAAATGTCCCTTTTCCCCCGAAAACAAGAAGTTATCACTAGTGAGCGATATAGATTTGTTTGGGATGAGATCGGTCTTAGTAGTTCTGCTTTTTTGTTGATGTTGTGAACTTATGCAGTGCGCAGTCAGCCAGATGTGATTGGATTGGGTTGGATTGGAGCGATCGTAGTAGTTCTGGGTTTTGTTAATGACGTGAATTCTCCTGTAGCCCGGTCGCTCAACACATAAAGATTCTCCGTCTGCGTCTAATCCAGTACACCACCTAAGTAGTCTTAAAAGCAGTACCTGCATGCGTCAAAGCAGTCGTATTGCCTAAAAAACAGTTAGCACACATCACTCCCCTCGCCTCCCCCGTCCCGTCCCCTAAACACATCACACAAACTTACACATCGGCACAATCGCAACCCCCGGCACCACAAGCCCCGGCTCCCCACCAAAGATCAAATTCAAATAAGCAGCCATCCTATACCCGGCACTGGCAATCCTCTCCTTAACCACCGGGGTCGCCACATTCTTGTAATAGTTGCCCTTTAGCTCTTTGCCTGCGATGTCGGCGGGGCTGTAGCCGTTGCCTGCGTAAACGGCGGTGCAGGCGAGAGTGTTGCTTTCGCCGACGTATTGCCCCATTGTTGTTGTGGGCCAGCAGGTGGAGAGGTTGGCGAGGAGGGTGCTGTTGGGTTTGAAGGTGGAGAGGATGCTGGACGCGAGGGTGGTGGCGTTGGTGTTTGAGCTGGTGGGGCGTTAGTTGGGGGTGTTATCAGGGGGGAGGGCGGAGGGATGAGGGCTGTGTTGGAAGAAAGGTGGATGGCTTACAGAGCGTTAGGAACGGTGGTGCTCCAGAAGGTGGAGAGGGTTTCGACGGCGCCGTTGTATTTGATGTTGATATTTGTGCCGGTTGCGGCAGTGTTGGAGAGAGGTGTGTGCATTGAGGGGAAGAGGGAAATCAGAAGGCGGAGGGCTTGAGACTTTTGTGCGGCAGTGGAAGGGGTGGGGTAATCAGTGAGGATGTTGGTCTGTAGGTATTAAAGGTTAGGAGAAGAGAACACAGAGCGAAATAGAAGGGTAAGTTAGACGAACAAAGTTGCCAAAGGCAGTCATGGCGCAACCAGCGGTGCTGCAGTCCTGGAGCACTGAAAGGTTACAAATAGCAGCAGGAGCGTCCTTAGGAACTGTAGGATTGACATATGTTGTCAGCTTAGCCTTTTTTACATGTACTCATGCGATGAACAACACTCACACATGGAGAAGCCGGCAGTCGACCAAGCACCTTCAGGAGTCGCAGAGTATCCGTTGCCATAACTGGCGGCGTTGACTAAAGCTACAGAAGCGTCTCCGCCGAGCATCTTGTTGACTGCCTTGATCGTTTTGGCGGTCATGAAGTTCTGAGCTACAAGGGCAACAGCTTGGGAGCCGACGGGACCGAAGGCTGTGACGCTGGGAATGGCAGCGAGGGCCATGAGAGCGAGATGAGCCAGCATCTTGTATGTAATAGTTGGTGGTAGTGACAGTATGGGGCTAGTAAGAAGCGAATGGACAGTAGCAACCAGTGCTAAAGAGTACCTTTTTGGAGTAGGTAATATGTGTTTGGATTGAAGGTATCAGAAATGGAGCATACAGACGGCGGGATGGGCAGACTTTATAATGTTATTCTCAATAGGAAAGAAGGAAGCAAGCTAGAAGCAAGGATATCCATAATCACAACAGAGTCGGCGTGTGAATGCTTGTCACTGAAAGTATGCATATGCAGACCGGCTAGCACGCAAGACGGCTAGTTGGTCACGGTTTCAGACTTGTTTCTAGTTCGACGCGTCGCAAGACCAGTGGCTTGAAGCCAAAGTCAGGGGGACTGTTGGGCGGACGGAGCTTGGCAAGCCATAAGAGGGGCGTGGCAGTCGTCGTTGGTGGTTGACCGTAGCTTGACATGGAAGACTGCCAAAGAAAGACCAGTCTGTTGCCGAGACCTGATCCAGTTGCACGACGACAGTTGCAAAGGCTTTTGATAGAAGTTGCCAAGTGGTCGGTTCGGTTGGTCTAAGATGTTTCATGCATGACTTTCCGGTTCCCCTTCAGTTGACGGAGATTTTGGATGCCGATCTCCACCAGACCTGTTTCAGATTAGTTGCATGCTTTTTGGCTTTATACACCTGCACTCATGCGGTATAGCATGCTCGTCTGTTTTATATTTCACGAGCTCACGCTTCGGACTCCGGACAGCACAGGGAAAGAAGTCAGTGCACCACGGCGAAATAGCCACAGTTGACCTTCGCGACGAGTCCCATCTAAACATCGCGCTCTAGTTCAGTAAGTGTTTGTAATCGACTATATCCTGTTCCTCTAGCCAGTCGCCGGCACTTCTGGCGCCGCAGGCATTTCAGCCCTGGCTACTCTTGCTCTTGCTGCTGCTTCAGCCTCAGCTCCGTCTGCCTCGGTGCCATCTATGGCATGCACCACATCTGCCTCTTGTCCACCCGTCGATGCCCCGCGTCCGTCGAATAACCTTATCCACCAACCGGGCGGATCCAATGGTCGAGATCCGTCGTACATTGGCGGGAAGACATCAGTAAAGAAGTAATAAGCTATACATAATCAGGTTAGTTCCCCAACCTCGTTTACTTGGCCCAGATGTGTAACCAAGAAATGTGTAACAATACTCACTGTGCCCAACAACTATGCCACATATCTCATCTTTCGGTATTGAACCATGCATGACAAATGAAAACGCAATCAGCACCCAGGGTAGATATGGCGCACGGAAGACCATCAATCCTAGGAAGCTCAATCGTGTATCTGGGTTTCTCCGACTCCAAATGTAGACAAGTGTACTGGAGAGACCTTGACCAAGGAATGGAATGGAGAAGAGTGGTGACATGGCCAACAGTAAGACGGTTGCGTATGCCAGTAACCAAGAGTATTGAGCTGGAGATCTGCCAGCAGATTCTTCCAGCAAACGGGAGTAGCGCTGGAGAAAGAATACGTGTAGCAATAGATCAAGGCTGAGTGGGCCAAAGTAGAAGAATGTCGTTAGCAGTCGCCAATACTGCAAGCTGGTATTAGTATATGGACATGTCGATTTGTTTCTTACATCTGGATCAGTCGATCCTTACCTGATTCTTGACAAAGACTGCGCGAAGACTGTAGAACAGTTGAAAGGGAGTGAGGACTTTGCATTGGACGAGGACGCTAGTAATGAGTGTGGCTGTTGTCCAGGCTCTTGTGCAAACTGGCATCTCGTAGAACCATTGCTCCAAAGGGAATTGGCCTATGCCTCCTTCACCAAGAAGGTCTGCCATATTATTGATATTGTGAGTCGCGTGATGCGGTGTGTTGAGTGTATGAGTATACGAAGGTGGCACTTGTGCCGGATGTGTATCGTGACAGCCAACGAATTTCGTTCGAAGGGCTCGCGCAAGCAATACAATTGATTCGGTAGCAGGGCTTGTGCTTCTTCTGACCAGGAGGTCAATGTAAATGAGGAAAGAAAGAAGAGGCCCTTCCGTTTGTTTGTTTTGTAATGCCTCGTGTCTGTTTCAGGCCCTCGTCATATCATTGCTTATCAGACGATAACGGATAACGGATAAATTTCGGAGGATGAACTATCAAACTATCAAACTAACAACACACCCGACTCCAACGACACTACCAAGCGAAATCACACCCGCGGCCAGATCATACTATCTTCCAGACACTATGCCTCAAGGTAAATGCAACCACCGCACCACCATTTCAAAGATAACCCCCCATCTGGCCACAAACATCGACAGATTCGTAGTTCAAGCCGAATCCACTACTCTCGGGAATGATCTAATCGAATTGTCAGTCAATTGTTCAACCCAACTCGCCATTCCCTGCACTCACCCTGAAGTAAAAGTTCGCAGCATGTCCAGTCTCCACAAACCCAATGAGATCCTTGTTATAGTACGTATAGCCCTGGCGCCTCACCGTGCCCGTCGCCCACGAAGCCCAATGATTCGCGATCGCATTCGCCATATCCACCTTGTGCCCCGGATTCAGCAGCGAGCCTAGGCGCGTAGTGTAGCTAATCTTGAAGCCAGCACCATTGACACGCTTTTCCAGAGCTCTAGCAGAGCCACTAGAGTTCGTGTTCTCCAGACCGGCAGACACAGGAATGTGGACGTGTCCCTCACCGTCGCCGAAGTCGTACACGTCATAGTTCCCGGTGTGATTGCTAGCAGCATGTATAAGTCCAGCAATGCGCGTGACCTGGAGCGGCTTACGGTCGTCGGGGCCGTACTGGCCTAGCACATGCTGAGTAATATCGTGCACACCGCCAAACGTGTGTCCATCTGCAACCAGCGCCGCGTGCACAGACGCCACCATGCCCTTTGTGCCGACATCCCTACTCTGCACAGCGTCCGCGTCGCCCTTGTAGTTGTAATTAACGCTCGCAAACACGACAGAGATTCCGCCAGCGATCGCCTTGGCCATGTTGTCACAGTTGTCGCTGCCCGGGTCTAATCGCTTGCAAATGGCGAGAGCGCTGTAGTAGCCGGTGAAGGCGGAGGACGCCCAAACAAGAGCGCCTTTGCTGGTGCCGATGGACTCGATGACGCTGGAGATACTGCTGCAGACCTCGTCATCACGACGCATGAGAGGGCTGATGGGACGGAGGGTGAAGCCGGATGCCTCGATATCGTCAGGAAGGGGAGCGGCCATGGCAGAGGAAACAAGGAGGAGGGCTGTTGCCACAGCTGAAGGAGAGGATAGCTTCATGGTTATCGATCTGGAAAGGTTGGGTGGAAGCTGGAGATGATGGTATGGTGTTGATGTGGATGTTGGTGTTGTTGGTTCTGAATGGAGCTGGGATGGTGAATTTCGTGCCTCTTTATATATTCGACTGAGCTGGCATCTCCCGCATCTCTTGTGTGGCTATGGACCCTATTCAACAAGAACCAAGCCATGCTAGAGCTCAGCCATGCTGTGAAGTGTTTCAGAATGTAAGCCATGCTGGAGCTCAGCCATGCTGTGGAGTGTTTCAGACTGTGCCTTGCACACTCCACAGCACTTTCACAACGTGACACGATCAATGGGGCGCAAAGATACCGAGCATCTCACGGTACAATCAATGCCTATCCTAGCCCATAGAAGCGAGTGCGCTCTCTCTCCATGAATCACACGACATTATGGTCTTGCTCGAGCGTTGTGTTTCAAAGCCCACAACACAATTTACAGCGCCATCGTGTCTCGACATGGCACTGCTAGTGAGCTGCTTTTTCGTGAAATATGCTTTATGCCGCTGTCCTATTTTCATGACATATGCAGGCGGAGCAGGCTTAGGCGGTGTTTCAAGTTGGAGAAAGAGGCTGAGCACTCGAAGCCGCCAAGATTCTTCCTGGCAGTGCCTCTTATACACTCCATCGAGACGCCAAGTTAGCAAGCATTCGCAGGGCTTGGAAACGGCGGGACCTTCACTGCTGTATCTAGACGAATAGCTATGGTCACACACGAGCAGAAGTTTCAATGCAGTAACAGCCAGTATCAGACTCCATCTGACGCGACCTTAGCTTGTTCTCTCCGCACTTGGAAGCAGGGTCTGGAGCAAGCAGATTAAGACTTCTCCCACGCCGAGTTGGTCAAGTAGTATGTCACCTTAAACATGAGAGTGTTTCACAGATATAAAGAAGGGTGGTTTGGAAAGAAAGGTGCTGCTTGCTTATCCGAGGTCGGCACCTGACGATAACGGATAGATCGTCCAAAATCAACATCACGTCCATTGAAACACTTCATCACACTGTCAACACACTGTCAACACCACCAGCAATATACTTTCACACACCGCATATTGTTTCGACATTGCTACTGCGCTAAAGTCCCATTACACTTGCCCCGAAACCATCTATCATAGCGTATTTCATCGAAGCACTATCACCAAAGTTTCGCCTCGAGGCGCATACCACGACAGACACGTCCCAGCCTTCGAGCTTGAAAATCCTCCCAGCCATCTTAGTCTTCAACATCGAATATTGTCGCAATCCAGGCGCAAACTGCAACAACACCTACCGACTGCGATCAACTCACTGCACTCATTCACATTGCGCGCGCGAAAGTAGCCTCTACTCAGCATGCCTCCTCGAAGAAAGAGCGGCGGCCGAGCGTCGACAGCCGGAAAGCGAAAAAGTACTGCGACAAAAGCTACGCCGAAGAAGAAGGCGATAGCAGGTAATAACAATCATCTCTTATTGTTCGCGTTCGGAGTCGCGCAAAAGCTTAGCGAAGAGATGTGCTCGTGGCAGCGTCGACTCACTTGGCGCCAGAGAGCGCAGGACAGGCTTTTCTGAAGAAGAGACGAACTTGTGATCGTTTTGCGCACGCCGAGCATGTGGAGCGATTCGCAACCTATCAGACGCGGTAGGCGAGCGACAACGCCAGGACGAAGAGAACGCTCCTATTCATACTGAGAGACTCGTAACAATATCCACGCACATCAACTAACACTCTCCTCCCCAACAGCATCAACAACCAACGCTCAAACACCCGCCCGCAAACCCCATCGCTACCGCCCTGGCACCCTCGCCCTGAAAGAAATCAAGCGATACCAGAAATCATGTGACCTCCTCATCGCAAAGATGCCATTCCACAGAGTCGTACGTCGTTAATTCCTCATTCCTCCCAGTACACTCGAATCCTCATATCCACATCAAACATCTCCAATTCTAATAACATCGATTATAGGTCCGCGAAATGGCCACAGACATGCTCGGCGAAGCCCCTCGTTTCCAGTCACAAGCGCTCATGGCACTCCAAGAAGCAGCAGAAGCGTATCTAGTGCATCTGTTTGAAGACACGAATTATTGTGCGATTCATGCGAAGAGAGTGACGATTATGCAGAAGGATATGCAACTGGCGAGGAGGATTAGAGGCGACTATATTTGAGTTGGTTTGGAAAGGGCTGGACTGGACTGGACTGGACTGGACTGGTTTGGACTGGACTTTGTGGCGTTTTCAACAATTGTGATGAATTTGATGGCATATGTTGTGGAGGGAATTGTGGTCTGGCCGGCGTTTCTGGCATTGGTTATGTTTTGGGACGGGAGAGGAGAGGGGGGAATGGCATGTCACACTCAGGCTTCGAGATTAGGACTGCAGATCTCAAGGCCGGTAAAGAAGATTCAAACAAGCTTATCGCCAAGTATGAATCATACCAGAAATACTATGCACACTTTCAAGACCTACCAAATTGTTACCAAATTGCGGCCACCTTTCAACAGCTGGCACCCTTCCCTCGTGCCCGACCTTCGAGTCTAAACCTTCCCAGTCCTCGCCCTCTTCTTCTCCTCCAATCTCCTCTTCGCAGCCTCTTTTCTCTCATCACTCAACGTCTGCGCACTCGTCTTATCCTTGGCAGCAGTCTCTCGTTTTGCTTCCACCACCTCCGGTCGTCGATACGATGCCGATGCCGCCGCGGTGTTTGTAGTAGCAGATACTTTGACGTCTAGCGGAAAGGGCGAGCTGGCGACGGGATTTACATCTCGTTTACTCAATGGCTGACGTGCTGGACTTTTGTATGTAGTCGTGTCGGCGGCGACGTTTTGAGGGTCGCCGCGGGAACGTATTCGACTTGATCTTTCGCGTGTTGATGCCGCCCATATGTCGCTGCCGTCGAGCGCTTGTGGAAGTGGCGAGCTTCCTACATTCGGTTCCTGTCTGGTGGCACGCTGCGAGGAAGCGGTTTTATCAGTCCCCTCTGGCAGGGTGGAAAGCTGAGCTTCCATCGCTTTGACCTGCGCTTTTAGCCGTTCAATCTGCTCGTCTTTTTTCTTGAGAAGCTCGTCATGTTTTTTAATCTCCTGCCTTTCTTTTGCCAGTTCCGCTTTGTTTGCGGCTCTCTCCGCACGCACTTTCTCAATCTCAACTTGCAATCGCTCGTTCGCTTTTCTATGCCATTCCGCCTCTCGGGCATCTTCGTCTCCCTTGTTGAAATGCTGACTCCTGGCTCGGCGCTGGTTCTTCTCCTCTTGCAGTTCTGTAACCGCAACTTCGAGCTTGGACACGTACTCTGAGACCTGTTTCTCCAGGTCGACGACGCGTGCTTGCTCGTGACGGAGCTCTTCAGCGAGCGTGGCGGCTTCGCTGTCTTTGTGGCGGGCGTACTTTTTGGCGAGTTGTTCTTTTTTGGCTAGACGTTTCATTTCGTGAGTGGATTTGTGCGAGTACATGTCGTATTCGGATTTCCAGTAGGTGCCGGAGGTGGAGCGCGGGTGTGTCATGTCTGTTGTGATGTCGTCGATGGAAGCGGCGCGACGGCGTGGTTGAGAGGATGTTGATGTGGATGTTGGCTTTTTCTGGCTGATGTCCTTGGGATCCTTGGTGAGTATCACCCCCTTCTTTGCCGTCCATGGACTGGGGAATCGTCCTGGTATGTCGCGCGGTGTAGGCGCAGTAAGACTCGGACCTGCTATATCTCTGCCCTCCCAGGACACTTCCTTTCTCCTACGCGTGGCGCCAGTGCCTGGCGTGAGCAGTATACCGCGTTGCTTTCCAGGAGACGGTTCGCCTAGGGAGCCTCCCTTTGCACTCTCACTGGCAGTGCGTCGTGGAGGCGTTTGTGCTGTTTTATTTGGCTCTGATGTGCTGCGGCGCGCGTGAGGTCGCTGTCTAGCTATTTCTTCGGGTGCTGGCGTGCCCCAGATGAGATGCTTGAAGGCGCGAGCGGCAAAGACGGGACCAGGTGTGGTTGGCGCATCGTCGGCGATAGCATTGTCGTCGTCTAAAAGAGTTCTTATCAGGAGCTCGTGGTCTTCTATCGAGGCATATCTTGTCGCTGGGGAAATGTCTTTACCTTCTGGTACGTCGCGGTTTGTCGAGAGCCAATCTAACATGATTGCTTGTTCAAGTAGCGATAGCGGGCTTGCTTACTTGGTCTACTGCTGCTGTGAACTGTGTATTATGAGAATATGGATAATGTTAGTGCTGTTGAGTGTGTTTGTTTACTTGTGGTTGCCACGTGCTCCCGATAGAACTATTTAGGATTCCCTGAACCTCAACGGCTATCTCAATTGAGCAAAGGATTTGAGGGAGGACTTTGTCTCATGAAGCTCCCTTCATCAGTACATACTGCTACATGCATCAAAACACATCACTTCATAGGATGAATGATAGAGATAATTAATAGCCTCTATTTGATGCAATCTTCATGAAAAAAGACCCCGTCCTCGTGCCACGACGCCTATGCGAAGGATTTGTGCGAAAGGAGAGGATTAGCCGTCTTCGCTCCTTCGTGAAATATCCTTCGCTCACAAACGTCTTCGTGTAAAAAATTTGCCATTGCGTAGCATTCGTGTCGCTCGACCGAACATGAAGCTTAGCACTTATGTTCGCTCAAGCTTTCCATTTCGCTGCCACCTGTGATATTTTAACCTAATTTTGCTCTGATGGATGCAAAGGCCCTCATAATCGTGCAGGTGCAGGTGCAGCAGAACCAGCTGTTTCTGCAGCAAATGACTGCTGCTGTCGCAGTGGCGATGGTGGTTGTGGAGGAATACATCCTTGCCGAGCTCGACGAAGAAGAAGACGAAGCCACCATAGCCCCCCTCGACGAGTCTCTACAGCACCTGCAGGACAGTCTACAAGCAGCTCATGATCGTATCAACCAAGCTACCCTTGATATGGTCAACTCGATACTTGCCACTGCCGAGCAGCAAGCTACCACTACCAGCCAGCAAGCTACCACTGCCGAGCAGCAAACTACCACTAACAGCCAGCAAGCTGCCACTACCGAGCAGCAAACTAGCACGAACACTGCATCTCTCCAAGAAGCAACCAGGAAGAGGAGGTTAGAGGAAGAGGGAGAAGAAGAAGCGCAAAAGAAGAGAAAGACGGAGAACAGGGAGAAGGAGAAGGAGAAGCGCAAACGAGCAAGAACACGGAAGTCGGAACACACCACAAGATGCGGACGAAAACGGAGAGTTCTGTTCAAGACTAGATGCTGGTGCACAAATACCGCAGCTGGCCAAGCGGCGATAAAGAAGAGGAAACTGGAAGAAGAGGAAGAAGGAGAAGCGCGAAAAGCCCAGAAACGAGGACTCAGACCCCATCACAAGAAGAATACCCGAACTACTTCAGTGGCGGTTGTGTGGCATAGGCAGACCGGACGGTGGTTAGCAATCGAGAATCTGACTGAAAAGGTGGCCTCGCATTCTTATTGTTATGTTACAGGCTAAAGATGCTTGGAAGTTCATGCACGCTCTTGTGTCCACCAGGGACGATTGTGGCCAATCTCAGGAAGGCATGGGAGCCAAATACAAAACAGACAGAAGAGACATGGACATCAATCATACTTTACAGCTTGAAGCCAGTTCAATGCTATAAGATGTCTCACCATAGACTGCTACACATCATGGTATCAAGGGTTGTCTCTAGAACGACAGACGATTAGCTCTTATATCTTAGATCAACAGAATCCTTCCTAACACTCATGGATTGCCCTCTAGCTTTACTGCATCAACTGGAGGCTGCCACACCAGAAGGACATGATCAATATTTTCTCTCCGTGGAGGTAACAACGACTAGCACTTATTGCAGACCTTGTTACTAAGACTGCGTTTTCTCAGGAAAGTCGCCCAGTAGCTTTTCATCGACACGAGCAGTATGGACGGACCTGTCCTCAATCGTTCCTTGGTACAGCTTTTCATCGCTCACCTGTCCTAGAAGGTGCACTCAAACTCCACAAAACGCAGTAAAAGATCCTCACCTTGGCTTTGACGTATACATGAGACCATGAAGGTGGCACACCGCTGGGGTACATACTTGTTGAAATTTGGTAGTATTGTGGCGTAGCTTTATATATTGTGCTCTGGTTTTACATCTTCACAGCAAATATTTGCCATGGGTTAATTGGGTCTCAAATTTACAGGTCAATTAGACAAACACTGTCTACCGCTCCGAACCCTGCAGCCACTCCTCCCTCCTCACTCTTATCACCCTTTGTCCTCAACAAAGTGCCAGCTTCCTCGTTCAACAGAATGCCTCTACTCTCTTCTCCACCAGGAGGAACCTGCGCTCCTTCTCCTAGATCCAATGGTCCATGACTCCATAGACAAGTTCCGTACACTCCCAACTCGCAAATGACTCCTCCCTCTTGCACCTCTCCGTTTCTGTACACAGCGTTACGCTGCTCAGGCGTCTCGATCATCTCCATCAACACATAAGCCGCCCACTTCTCTTCCGGGATAGTCTTGAGGAACTCGGGAATCTTAGCACGGTAGATGTTATTACCTCCGCCCTCACGCTGGGGCTTAAGGACAAAGCGTTTCGCACTCTCGGGATCAAGAGCTAACTTCTTGCCTTCTTGACCAGCTGGTGTATTATCCATAGGATACATTGGTGCAAACGTGCGTTGAATCCGTGATTTAAGACCAGGATACGGTAGGAAGCGTGTGAGGTCCTCTGAATCGGGTGTGGCTAGGAGTTGCTGCACTTTCTTACTTCCTGCCAGCTGAGTCAGAATCGACGGACACTTGACCGCAGCCGAGCGCTCCAAGTATAGTCGCGCTTCCCATGCTGACTCGTCAGTGTAGTCGTCCGGAGTGTAACCTGCACGGAAGTAGACGGTGGAGACCTTATAGGCGCGATCTGGGAACGCTGGAGGGGAGTAGAGCAGCGCGCGAGTGTTGGGGTCGAGCTTAGTGCTTGAGAGGACTTTGGAAAAAGGTAGACGGAAGACCTTGACGCGTGCCTGAGCGAAGAGAGCGTACTCGATGTGCTTCTGGTCATAAATGTTACGCTCATTTTCCTGGACGAGGAAGATAATGCACATCAGACGTTGGGGCTGGTTGGTGTTGCGGTATGCTCGGTATGCCTCGTGTGACTTGGCTAGGCCATTGGCCAGGGACTCGATGGAAGCATTTGAGGGGAGAAGATCGGGTCGAATGACTGCTGCTGCCTCACGAGGGTATGCGGCTGTTTGGATGAGGTAACGATGCAAGGAAGATACACGAGATGCTAGTCCTCCGAATGAAGAGGCAATGGTGTTGAATTCGACTTGTCGGATTGCTGGCGTCGGTCGTGACTGAGTGGGATCAAGATGGATCATGTAGTCGGAACGGAAGAGGCCAAGTGTCAGGTTTTGTGCATAACCCTCTTGCTTGACTGTGAGATGAATATCCCATAGCTTTGCAATGAAGTCATCAATGTCTTTCAATCTGAGGACAGCGTTAGTCAAATGTCAGCAAAGGCACTGGGCATGTAGTCCTCCATCAATGTAGTAGCACGTTGTTCGTGTAGCCAATGTTGGCTAAAATTCATTAATCAGAGCACAAGTTACAACATTTTCATATCACCATTAAACCAGCAATATTTTTTCAACTGATATTCTTGTGCATCAAGCATACCAAAACAATCTCAAATCACTCAAATCACGGTCACAACTCACCCCTCAATAACACTCCCCAACCATTCCTCATCCTTAGCCACGTTCATATACAGCTCATTGTAAGCCGTCTGCAACATCAACGCCTCGTGGTAACATTGCAGCGGAAACAAGCTCGGAAACAAAGTGATTGGCGCTGTGGTGGCCAGTATCTGGCCTTGGTCATGCTCTGCGGCGATGACACTACTAGCAGGCCGTACAGTCAGTCCATGAGAGATTGACCACTCCTTGATGAGGTTGGTAAGGTAAGCTGTCTGATCTGGAGAAAGTGGTGGTGGATAGGGAGGGTAGATTGACATTATAGACAGTGCAGTATGGTGATGAAGGTCACAGTCTGTATGATCTTGCTACTACAGCACGAAAGTCCAGACAAGTGAAGGATCAATAATTCGAATTCGAGTAAGTTGATGTGTATTTCGTGTTCAACGTTTTCCATATTTTGGTGTTTAGCTTTTAATGATACTATATATACTACATTACCAAGCATGCTCTCCACCAAGCGAGCTTAGCAAAGTTTGATTGGATGTATATCATCCTCCCCTTGGTCTAGTTGGTTATGGCGTCGGGCTGTAATAGAACGTTCTCCTTGTGAGGATGCTTGCATTTACCTGAAAGTCCCTGGTTCGATTCCGGGAGGGGAGAGCCACATTTATTTTGCCTTTTTTTCGGTCATTTTCTTTTGCATCCTCAATGTTTTGCTCTTGCTTTGGTTGGTCTGTGTGAAGCTGTTCGGTACCGTGTTATGAGAAGACATCAAACACCTCCATACTGAACTCAATCTTCTTTTGTCGTGTCTTACCATGGTTTCACAGTCGAAGTAGTTGTATAATTGGTGTAAGAGGACGTGTTTGGTCTACTTTGTATGTACTGCAACACCTCTGTCTGTCCAGCCCATGATGCATGATATGCTCGAATCCAATCGAATCCAGTCACCACATTAGGCGTCTATTCCCTTTTTATCGTATCCTCTTCTTCGATCATACTATTGTCATCTAATCATCGCCAACCTGCTGTCCACCACCCGAACTCTGTGCCTGCTTGGCACCACAAATATCATCTACTCTCAACAACAAACACGCGCTCTCAATTGCCGTTTTAATGCTCTGCATCTTGACCTGTTGTGGCTCCCATACACCAAACTCCTTCATATCGACCAACGTGCCCTTATCACCATCGACACCCCAACTGCTTCCATTCTTCTCCGCATGCTTCGCTCGTAATTGTGTCAATACCCTGATTGGGCTGTTACCGCTGTTCTGTATCAGTGTTCTGGGAATCACTTCCATGGCTTCTGCAACGGCACGATATGGCCATTGTTGTACACCCTCAATAGATTTGCCTTTCTGTGCCAGCCGTACTGCTACAGCCATCTCGGTAGCACCGCCTCCAGGGCAGAGATTGGGGTAGAACATTACGTTACGTGCCACACCCATTGCGTCGTGTAGATTACGTTCGATCTCGTTCAGAATGTCCTTGCTAGGACCACGAAGGAGAATCGTGCAAGCTCTTGGTGTTGTGCATTTTGTGAGGAAAGTGAAGTACTCATCGCCAATCTTCTCAATCTCGAACAGACCGCATTCTGTACCGACGTCAGACTCTTGAATGTCGTCAGGACGGTTGACAATAGTGGCGCCAACAGCACGAGCAATACGGTTGTTGTCAGTCTTGCGAACACGGCGGAGAGCGGTTACACCAGCTTTGACGAAGTAATGTTGTGCTAAATCTGAGACACCCTTTTCTGTGATGACCAGATCCGGCTTATGGGCAAGAATGGCATCGCACATGCTCTTGACCTGTTCTTCTTCAATTTCGAGGATACGCTTCCAGTCCTCTTCTTTCGTGACCTCGATCGCAGTCTGTGATTCTCCCTTCTTGTACTCCAGTGTACAATCGAGAAGAATGATACGTGGGTTCTCGATTCGGCGACGCATCTTGGGATGAGTAATGTCTTTGTTCAGCATTACGCCGTCCAGCACGCGAGAATCTTCAATTTGACCGCCCGGCACTTTCTCTACTCTTGCATATCGTTTCGTGTCTACTTCCTTCTTACCACCACCCATTTCATACGTCACAGTTCGTACTGCTTGTAATGCTAGGTTGCACATAAGTTCTGACCATCTTGACACGAATTTTGTTCCGATTGAGGCTGCGATGAGCTCATACATTGCTTTGTCGTCGTTGACGTCGACCGGTATCGAGATTTCTTCAATGATGACGAGAGCGTCTGCTAGAGCACGTTTATAGGCCGAGATGATGTTGACAGGGTGAATGTTGCGTTCGAGTTGAGGAAGTGACATTGCGAGCATTTCGCCAGCTACGGACAGAAGTGTTAGCATGATGCCTGGATGGGTTGTACGTCTCGTCTTGTACCCAGAATGATGACTGTCGTTGTGCCGTCTCCTACTTCCTCATCTTGTGTTCTACTCAACTCAATCATGCTCTTTGCTGCCGGATGTGACACCTCGATTTCTCGTAGAATAGCATGACCATCGTTTGTAAGTACTATTCCTCCCATAGGATCGAGCAACATCTTCAGCATAGCTTTTGGTCCTAAACATGATCGGATGATGTCTGCTACTCTGGATTGAGGACTCTATATTAGTTCCTACTCTTTGTCTTTCAGGTTCCTCCCTTCCATATTGACTCACGTCTTTGCGGCTGTGATGTTCGATAGTTGTGCTTTTCGTCCAAACTGTCTCTCTCCACTTCCTGTATCTATAGAATCTGTTAATATTGCGCCGAAAGACTCAGGACTAGTACGTACTCATGACAACGACGGGAGCCTGCATCTTGAAGTGTTTCTGCTCGAAATTCTGGTAACTATCACAGAGTATGGGAGAAAGCGTGCTTGACAGGCACCTCACGCGCTTGTTCGCGCATCTCTTCCAAATTTTGGCCAAGACTGGCACGTGCGAATTAAGGGCAACGCCCTCCCTTCCCTTCTCCAGACAACCTCAATCCTCGACACCTCACAACCATCTTACATCTCAGAACATCAGAATCATATTACAGTATCATCAAGTCAAGCACGCACAATGGCGGCAGTACGCTACCCGGTCACGTCATCCAGGTCAAGCCACGAGAAAGAGACCATGATCCTCGAAAAGCTCGAACATAAGAGGCTTTTGGCAGACTGACTGAGCAGCCGAACATAATTGGTCTTTCTAGGGTTCTGGTGTGCACGTGCGGGACTCTGACTGCTTATTGTGGCGAAGAGCGTAATGAGGTGCGTATATTCGAGAGGTTGAGGTGTGAAGATTGGGTTCACGTGATTGGGCATGAGAAATGATTTGTTGTCTGATGGACGAAGGTTGTGAGTACAAGAAGCTGAAAGTGTTGTGAGGTTATGTATGAAATAACTTTGTTTGAAATCCTGTAAGGCAAATGCGTCCACGTTGCCTGCACGGCAGGCACGAAACATGCTAATTGGGAAGGCGCCAGGTCGCTCCTTCCTCAAATATGTGTTTTTACGTGGGTGTTGCTCTCAACACTACCACCAACGTGATATTGTATCGAACAATTGTACTTTGACTGACTGCATCTATCGTGCTGTGAGAGGAGAATTCCTGCTTTCTTTCTTTTCCCTCTCGTAGCCCAGTAAAGCTGGAGTGTTACAACACATGTCAGGATTGACCAGACATCTAACTCGACCAAGCTGTACACAATTTCGACCACAATTCTTCGTTCTCGACATGATCGATGCTCTGTCCAACCCATGCTCATGGCCTATGCGAGATATAACCCGCCAATTCCTCCTTTCATTACCTTGGCAATTTGCGTAAGCTCGATGCTATCCAGCTCATTCATCATTGGCTGAACTATCTATTCACCAATAACACGCGAATATGGCAATAAGATCGTTGCAGGGGCCCGAATGCTTATGCTCGAGATTGAGTCAGCCCTCATTCCAACACTGTCTAATTGCGGATCAATCAGGAACGTCCAAGCTCCAGGTCAACCTCCTTCCACTGCCGTCGTATATGCACAATCTCGTAGTCTCACACTATCTGACGGCGTGCAAGGTCTTCTTCGTTCTGGACTAGTCAACTCACCATTGTCGTCTATCAAGCTGCCATACCGCTTCGAGCTCCACCAACGACTGCGTCTCAGTCATGCCAACGGCAGCACTAGAGCAAGGTAGCGAAGATGTCGAGTCACCATCAACACAAATACTCTCTTCCGAAGTGACCTTAGCTCAGAATTCGAACAGCCATCCCGAAAATCCGTATTCCAGTGGTTTGGAGAGCTCCTAATCGAAATTCACTTGCCACGATCTTTGAGCACAAAATCAAGACATCATATCCTCAAGAATCTTACCCTTAAGCACATACGGCCATAGAGTGTGGAGAACAAGGCATCCCGTTCGCTCTGCCCTATTTAAGCCACAGATCGACTGCGTAGTAGTATGGTGGGTGACCACATGCGAATTTCAGTTGCTGTATGTTGTGATAGCTTTTGCATTTCTTTTGGCCTTTATTTCGTTTTGCATTAGGGGAGTGTTGTTTACGCTTGGTGGGGAATGAGTTGCGAGACGGATCTTGTGTTTGATTTTGCCTGTTAGGGAAATTTATGCTCCAGTGGAAATGAAAGGAGGAGATGGGACTCTGATGATTTTGTGTCACTGTAGGAGGTGCTGCTGTAATGCTGAAGAGAGAGAAATGTATGTTTCGTTATCTGTGCTATATTGTATGTCGGCACTTTTTTGTCTTTCCACACAATGTCTGTCTCTGCTCTTAGGCAAGAAGATTTCCGCAACTTGATAGAGACGTGACTTTCAGTGTCTATAATTCGTTCGGAATGATATATTGATAAAGATGCATTCTATTTTCGTCATTAAATATCTACATGCTTCGAAAATGGATTCATTAAATGCACCACCCCAGTATGCCTTGCCTCACCCTACACCCACTACTCCTGCTCTTTTGTTTCCTTCTTCTTCAAAGGCTTCGCCACAGCCTCAACACCCTTGCTAAAGTAGCCAGAAAGCTTACCAAACCCAAAACTCCATCCCTTGATCCTTACCGTCCAGATAAAGAAGTAAACAAGTGCATAATTAGAAATGACATAGACCACAAAGATACCCAGATTCCTCCAGGCATCATTGGGGCCAATGTTCAATGTAGAAAGATAGTTGTTGCCGGAACTGTACGGACAGTATTGGCATAGCGTGGTTGATGCAGGGTCGATTAAGTAGCCGCCAGCGCCTGTGGCGAATGCTCCGGCGTACGTGCCGCAGGTCTGGCCCGGAGGTGGCGTGAATTGTGCTGTTTCGTTCGGTTGGCACACGACGGGGATGTTGGCGAGGGTTTTGGATAAAACTCCGGCGATCCACCATGTAGATGGGTTGACGTAGTACATCCAGTATCGCCAGAAGACAGGAATTTGGGCGTATGGTCGGACGACACCATTGAACAAACCAAACATGACGAAGAAGAACGGCAGGACGTTCGAGATGACCGTGAAACTCGGGGCAAAGGCACAGATCCATTGGCCCCATGATGACATGAACAAGAAGAAGAGCCAGGTCATAAAGAACGTGTAGCCAGCTGTGGACGAGTCGTAGGGAAGACCGGCAGGGAAGTACCAGATGACAAAGTACAACACTGATGAAACTGTTGCGATCGGGATTTCAGCAACTATCGAGGCGGTACAGAACGCGACCCATCCATAGATACGCGAGGGAAGTTCTCGAGCTTGCCAGAGCATCATGTTCTGGAAGAACTTGGGTACCTAAACCGGCAGGATTAGCACAGACAATGGAGAAATGGCAAAGCAAGCAGCAAGACTTACGACGGCGTTGACTATGGTAGGCGGGATTGTAAGGATCAAGAAGGCTGAGAACATGCGGTCGGTCATGTCGACGGTACTGTTACCAAGTTGCCAGAAGCTATTAAATGCATTAGTACAAAAGGTAATACAAAAATGATGGGGGTAGCCTACGTGAAACCGTTAAAGATAGCGACGACAACAGCCACAAAGAGCTTTCCGTAGTAGTACGACGGATCGCGCCAGTATTGCTTGAAAGTACGCTTGGTGAGCTCATAGGTTTGGCTGCCTACTGTTGCAGCAAACTCATGTTCAGTGCCTTGCTCAGGAAGTGGAACTTTGCTGCGAGTCTCCTTGACACGATGGATCTCGGCAAGAATCTCTTTGGCGTTGTCAGACTCGCGCCATTCCTTGTTCCAGTCGACCTTGGTTCCGTCGGCACGCTTGCGAGACTTTGCTGCCGTCTCAAGAATGAATTCGGCGACGTTCTTCTCTGGTGGACACTGAAAGCCTCGATCGGCAAAGTACTTGACAACATCTTTGCCGTTCTCGCCAACTGGACCGTTGTAGAAGACGTTACCACCAGGGTTGAGAGCAAGCACTTGATCAAACTGTTGAATGAGAACAGAAGATGGCTGGTGAATTGTGCAGACGATGGCTTGTCCAGCATGTGCTAGCTTCTTCAGGAATCTGACAATGGAATATGCAGATTGACTATCAAGACCAGAGGTGGGTTCTGCAAAAGTTGTTAGAAATAAATATCGAAGCGTGCATGATCAGCACATACCATCCAAGAATAGGAGCAAGTTCGGCTTGGCGGCCAGCTCCACACCAATAGTAAGGCGCTTCCTTTGCTCGACACCAAGCGAGCTGATGATCACATCTTGCATTTCACTAAGCTCGAGAAGGTCAATGATTTTGTCGACGTAAGCAATCTTTTCCTCACGCGAAACACTTCTGTCCTGTCGCAAGATAGCTGAAAACTCGAGAGCTTCCCTGATAGTGGCTGTTTGATCGTGTAGATCCATCTGTTCACAGAATCCAGTACCACGCTGAAACTCGATACCTAGCTTTCTGCCGTCGACGAGCATATCACCGGTAACGACACCCGTACGTTGGCGTTGCGATAACGTGTTGAGCAAAGTAGTTTTTCCAGCTCCAGAAGCACCCATCAATGCAGTCATGACCCCGGGCTTTGCGATACCAGAGACATTGTTCAAGAGTTGACGTTCACCTCCTTGATATGGCACAGTGTAGCAGACATTCTCCCAGGTAAACACTGCTTCAGAACCCGAAATCTCTTCGAGTGCATTCTCTTCTGCACCAGCATTCAAAGCACCTTCGACTTGTGTATCACTTGACGCCGAACTGACACCTGTCTCTTCGTCAACAGTGTCAACCTTTGCAACTTTCTTGGCTTGCTTGGTTTTCTTATATACCAGAGCACCGCCACCACTGGGAGAAAAGTCGAAGAACTCGGTTCCCCAGAATGTGATAAGAATGTAGAGGAAGGTAAAGGCAATGACCACACCGAAATTCCTCCAGAGGTGGCTTCTAGTGTAGGTGTAGGACGACTCTAGGAATTGTGCACCTGGAACAACTCTCTGGTTGACTCCAGATCCGGTCAAAGCACAGCCCTGGTGAGCAGGGTCTGCACCAGGTCCTTGTGGTACTAGCTGTGAAGGCGAGCAATCTATGTTTCTGCTTGAAAATTCGTTTGTCAAGACAGCCTCGAAAGAGTAAGATAGAGGATTGATGTAGTAGAGCCAGCCAAACCAGATATAATCTCCTGTAAGTTGAGGTTTGGGGATAACATAACCGGTGTAGATGATAAGCAAGTTTAGAGCGATACCACTAAAGCGAACGGCATCGTCGATGGTTGGGGATAGACTGGCAAACATTCTGTACAGTGCTGTGATACAGATCGTCGTGGTGTAGACGAAGAGCATATAAATGAAGAAAGCGCTAACGTCGACAATTAGTCCAGTCATGAAGTACATGACGACGACGAAGACGATGACTTGTGGTAGCAGAACCGGTAGGTCAACAAGAACTCGTGCCAAAACTACTGCTGAGGGTCGATAGAAAGCATATTCTTTCTGTCGAGCAATCACAGTACGTCCAGTAAGAGCTCTCATCAATTCCGAAAGTTGAAGCCAGGATAGGAACAGGATACCAAAGAAAATGGCACCGCCCCGGGAGAAGGCACCTTCCGATGCAAGGGGCTCGCCGTAGAAGAGAGATCCAACAATAAACGCGTTAGAGATGATGATGAAGCATTTCGTGTAAACAGTGGTCTTGTCTCCCCAAAGAAGCCAGAGCTCACGCTTAGCACAAGCTAGTACTTGCCGCCAGAAACTGACGGTATAGGAAGACTTCTTAGGGACAGTGCGGTGACTCTTGCTCTCCTTTACTGTACGTTCAAATTCCTTCGCATCGACATAGTTCGTCTCTTGAAGCATCCTCTCATATGATGCCACATCTTCAAGCAGAAGTTTGTAGTTCCGACTGTCTCTGAAGGCCTTTTCGAGTTCTTCTGGTGTTTTGGGCGTGCTATGTTCGTGGCCTTTCCGGAATTTTCGCTCAACAGGGTCCGTGCAAGCTGTTAAGAAGTCGGCTGTGGTCTGTCTTGGTGGATCTTCGAAACCGAGGTCAACAAAGTACTTGCGGGCGTCGCTGGCCGGGCCTGGAGAAGAGTAATGTAAGCGACTATTAAGGTATATGAAAGGGTTCTTAATTACCTGAAAAGATCATGCGCCCATCGTCAATTACCAATACCTTGTCCATGACATCGTAGATTCCTTCTCCAGCCTGGTAAAGGGTTACAAGAGTCGTCCTGTTACTCACGTCTGTCATGATTCTCAACGACTTGGCATAATCAAGAGCAGTAGAAGCGTCGAGACCACGAGTCGAGTTATCCCAGCATTGCACAGTGGACTTTGATGCCAGAGTTTCCGCAATCGACACACGCTTTCGCTCTCCACCAGAGACACCACGGACATACTCGTTTCCGACCTGGCTGCTGTTAGTACCATGAAATCCAGCGAATGTTCCTTCCATCCCATACCTTTGTAAACTTTGTATGAGGAATACCAAACATCCTCATTAGAGCCTCAGCAACGATAGGAATTTCGTCTTTGTCGCGCTTCTTCGATTTTGTCAATAATGCGAAGACCAAGGTTTGCCATACATTCAGATCAGGAAAATGCTGGTCATCTTCGGGGTTGTAGTTGACTTCGCCTCGATATTCTTTCTTTTGCTTAGCTGAGTCAATACCTCCGTACGAAACGGTGCCAGTCACAGCGCTGAACTCCTCGCGTTTGTTAGCGATGGCTTTTAGAAATGTTGTACAACCTGAACCGGGCCTGCCGAGCACAAGCATCATCTCCCCATCTCTTACAACACCAGTGAAATCGTTAAGCAATTTACGAGTAGGTGGACCATGACCCATGCGCAGGAAAGGGAAGAAACGTGTAACCAGACGATAGAGATCTGGTCCGAACGTTCCCAGGATAGCATCCGGTACTGTTTTTACAAAGGTCGCTCCTGCGCCGACACCTTCTACACCAAGTCTGTATTCCGTCAGCTTCGGATCTACAATTGTCCTACAGGAAAGACATTGCCTACCCCTTGTAAACCACCCCGACCTTCTTTGCTGATCGGCCTTCTGTCCTCTTCTCAAAGTGACCTTCTCGCATGAATTCATCCAACTGGAAATCGTCTTTCTCTTCTTTTGCACCAGTATCGTCAGGCTCACTGACATTTGTCCGTGTTCTCGCTAGGGACCGTGATCGCCTTGACAAGGTTGTACTTTTACGCCCGATTCCATGGCCAATATCTCCAGGTTGCTCTCCATCTCCCTTTGACCGTGCTCTTTCTAATTCTGTCAATTCCTGTCGCAAGACTTCATAATCCTGCATTGCCATCCGCGAATTCATGGGTCCACCAACATCACGCTCGCCCCATGCTCCGTCCCTAGATATATAACCATCTTCCGGACTTTCCGAGCGTGTGAGAGTGCCGCTAGCAGTAGGGTCATATAGTCCATCTTGCGGTATATTGTCGGCTGGGTTGTGAAGCTGCCATCTGCCAAGACTTAGTTACCATTCGGCCAGCGGAACCATTGAATTGAATTGCTCAATTACCGTGGCTTCTGACTTTCCGTCAGATGTCTTTCGAGAGAACTTCCTCCCAAGACCATATCGAACTATGATTGCTCTATCGGTCGATGGTGTTAATGCTCTCCCTTCGGGCTTCTGAAGTCGGGCTACTGAGAACTCTGGCTGTTGTATGACACCAGCGATACACGGTTCCGAGGGACAGTGGCGTGCAAATGTGGAAGAGCAGTATACGTGAAGCAAATGTGAAACAACACAGGAAAGAAAAGAACGAAACACGCAACGAATTAAGGATGCGGACAGGTGGAGAGGGCGGCAATTAACTATTGACTGCTGCTTAATAAAGGCCTGCACAATGCGTCATAATTTAGCTTATCGACGATTTGACGTTGAGGACGTTGATGTTTGCAGTGGATTGTGTCTTGGCAGCGCGCATCTGCCCATATCTCCTAAATCCGATAGGGTTTCTATCGTAATTAACCCGGGCATCCACTCTAGTCCACACTAAAGTCGAAGCAACAGGCAACGTCGTGTCAGGTTGCTCACGTCGTGAGATATGAAACAACGCCTCCAAGCACGAGTATTTATCTGTCTACGACGTCTAGCAAAAAAGCATCGTTCTTGTACGAGTAACAACGCCAATTGAACAATTTAGCCATCAATGAGCATATGGCCATTGGCCTGCATACTCCAGTGCTCAGCAAGGTAGTTTAGAGTGTCAGCTATCATCAGGAGATCAACCCCTCGAGGCCAAAAGATATAAAGCGCAAAAAGATCCCAGGCACCTTAATAAATAATGGCGGACTCTCTTCATGAGCTTCTCCAACCACACTTTCCAGAACCCAACAGCGATGCATTTCCACCGACCTCAACACCTGCAGTCACTCAATATCTACAACGCTTGTCAAGTTTGTCATTATCCGCTCTAACATCCACCGAGCGTGAAGCACTTGACTACGATGTCCACACGTCTCTGCGATCACTTCAAGCTCTTGCAAAGAGATCTTTTCGTTCCGTAAATACTGCAGTAGAATCGCTCCAAAATCTCCATCAATCACTCCCTCAAATCGCCTCAAATGTTGCGGCGGTTCATACAGCAGTGCCTGCGGTCGATCTGAGTTCGACATCTTTCGCCGAAAAATACAGTAAAGCATCGGAGAATCCTATACTGGACCGACGAAGACAGGTCATGCGATTAGGGACCAATGTAGACAAGATTTCTGATATTCTGGAATTGCCGTCACTTCTATCAACCACCATTGCCGCTTCCGCTGGATCTGTTACTGGAACAGGGACTGCAATGTCGTCGGCTAACGCAAATTATGCCTCTGCTCTTGATCTGTACGCCCACATAAAACGTCTCCAGAAGCTATATCCAGATCTCGAGCTAGTCCAATCTATATCTGTTCAAGCTGAAGAAGCAATGCGTGGAATGACCACAAATCTAGTTACGTCACTGCGATCGCAATCACTGAAATTGGCTGGTGGTATGCGACTTATTGCTCTGTTACGACGTGTAGCACCAGAGCTGGACGACCGTCAAACTATAGGCAAGACAGTCACTTCCGGCGCTGGTGAAGGTTCCCTCGGTGCCTTGTTCCTCATATCTCGACTGAGTAACTTGTTCATCACTCTTGAAGCTCTGGAACCATTAAAGGACTTGGCAGAGCAGGAGACAGCACAGAGAGTGTCTCACACCTCAAAAGCAGCTGAAAAGGGTTCATGGGCTGCTGGGCAGCAGACAGAGCGTTATCTGAAAAGATACGTCGAAGTGTTTCGAGAACAATGCTTTGCAATCATCTCAATGTATAAAAGTATCTTCCCTGCCTCGCTTCCGGAGCCAGCTAATCCAGCTGCACCCACACCAAAGACGCAGCTCGACAACGATGCACGACGACCTGGGTTACCTCCTGTACGACAACCAAGTAGCTTACTATTATCAGTCGAGCCAGATATCCCGAGTGATGATCTACTACAACTCCCATCTGCCTTGTCGACATTCACACTATTCGTCGTGGACATGCTTATTGACGAGCTACGGACGTATCTACCGAATATTCGAGATCAAAATTCTACGGACAGCTTGCTTACACAAGTGCTCTATTGCGCGACTAGTCTGGGTAGGCTGGGAGGCGATTTCGGACTAATGCTATCCATGCTTGATGACGATCTTGAAGGAGCAACAGAAGATGGCGAGGATGGCGAGGATGACACTGGTGACTTGCTTCCCGACCCAGAATATGTACAGATAATCACAAAACACAGGATACAAGCTGGCAGATTGGAGCTCTTGTCTAGTGGCGTTGGTGGATCAAAAAGGGAAGCAGTACTGTCTTGAAGCTGACAATGACAATGACAATAAGACTTCGTCCTAGCCAAAGCACGAACAACTTAAGCTGCTTAATAATGAAACTCAATACCTTAACCTTGTCGGCACTCGGGATGACCCGCATAAGCTTGGCATTGAGTCCCTCGAGTAATTGGTACCTGTCTCACAACATCTCACCAACACAGCCCTTCTTTGTATATACTTGGTTTGTCTTACAACATCTCACCAACACAAACCCTCTTATATATACTTGGTTTGCCTGCCAATAATGTGTCTTGATCTGTAATCATGTCACGACCAACTTCATCCTCCTCTGCGGCTCGCACGATCGATCCTCGTCAACACACGAAACTCAATATCAAGCTTGGTCAGACTCTGCTTGGTGAATCGGAAGGGTTTTGCAGTATTGCCTTCAATCACAAACCGAGTCAAACCGGCAGCAAGAGAGATACGAGTATTACCAAGACTGCAGACGGCTATAACCTGTCGATCCAGGATGTCGAGCATGAGCAAGTGAACGACTTCCAATACAAGGGCAACAACTCCACTAAAGCAGGCTCCTACGTGCTGACCTTGGACGCTGACGGTCATACGCTCGTACTGGACAAGCTAGAGTCCGAATATGCTTTTAACCTGGCTGCTGCACCCTGGGAGAAAGACGCAGAAAAGCTAGCTCAGCAATATGGACAAGCCACGCGGGACCAACTAAAGACTGACGATGAGGGTATCGGAGGATCTAGTGACGAAGGAGAATTATTCAAGGACGATAGTGAAGAGCCTGATCCCTCCAATCCATTCGACTATAGACACTACCTGAAGGCCGCGACGAAGCAACCGGATCAGCCTAGGAACTCTGTAAACAAATCTACACCTTTGCTAGCCCCCTCAAGAGCTGCACCTACCATCAAAGCCAGTACCGCTCCACGACCCTCTGCTCGGCCTCCACAATCACGACCAAGGCAATCCCAAGCGCTAAGAGCTCCCCCACCTCATGTAAGACTAGAAAGACGCGCTTCAGAGAAGCGGTATAGTCCAGCCGCATCCGAAGACGTCGCTGCAGAGGATGATGACGATGATGGTCTTGTAATTGACATGGGAGATGGCTACCAACCAAGGAAGAAGCAAAAGAGTATGCTATTGACGCCTCAAGCTCCCGGAAGGCCTATTTCTCTACGCTCTGCGGCTGCCTCAGCAAGTCCGGCCCAGTCTGTACTCAGCCCTGCCTTACCGGAACCTGGTAGTGGGTACGAGGAGGACGATGAAGAAGTTGAAGGAGAGGAAGAGGAGGAAGACGAAGAAGACGATGATGAGGTCTTTCGAATCGCTGTTCTGGAAGCTGATGAGGATGTTGAGGACCTCGCTTTGGGTTCGCCTGCTGTTGTTGGAGGGGCTTCTGAAATTCCTCGTCGTCAAAGTACTTGGGACGCAAGTACAGAGGCTGACCTGCAAGCTGAACTCGAAAGAGCACTAGGTGCTGATGACGACGAGGAAATGCCAGAACCCGTGGTACAAGAGAGTGAGGAGGAGAGTGAAGAAGAGTGATTGTGCCTTGAGCATGAAGCAACTCAACGCTTCCCCCAACATCAATCATGGTAGATTTACCATGCATGCTCTCGCCCGCTACCAGAATATCATGTTGGTATCGACCACATTGGAGCCAACAAGCTTAATCACGCGGTGCTGCATAAGCCAAGGCATATACGGACTACTTCGGACTCAACTGATCTGATCTGATCTGAGAACAGCGTTCCCCTTCCGACCCAGATGCCAGTGTAGCTTTATGGGACGTGCCAAACCTACAGGTGCTCTTACACTGCCCTCTATTGGCGCTCTCATCTCTGGTGCCGACGTGTTGACATCTGTTGCACCCAGCATCGCTTATCAAGGCAGGACGACACTCTCGAGGCGTCAAAGCCCAAAATACCCATCTAATGAGGTACTGGAGTATGATGGCAGACCCGTGACAAGCTGAGCCCAAGGGTAAAGCTTTGATGGAAAACTATTCTCCACACAAATGGAACGAAGAAGGAGTAGCAGCATCTTGGAAGCATATTGCAGCGCAGCGCAGAGCTCATGGTGAAATCGTAGGTTAGAGCATGTATCCTCGAGGAGTTGGGCTAAGATAAGGAGTCATTTGGAGACAGTTTCGCCAAAGACAATCAATTGGTGAGCTTGGTGAAATGTTCATTGACTTAACTATCTCAGTGCATACTACTTAGTCCTACGAATCAAGCCTCGAACATGAATCTCGGCATATCTAAGAACGAGCATTTGTCCCAGCCTCGTATTCATTTGACCCGATTTCGAACGCCATTGACGGCACACCTGAGAGCCAGTTTACACTAAAATAGCCTATGTATAGCGAATCCCCTCTCACGCTAGGCCGCCCTTGTGTCTCGTGCCGCTACGAAAACCCTGGTTTCATGCTGATCTCCACCGTGCTCGCTCTTAGTGCTGAATGATACCATGAAGGTGCTGCTCAGCCGTGCGGGGTCGTGCGGAGAAGAGACCCTCCCTTATATAGTCGAAACCTACTCGTGTATTTAGCCAGGGAATTGCCCATGCGCTTAACGATTGCTCAGATTCATCTCGTTGTGCCTTTCTGGTCACTCTTGGCTTGCTTGTGCTTTTGTCCTGCCAGCGAATTATCTTGTGAAGAAGATTTGATATAGTGATACGATTGTGTGTGGAGAAGCATTCAAGATGCGTTCTTTCTTTGGTGTTGCTGCTGGCGTGCTTGCTTGCGCCGGTGGTGCATTGGGGCAGGGCTATGTAACTGCGAATGAGACTGTGTTGCCTAATATGCCAGGTGGATTTGGTGTCGTCGGCAATAACACTATCATGGGCAATGGATCTGCTGTTGGTGCTGATGGAAAATATAGTAAGCACACTTCACTATCCCACAACATGCTCTATACATACTAACATCAATCTCCTCAGCTATTTCCGCCGAAGGTATTCGTGCAAATTTCATCCCCTACGGTGCTTCCATCTCCAACCTCTTCATCAACGACACCAATGGTATCGAGCGTGACGTCGTCCTCGGATTCGACAATGCCACCGCCTATACTCTCGACAGGGCTCATCCCCACTTGGGCGGAGTTCCAGGTACGATCAAACAGTAAAGTACTCACAAAGTTCGTTGGCACTGATTACTTTACAGGCCGATATGCCAACCGAATCAAGAACAGCACGTTCAACATCGATGGCACTCAGTACTACGTTTACCCCAACGAGAACAACAACAATGATACCCTCCACGGTGGCCCACAGGGCTGGGACTGGAGAAACTGGACTGTGGTCACGCACACTACTGATTCCATTACTTTCTCCTTGACGGACTTTGATGGTACCGAGGGCTTTCCTGGTGAGGTAGTCAGCTTTGTCACCTACACTCTTACTCCATATGAGTGGCATATCAGGATGAGTGCTTTGAGTTTGACTAAGTCGACACCTATTATGTTGAGTTCGCACACCTATTGGAACCTTGACGGTTTCGGAAGGAACGACACAAACTTGGTCTTGAACCACACTTTCCACCTGCCATACTCTGGACAGTATATCGACGCTGATAACATCTTGATCCCAACGGGCAAAATCAACAATATCCCTCAGGGCAGCGTCATGGACTTTTGGTCTGCGCCAAAGCGTATCGGAGCGAACTTTACGGCTCCCGGCATCTTCAACCAATGTGGTTATGGATGTATTGGTTACGACAACGCCTGGCTTGTCACCCGCGAAGGACCCTCTAGCCCTTACACCTACGACTGGACTCAAGCTGGTCCGGTTGCTACACTTGCTAGTGATTGGTCAGGTATCACTCTTGACATCTACTCTGGTATGTTCCCAGCACTCCTCACATCACCTTCCTAACTAGAAACCAACACTGACCAATCATTCTACAGACCAAGAGGCTTTCCAGCTGTACACTTGCAACGGAATGAACGGATCCATGCCCCTAAAGAGCACCCAAGGTCTTTTCGGCAACAACACAGCCTTCCCACGCACTGTTCCCCAGTACGGATGTGTTGTTATGGAGGTCGAAGACTGGATTGATGCTATTAACTACCCTGAGTATGTCATTGAGTCCGTGTGAATTGTGTATGTTACTAATAATCTTTCAGATGGGGCAGAGACAGCAGGCAAATCTTTGGACCTGGTGATGCTCCTTACTCCCTTCAGGCTGTCTACAAGTTCTCTGTTAACGGAACTACTGCACCTCCTGGTGGCATGACCCTTACCGCTCCTGGTCTGGCTAAGAGGAATGCTAGACCTTATGCTAAGAGGGAGTTGTAGATACTCATGTTGACAGCATCGATGGCTGAGTCTTCACGTTGAAGACTTGGGAAATTGAATAGGACGTGAGATTGGGTAATTGCTACACATAATACATGTACAGCTAATTGAAAAAGAAAAATATGGCATCGATAATAGTCTAGGTTATTGAAAATAATATACAATACAAGATTCCATTCATGAGAGTCTCTAGAACAACTTGTAGCGAGCTTTCACCTGCAAAAATCTTGGCCATTGGCCATACTACTACTTCTATACATGACTTTATTGGAACACCAGTGTAAATGGTGTACGAAGGATTGAACTGTACCTCAACTATGTGTAGACCCTGTATTTTGTGGGACGATGTCATTCTGAGCGCGGACTTTCTCCCGTACAGTGATCGCCATATCTTCTCTGCTCCCTCTCCATCTCCGGCCATGTTGTCGTTCTTGCTGTGGTCTTCTCTTGTTTCTGCTTCCTAGCGATCACTCGCACTCCTCGCGAGCACCGAAACCGAGTGGCAACCCCCTAACTCACCCACCTGATCAAGGTAGCGACATACGATTCACAACTCGGTAGCCAAACAATATGGCTCGCAATGGCAGTCCGAATGGCTCCATGCAAGGTCGTTACGACGACAGTATGCTATCACCTATCGCAAATGGGGCACCTCAATCCAAGCGAGATAAGCGACGACTAGCTTTGAAAGAAAGACTAAACGATATGATGAACACCTTCTCCCGAGATCAGCACGAGCACTACTACGCCCAGCTTGTCGGCCTACAGTGCGACATGAACCTCATCATGCGTGCTGACAGCTATCGAGACGGACCTCTAGATGATGATCCAGAACACATCAATGGACTGCTCAGTGGACTACGGAGCGAGGCCACTAAGTTTAGACCGATCAGCGCGGATGCTGAGCATAGTTTCAACAGCTTTGCTGGAAAATATTACACAAGATTGGTGACAAATGTCAACAGTGCATTGGAGAGAAGAGATGTCGATTTGACAAACACGCATGCAAGTAATCGACGGCTCACTTGCGCAGGAAAAATAGCTGATATTACTTTTGTAGACACACTATCATGACGCATTGGATGAGATCCGCAGAACACACCAGTACAAGACACAACTGGCGCATGAAGAGCACCGCATCCTCGTACAAACTATAAGAGAACGACTCATTCAACAGACTGTGCGCAAGAAGGAAAGATTAATACGAGAAAAGGAACTACTTGACATTGGTGAACATAGCGCACTACTGCTTAACCCAGCTCAATACACTGTCGGTCATCCCGCAAGTCCAGGTGGTCCTCAGAATCCTCGCAAGACAAGACACACAAGACTACGACCTGATGAGGATGGGTATGGAGGTGATTCGTTGAAGAGAAAGCGCAAAGCTCCAGCAGATGAAATAGAACACGATTCGCTTACTCCCAGTGGCCGAAGCAACGAAAACAAGACATCCAACCCCTACAAGGACGCTAAAGCAAAGGCATTCTATGCTCAACAGGAAGCACCATTATTCAGCGTCAGTAATCTCTTCACAGAAAAAGAATTGGCTCTCAATCTGGCGCAAGCTCATGTAGAGGCCAACAACTTCTTCGCACGCGCAAAAGCTCAGGCGAATGGCGCTTCTGCACCTACCATAATAAACAGTGCGGCGAATGGCATGATTGTGGATGCCGAAACCGTGATGACAAGGGAAGCAGATGGAGGCGACAACGAAACTGCAAGTCTGGCAAACGCATCTCCCTCACTAGCTCCAGCCGTTCCAGTTCATGCTACACGATCCTCTCACCGCACAAATCCTGTCAGCGACCTGGCCACTGCAGCTCTTACAACCGCGCCATTCTTTGCAGTAGTTCCATCAATACCATTGACGACAGCCAAAGGCAATCCTCCACACGCACCATCTTTGCCAGGAATCAATGACACCGAGCTTGCAAATGATTTGATGATAATGCGACAGGACATCAATGATCCTATCATTGCCAGACTTGCAGAACGATGCATTGAAAAAGCAGCACCGTTTGCCGCAAGTGAATTCGAAGTTCGAGGTCGTTCTGGCTTACCGCCCACAGTGCTCAATGGATTAAATGGACATGTTGCGAATGCTGCAGCGATTGCTATGCAGAGGCAGGAGAGTGGGCCGGGGCTCGGGCTTGGACTTGGGCTTGAAATGGGTGGATCGCCCATGCTGAGGGAGAGAAGTGTTGGAGGGAATAGTGAGGTTGGTGATGGGGTGAGTGCTGCTGATTTTGGTAGTGCAAAGAAGAAGTAGATATAGATGCTCTTGCTTGGCGATGAGGCGGGGTCTGGGGTGCAAGATAGATCTGGTATGGATCTTGATAAGTTGGCGTTAATACTGACTGCTATTTCGTATTCACTAGTGACAACAAGGAACATCTATCCTTACACTTGTTTGTAGAGAGTCAGTCTCTTTTCTTATCATTCAAATATATCGATTGACTTCATTGAGCACACATGCCTACCCCACACTCCCCGCAAAAGTCTGTTTAGTTTCCATGGAAAGCTCCTGTGCCCTGCATGAGGCCGTGAAAGAGGCGACGATCAGAAGAGCGAAAAGGAACTTCGGCTCAATCTCCACGTCTGCTTTCTCTGTTTCTTCTCAGTTTCTCACTCTTCTTCCGTTCTTCCTTCACCTCTTCATTCACATCCATTACCAGCTCCATCTTGTCACACCAGTACCATTGATTATATTGACGCCTCTCATCTCAACTCCATCACGGTACTAACGGGACTGGCTCTGAATTGACGCGTCTTCCATTGAACGTCACCCAACAGCACCATCAACCCCAACTCGCTTTACGACTTCCGTAGACTGGAGCTGGAGCCAACCCGTCAACCCTCCATCCTTCCCTCCGACAACCTCCACCCAACAACCAGCAACCACCACCACCACGACCATGGCATCCACCCAACCTACCTATATCAACAACCCAAACTGGGAGTTCCGTCCTCGCCGTCCCTCCGTCCTAACCAAACTCTCCACCACCTCCCGCAAACGCTCTCGCTCAGAGACAGAACAAGACAGCGATGAATTCGATTCCTCCCCCCCAAGCACAGCGCGCCGTACCCCATCACCACCCAAACAAGACCCGTCCTCCTATTTCGCCATGTCCATTGACCCTTCACGTGCAAACATCAGTCCCTGGGCTGAAGAGCTGAGCGAGAAACTGCGCGAGCTGCGTCCGGACTTGGTCTCAAGGAAGAGTATGCGTCTGGATCGATCTGCTACAACGTCGCTGGACAACATCCACAAAACAGCCAGTGCCAGTGCCATGTCCGAAGTGATGGATTCCGCAGAACTTGATACAGACGAACGCAGTGGCGCAGCAGTGGTGGAACAGCCGCCAATCGACACGGCGACACAAATCCTCGGTATAGCGTGGACGTCTATGCCCACATCCGACCCCACCATGTCCGCTGCAATGCGCGGCTACGCACGCTACATCGAGACGCATTTCCCACTGCAAGCGGTCAGTATCGTGTGGCAGAACAGGAGCATGCCGGCGTATCTGGTGTCCGCCATCACGCGCCCGAAAGTGACGTGGAGTAGTCATGGGTACCAGCCGGGCAGTCAGGGATATTATTTGTTTGACGAGGAATTGAAGCAGGCACGACTAGTCGCGAAGAGCTGGGAGAGGGCTATTGATAATCTGAGAGGAGGTGGTGGAGAAAGTGGAGTGCAAGGGATAGTGTTTGAAGGAAGTGAGGTGCTCAGGAGTGGTGAGGATGTGGGAGGGCAAGAGGCGGAACCGTATTATGTGCAAGGCATGATGGAGACGGGGTTTCAGAGTGCGAATGGTGCTTGGGTTGTGCAGAGTGGAGGCACCCCGATTGTGGCTGGTGCCGGAGATGGAATGGATGTTGATTGAGGGATTCTTGTAAGAGTAGGCGATGGTGGATATTGCTATTGCTATTGTCGCTGGACGTGGGACATCTGGACGACAAGGATCACTATGCAGGCAAGGCTGGAATCTTTTGCATTCATTCGCTGGACGAAACATCTTGCATGGAGTGGAGTGGAGCCGGAAGTGCAGGGCACGCAATGGCAGGTATTTGCACCCAACTCGCCAGAATGGGCACATTCATCGCTTTGGAATAGGACGGGAAGACTCTCCCGGAAGAGAGAAAAGGAACAAGAATCATCATTTGCTCTTTGGCGACTGAACCATGGGCAGACATACATCGCTTTGATGCAGTCGGCTTTCTGCTTGCTTGGCTATCTATCGAGACTGTGCGAGGCGGCAGCGGGACGCTCACTGCCTTGCCTTGCCATCTCCAGACGACCCTTGAGCTAGCGTGTGTATATTTGAGGAATGGAATGCCTTCTTTGTTCCTTGTATGCTTCAAGAAGTACTATATACACATTTGTGTAACTAAAACGTACGCATATCTCCATACCGCAGCACCTGTCCTTTGATTCAGCTATAAGAAGAAGTTGTATATCATTCTGTGACTCTAAACCAAGCCAAGCCACGAGCAAACATCGACGACGGGGTTTCCTCTTCTCCATCTCCAGACGGAGTGATCCATTTTTCATCCCAGGCTTTGCGAAGTAGATTAGTTCACCATGTCAGCCCAGAGCTCATCTCGTCCGCTCTGCTTTTCTTATTTCGATTTCCTTTTCACTACAATTGCTTACCCAAGATCTGAGAACTATACTGTATAAAATCTCATCCAGGCCTAGACTTGGAAAGTGTCATTATACTATATTGTATTCCTTCGAGTATGCAATGATTCGTTTATCCTCCAATATATCAGTACCACTGCCCGCCACGCACACACAAAACCACTTTCTCTCCCAAAATCACAGTTAAACTCGTAACGGACTCCGTACTCATCTTCCATGCCATGCCCCAACTCGATCCGATATTGACTCGATTTGATAACAGAAAACTCCCTTGGTATGCCACGTTGCACTCGAGGCGTTGTTGAGGACTCATATGAGCGTCGAGTATGATGAGACAAGATGGTGAACAGGGGGAGATATTGGGGTGGCTGGATTGTATGGTGGGTTGTTGTTTCGCGGAGGGTGAGGGTGGGAGTGTAGAGATGTGATCGAATTGGTGTATGGGATGTGATCGAAGTGAAGAAGGAGGTATTTGTATCATAATACAGTGTAGTGCAGGATGTCGACCGGAGAGGACGACGATGAATGCTACATGCAGACATTCTCCTAGCAATTGCAGAGAAAGTCGAACGCGTTTGGCGGGCTTTCTAACTATTGATCACTCACGGAGGTTAGAATGTTACTATTGTTTTGTGCTGATAACGAGTTGCGAAAGCAACAGTGAGAGAGGATGTAAGAGTATTCTGTCACTGACAAGGGTTCACTGACCAGTTCCAAAGCAGTATGTTATCTTGTGTTTCGTTTTTGTTCTGAACGTTCGGCCCAGCAGGACGACAGCAGTAGTTCGTATTGATGTGGTAGGCAAGGTAAAAGAGAATACATGGTGCCATTATGTGGAATGGCATTGAGGTGGTTTTGCTCAAACCCAAGGTGTGGAGTTGGCAGCAGAATGAGGGGAGAGTGATGTGTTGTCGGTTTGTTAGGAGCCAAGAGCGTTTACTTACGGTGGCAGCAGCGAAGGATTATAGGTAATGAGATGGATGTCGAAGCCATTCATTTGAATCGAGCATGCTCCGACTAGACTGTTTAGCATTTTAGTACTGAGATGGCTGGTAAATTGGTAAGGCATATGTCACAGTCGAACATGAATTCACAGAAGTCCTGGATGTTCTTGTTTTGTGTTCATCAAGATTCTTGTATTTCTTCCTACGCTTTTTGGACATAAAGGTGGACAACATTCAAGCGCCTTGTTTCATAACAAATGCCGAGTAGCCCATATTGGTATGCTTCGTCTAAGATCCAACCCAGGATATCATTTTCCAGCACATCATACGCTCTCAAGAGGAGCAGGCTCCTTGAACTCCTTCTCGACCTGTGAAGAAAGCCATGTCAGCAACCATTCAGTAATACTTTCATAAGAGTTCAATCCTTACAGCTTGACCAGCATCGTTTGATGCACCACCCTCACCGTGCAAGCTCAACAAAGCACCAAGGTCGAACTTGGGTGCCTTGAGGAGCTTGACCTTCCTCACGTGCACATTCTGAAGAGGGTAGATTCCTTGCGTCGACTTCTCAATCTCACGACCAATAACCTCGGGGATAAGCTTGGCAGTCAACTGTTGTAGTGTGCAGCTGCTGGCCTCCCTCTGCATGATCTCAGTCATCTTCTTCCTGATGGCGCGGATCTGCGCACTGCTGGCATATGTGGTCTTCTTGATCTGGTTTGGTCGTCGCTTGGTGAAGGCAATGGCGAAGACACGGAGGAGGTAGTCGTCGGTGGTCTTGACAACAACGTTGCCCTCGATGAGAGTCTGCCACTTGCGGACGAGAGAGCGGAGCTTGTCGGAGGTGAAATCCATGCCGTGGAAGTTGGTCAAGCAGTTGCGGCCCTGGACCTCGTCGACACGGAGCTTGACCTTGCGGAAGGAGTGGTCCTCATCTTTCTGGAGATCGGCGAGGGAGACCTCGAAGATACGGCCCTTGAGAGCGTCGTTGGCGTTCTTGAGACCAGTGGTGCGGTTTACGAGGGTCTTTCCGACACTATAATGCGATGTCTTGTCAGATCTTTTGTATTCTTTTTCTGTTCTTCTTCTTCCGGTTTCTGCTCACTCTCTGACAGCAAAGGTGCTGGGTGCCTTGAGCGAGTACCAATCCTTCCTGGAGAAGGGGTCGACTGTGCGCTTCTTGAGACCCTTCTTTCCCTTCGACAGACGCTTGTTCTATAGCTGTGTATTAGCGCCAGTAATGTCGCAGTTGATCAATGAGGCGACGAACCTTTCCGACAGCCATGATTGCAGTTGGAAAAGAGAAAAGACTGTTGTTAGTTTGAAGTTATCGACGGTAATGTTGGACGTCCAAATTTGCGAGGTGTTGAGTGGGCGACAATAATTCAGGGTCTTCAGCAGTGTGCGGTGACATTCCGCAGCATTTTTTCGAAGTAAAGCAGCAGGATTGGCAAGTAATTTATATGGAACATCATGCTAATAATGATGCTGCTGTGTATGTGTATATGTACGTGCATTGAGCACTTGTCACCTCTTTATTCCTATAATCCGACCATGAAATAATAGGACAAACGTATTGCATGTATGCTACGCCACCCATGCCATGAGACTGTCAAAATCATCCCTTTAGCCATGAAGTGAATCAATGCTGCGCAACGTCAGTCTAGTTCAATATACCATACTGCTGCAGAGAACTTACGTCGACATCTTCCCATGCACGGCCTTGCACCTGGGACAGCTCATCCAGCGACAGAACTTTGCCATTCGTGACTACGGGAGATATCAGCATCATTACTGAAGATATTCTAGCCATATACTTACAATAGCCAGCATGAATTTTAGCATCAATCTCAACTCTACTATCCTCAGGAATCATCTCGTCGGGGATCGGGACTCGTTCTATGATTGGAATGCCTTGCTCGACAATTGCATCATGTTTCATGCTATAAGATTCGTCAATACAGGATCCGGAAGAGGACCATGATCAACTTACTTGGACATGCTGAGCATACGGTCAATCTTCTTGATGCCGAGCCACTGAAGAATATCAGGCATGAGTGCTTGAAATCGCATGTCTTTCACGCCAGCTATGTTCTCCGTGCGCTGTTGAAGAAGGAAGTCGACCATCAGTGAACGATCCCATGTACGTATTTTATGACAGACTAACCTTGAAGTACTCGCTCGCTTTGTCTGTGCCACGCTTCCTAGCATTGTACACAAGATATTTCGTCACTTCACCTAATGCACGACCCTCCTTTCGGAAGTAGATCACGACACCACTTCCACCGCCCTGGGCTTCCTTTACTGCTTCCTCGACACCAAAGATGAGGTAAGGCCTGCAAGTACAGATATCGGAACCAAAGACTGCAGAGCGTTAGCTGGAAACTCGCAATCAATTTCAACTTGCATGACATACCATCACTTCCATTACATTCGTCATGCACTCGCAATGCCAGACGAACATTCGCATCCGACATCTTGGCTGGGTCACCAAAGCAATACACGGTCAATCCTCCAATGGGTGGTAAAAAGACCTTAATGTCACCACGAGTGATCAGCTCAGGATACATGCCACCTGTGTGCTCAAACAAAGCGCGTCTCAATGTGCCTTCATCAATGCCGAATCTCTCGGCAACACCCGGCAGATACCAGCAAGGTTCTACAGCGATCTTCGTCACCGCAAGCTCTCCACTACTATTGATACAAATCTTCCCGTCAGGTACAAGTCGCCCCGCCCGAACACTATCTTCCAATTCAGGCAACTTCATGTGGGCTCTCGTAATGGCAATCGTAGGTCGAATTTCGATATTCTCCGAATCAATGATACCCTTGTATAGCCAAGGTGCTAGATGACCAAAGGGATCCATGGCGACAATCTTCTTCGGATCACCCCAGACTTCTGGATGAGGGCCAATGGTTGCAGCAGGTTCGGTATTGGTGAAGTCGGGCTTGTGATCGATGTCCAGGTTCTTACTGGCAACTGCGAGGGCGTGATAGATTGAGTATGAGCCACCATGTGCACCAATCGCGTTTCGTCGACGAATTGTGCCATGGTTCCTGCTGACAACCACTGGGCCTCGCATCATTGGATCAGGACTGCCCCAGTGCAAAGGGATTGGGTCGACACCACTTTGACCTGGATAGGAGGTTAAAATGATTTTGGACGAACCAACACTGGTACGTCTGGGAGTGATCTGTGGAGAGATTGACGCGTTCAACGGATTAATCGCCGGACTGCTGGATGGCGAAGGTGTTGGTAATGGCGATGTTGTGGTGTTGTCATTGCCATTGCCGTTGCGAGCAGCGGAGGTGACCGAAGCAGATCCGTTCGTGGAGGTAACAACTTGGTGCACAGGCGCTGCTACTGCTTTTGCCAATTGCACTTCAGACAGTACGTTCACTTTTCCTGAAATAGCATCTACTTGTGCTGCGAGCTGAGAATGATCCGTTTTCAATGACTTCAGGTTCTCCAGTATCTCGACGAGTGTCTCCGCAATGCTCGGTGCTGGAGTATCGGGCATGGCCATGATTGAGTGTATGTTTCTGTAGAAGTAATTTGCAGTGGGTAGACTATGTAATATCTTGTACGTGTGTATATCACAAATTCACACAGCTCCTCGAGTGCAATGCTGTTGAGTTGTTGTCCTTATCAGTAACACGACAGCAGGTGGTGAGTCCAGCCCACGTGCTACCCCATATTTCGCTTGAAGTGCCGAAGAACTTCCATGTTAGTTCTACTGAGCGCGCATGCAACATCAATCCTATAAATCCAGTACGCAAGCCAGCTCCCTCCAAAGTACTCTCGAGTCTTGGTTGTGACAGATCTATATTATCTCTTGCTGACGAACAACCCATACCATGGTAAGGACTGAAGCTCCTCCACCAGCTCCTCCTCACTCCTGCGCATTCAATATCATCCAAGAATTTGTTCTCGATGACCACGCGCCTGATCGCCTCCCTCATCATAGTGCCAACACTAACATATCTGCGAACGAATAGGGCAAACGCAAGTCCTCCGGTCCGAAGCCCGGTGGTGGGAAGAAGGTTAGCCTACTACGTGAAAGCCACCAAGCCAACAGCGACTGACACTCTCCTCTCCAGAAAGAAGTCCTCTCCACAACATTCCAGTGCCTCTTCTGCAACCACGAAAACTCGGTGTTGGTACAATTAGACAAAAAGACTGGACAAGGACATCTGCGGTGTAAAGTCTGTGCACAAACCTTCTCGTGCCAAATCAACTGTACGTCATGATGTTTATTGGAGCAAAAGATAAAACCGAACTACTCCTCGAGTCTACAATCGAAAATGTGCTAATATCAGACTTCACAAGACCTGTCGGCCGCGGTAGATGTATACTCTGACTGGATCGACGCTTGCGACGCTGTGAAGAAGGGAGGAGAAGCGGAGAATGTGAGACCAGGAAGAGAACCAGCACCATTAAGAAGTGGCGCTGGTGCTGCGGCTATACCAGAGGAGGATGAGGATGATCTTGATGGATTTGTGGAGAATGATGAGCCGGAAGGCTATGATGATTGATTTATGATGATTGTTGGAATGTGCTTGGAGGGGTGTGGCATTGATGAGGATTATGCATTATACCCAATGGACGGCACAGCAATATGGATGGTCATTCATACAGGAGTTATATACTGGGCACACGCTGAGGGCGGAGTTCCTATGGCTGTGTTCAAAGAATCAACGATTTACGACCTATTTCTGACGTATGCATCGTGTACTGCTTATACTGCAATTGTCTCATAAACTCGTTATATGTCTTAATACAATAAGACCTCAACCGCATAGTGAGCTATCGGCACGCATTTCGAGCACTATAGCTTCCAAATTACCTGACTATAGTCAGTTATTTCGAGTGCTAGCAGCATTTCATGTCGTTCCAAAATACTTACACAATCTCATGGGCGAATGAAGTATATCGCACTTCGACATTACCTCATCCGAGCGCAAGTTCATCATGATGTACCGAAATACAAATCTCCGAAATCCCTAACTATGTCAGTGAGTTCTGACAAGCCTGTGTCGTCCGGATACTTACCCTAATCCTGGAACGATGTAGTTATGCTCATCAAGCCCTTCATCGATAAATGCGGTGATGATTCTCAGGTCTGGGAATTGCTTCGCAAAATTCTCAATTCCCTCCGGACTCGCAATAAGATTGAGAAACACTTGAGACTTGTTAGTCGAAACCAACGTGCAGGCAGAAGTAATGATGGACTCACAGATCTTATCTTCGGGCACTCCCTGCTTTTTCAGCACTTCCACTGCCATCAACGCAGAGCCACCTTTCAATGCGTCAGCATTGCGTGCAACAGCCACACATCAGCATCACAATCGAACAACTCACCCGTCGCTAACATAGGATCCAGTAATAAACACACCCTCTCCTTTACATCTTGAGGCAACTTCTGATAGAACAGCCGTGGCTTACTGGTCTCCTCGTCCCTCTGGATCAAGATTTTCCCAATCCTGACACTACGACAACAATCTCGTAGTCCTTGTTCCATGCTTTCACCAGCGCGCATGATCGAGATACCGCAGATTTTGCCCTCAAATGCAACGCCATCGTAAGTGCGTCCGACGGGGGTGGTGATCTTTTTTGGGGTCACAGGAAGGTGATTTAGGCCTTCCTCAACGAGGAGGCGGATAATGCGATTGGAGTAGAAGATAAAGTCGGACCGTGTGCAGTCTCGATTGCGGATCATGCTATTAGATTACTATGGTAAGCGTCATTGACCTAGAGACTATGGTACCTGTGCCGTTGGGCAATGCGGTGCATGAAAGTACTGGTTCTGAAGGGGAATCCCAGAGCTGAAAATACATACGTGAGAAGGGATATTAGTTGAGGTGTTTGTGGGAGGACGGTGACGTTTGGGTATTCGACTTTCTTCGAGATGGTGGCTTTGGGTTTCTCGGACTCATTACGGTAGTCTGGGCCTAATGCCTCTTGAGGGGCCCCTTCTGAGGACATCTTGGCTTGTTAAAGCTGTGATGGGTGAAGTGTATGGATCTTTTTCAAGTCACTCTTCGAATCTTTCAGTAGATCAGTCTGGTGATTCTCGATTGCAAATGCTACAGCACAGACTCTGGCCTAAAGATTGACCTTCAGGTTCCTATATGCGATCACGCGAGCAATTGAGCATCGAAAGGACCGATAAGAAAGTCAGGTACCTGGTAGTCTGAACTCTTAAGGCCGAGACAGGGTACTCCTAACTCCGAATACCCTGAGGGACAACATCTGAAAGTTGAAACCTACCTTACCTTTCACTTTCCGAAATCTCACTTCTTGAGCCGCCCTTGTCAGGTGTGGACTGTACTAAAGCCGGGAGAAAAGTCTTGCGACCGCCATGGTGGCATCATAACTTCCTCATGCCTTTTGTCTCATGAGACCGTCCGCCATGTTTACCTCAAGCAAGACTCCAATAGCGCCAGGTCTAAAGCGCTCAAGAACCTATGGAAAGCAAGTCCGACCGTTCTCTCATGGCTTGGATGACTTTGTGGAAGGACAAGACTTCGTGTTCGCGCAGAAAAATGGCCCAAAACGTACACACTCTGCCACCACGGTTAAGGCAACAACCTCTCTTCCAACTCGCGATATTCCCTCTACCAAGCCAGTACCACAGAATCATGCTCTCCCCGTCGCGAAGAATTCTTTTGATCGTACTGCGACTCCCGCTCAACCTAAGACACCTTTCCAAAACGGTTGCACGAAGACATCAAGCTCTTCTACTAAAAGTGCTAAGCATGGCCGTCAGCAACCTTCGATATTCGATCCTCCCAGTTCTGATGACGAGCCAGAGCAGTATCAGCTTATAGCCAACAAACTAAAGAGTGGACCTACACGAGCGGCAGGAACGTCCTCATTGACTGAATTCGTTGAACAGAATTTGAAGGACGAAAAACATGTGAAGTCAAATGTCAGGCCGAAGTTGGTGAAAAGCGCCACGGAGGCTGCCACAACAGCTGCGAAAGTAGTGGACATATTTGATATACAATCGCTAGAGAAGGATGGCAAAAGAAAGAGTACAGAGCTGAAACGTAAAAGGCCTGTACTCATTCGGGCAGCCACGGTGACACCAATCAGTCCACCAAAGGCTGCGCCGACGGGTAGTGCAGGGCCAGCGACACAAGCAACCTCAATCACGCCGCCGAATGCTAAGAGACCAAGATTGTCTGCATCGCCGAGTGTACTTAAAATTCCACAGCCCAGCACTCCTACACGTCCAGCAATCGACTCTGCGAAGCCATCTCCACGTCGAACTCCTCAACGTACTAAAACCTCCCCACCCAAATTGATGCAGAACGAGCAATCTGCGCCCGCTGTTCTTACCACCATGATACGTCAGCCAGTTGATTCTCCTGTTTGCAACATACTAGATACGTCGATAGAGTATGTCGAGTCGCCGAAACGACGACACAGTAGTGCCTCGAATCGCTCTGCTACTCCAATTGCATCCGTGTTGTCACCTATGAGGACCCCAGGCTCAGGCACGACACCGCGCCAGGAGAAGCTTTGGAGTGCTCTGTTACAAGATGACTCCCCTAGTCCTCCACACGCCACGCTACCGAGTCAAAGCTTTGGTCCAAGTACTATAAAACTAGACCAGCCACCACCACGCAGGCGACTAGTTGACATCCTCAAATCTGCTGCAGAACCCTCTTCAGACATTACTGCTTCTGATGATATGGAAGATGCTGACGGAGGAGCAGAGAACGAGGAAGACGACAAAGGCAGTAGTCAGCACTTATTACAGCAATCTTATGCTACAGAGTTACAAAATGCTCAGCTGCGGGTCACGTACGCCTCACAACGATCCTTTCTGGCCGCTCCACAAGACTTTGTTGAGGACTTCTCGCAGCCTTTGGACGACTTCAGCAGTCTTGCTGCACCAAATCTACCTGGCATGCCACAAAACCGTTCCAACGACGTCTCTGCAAGACTGTCTGACGATGAGGAGGAGGAAGAAACGAAAGCAATGCAGTCGCTGCATGAGCTCAGGGCAGCAGGAGGATCGCGCCGCTTCGAAGACGAAATACCGCTTGCGGACCTGGAGGGTGGAGGCAAAGCAGCGATGTCAAGACGTCGTGCAGCGCTCATGGAGATCTGCAACAAGCTTATCCTTGACTCTGCATTCCTACGTAAGTTTTCTCAGAGTGGTGTAGCATGCCTCGTGATTCAACGCTGCAAGGTTGAAAAGGATGTGATCACCAATGCTTTGATTGCAACCATTGTAAATCTCGTCCTGCAGGGTGTCAAGTCGAGTGGTAGCGCTACCGCCCTCTATAAGACTGGTGTCATAGATTCTCTCTCGAGGCTCCTGGAGGTGGATCGCAGTCTACACGCAATTGCAAAGGATCGCGCTAGTAACATGTCGAAGGCTACACAGCAGGCTGTTCAAGAACTTCAGAGCCGTGTGTGCGGCCTGAGCATTTGGGCTGATGAGGATCTATCTTCAGTTTCACCTAAGCTCCTGGCCTTGAAGGCTCTCGAAGTGCTAACCAGACGTCTCAGAGAGGCTGGGAATCGAGAAGCTCTACTTAACAAGGAGATACTGTCGATATTGTTGAAGACGTTGCACGAAGTGTCCTCCAACACAAATCAGCCCAGCAAAGATATCAGGGCACAGCACAAATTGCAACAAGAGTCTGCATTGTTACTCATCGAGTCGTTCGTGGTCGCCGAAGCATGTAACTCAGACCCAGCACTGTGGGATGACCAGAGTCTTTCAAAGCTTGTGCAATTGCTTTCAGGAGTCATTTCAGAGGATGAATGCGCTGAAGGAATTCAGCAGCTCATTCTTCGTATCTGCATAAGTCTTGCCAACAATAATGCACGCATCTCTGATGCTTTTGCAAGACCTGACATACTCAAGAGGTTTACCAGTATTGTGAATGACAGCTTGACCAGAATCAAGACTCTTCCCTTCGATGAAGGTCTTTTGCTGCTTGACCGACTTGTGCTAGGGCTCGGCGCACTTATCAACCTCGCAGAGTGGAGCGATGACGTTCGCACAATGTTGCTAGACCAGGAAAAACAAGGACTGAACGCCATGATCAAGACTTTCACGGATAGTAGAGCAAGTACAGAAGAGGCTGATTCGATGGAGACGTCACAAATAAATGTTGCTTATGGTTATCTGGCAATTTTGCTTGGTAGTCTATGTCAAAACAAACATGCGATGAAACATATCAGAGATCAGCTGCCTGGTAAAACCCTCGCAAGCCTGATCGCCGCCATTGACGAATTTGTTCTGCATCACCAGAAGACAGATCAACTGGGTGAGGATGTGGGGGACAGCGCCTGGACTGCATTTACGGAGAGACTTCGCGCGGTTGCGGACGCGCTCAAAGCTGTCAACTGAAGCTGCCGAGTGATCTGGTCGAGTATCGCTGAAGCAGGTAGCTTAAGCAGGATGAAGAGAGAGGAAGGAGAAGAAGTGTGGCTAAATGCTGACCAAGATATGAAATGCTTTACGATAGAACACTTAATGAATCGCAACGAAGGAAATGAAAACCAGTCCGCGGCAGTCAATATAAAAGATACTGCGCTGCAAAGTTCCAAATCTTGGCGTTGTTGTAACACGCTCCCCCTTGTCACGTGATCTGTGTTTTATGTTTGTTTCGGGATTTTGACCTGCCATCGAGCCTCGATTCTCTGTGTTCAGAATCCAATGCTTCAGCGATGTAGTGCCAGCAGGCTTCTGCAGCCTCTTCCGGCTCGGATCGTCGTGATATCGAAACAAAATGTGCCTAAACACTTTCCACCTCATCCTGTTCGCGTTTGTGTTCGAGGTTATGCTTCTTCTAGCACCGTTTCAGGCTCATCTTCAAGCACACCGGCGCATTCTGGACTCGCTATCTTTGCACCGTTGACGAATGATCTGGATAAAATATGTCCCCGGTTCGAAATTGATGGCGAGGATATTGATGTGCTGAGGGGACCGGTGGAATTCTATGAGACTCTGAAGGTATGCGACGTGTTTGAAATTTCTGATCAACGAAAAGACAGATCGAGTGATTTGTCCTGTTCATATTGATGGTGATTGTCCTCCTGTATCCTTAGTATCCATGACGAAATACACAGCCAGCGTGCTATACGGTTGACTAATTCGATTTTAGGCCAAAATACTCCAAGCACAGCGGCGGATCTATCTTTCGACCTTGTACATTGGGAGCACAGAACACGAACTAGTAATCCTTACTACATCCAGATTTTCCTTCCTGCAGCACTGACAGTATAGATTGCCACAATACGTACAGCACTCCAGCAAAATGATCAACTGAAGGTGTCATTCCTTACCGATGCTCTTCGCGGTACAAGAGGAGCTCCAAAACCAACGACTGCTTCTCTGTTGGCTTCTTTGGTTACCGAGTTTGGCCCAGATCGTGTCCAGATACGACTTTATCATACGCCAAATCTGGCAGGATTGAGGAAGCGTTTCATTCCTGAGAGGATCAATGAAGGTTGGGGCCTACAGCATATGAAGCTCTACGGTATTGATGACGAGATAATATTGTCAGGGTGGGTGATGATTCACCGTATAATACAGTAGAACTTGGTTGATCGATGCTGATATATTTATTTCGCAGTGCTAATCTTTCGAACGACTACTTCACAAATCGCCAAGACAGGTATCACATCTTCAAGTCCAAGCAAATCACAGACTACTATGCGAGCATTCATGATGCAGTGAGCAGTATAAGCTTTGACGTTCAGCCCACAACAGAGCCCTCTGGCTATAGTATGTCCTGGCCTACCACAACTTCCAGCCCTTCACCTCTGGAAGATGCTCCTCGCTATATTGATCATGCCGCAAAAACATTGGGACCACTCATTGCTCCAAAAGAGAATTTACAAACCCAACCTGCTCGAAATAGCGCACACACTACCATCGTATACCCCATCCTCCAATTTACGCCACTCCTTCCTGCTGATCGCGAGGAAGATAGCTCTTCTAGTGCCGCCAAATCCACCGAGCTACCAGCACTGACACAGATATTGACAACTCTTCGCTCTCCACCATTCATCTCCTCACGCATCACCTTTACAGCCGGCTACTTCAACCCTCCGCCCAACCTAGTAGCACTACTTCTATCGTCAAGGTTCTCACATCTTGACGTAATCGGTGCGTCACCAGAAGCCAACGGCTTCTATGGCTCGAAAGGTGTTAGTGGGATGCTGCCTGCCGCGTATACGCTGCTCGCCAAGCGATTCTTGCAGTCAGTAGAAGCCAAAGGACTAGGAACACGTACTCGTATTTTAGAATGGAAGCGAGGCGTGGTGGACGAACCAGGAGGATGGACGTATCACGCTAAAGGAATATGGGTGACATTGACGAACACAGCCAGCACTAGCACGACCGAGAAGACAAGAGAAGGAGAGGTTCATGGACCTAGCATAACAGTCATTGGATCATCAAATTACACAACACGTGCGCATACGTTAGATCTGGAAGCCAACGCGCTTATCATCACGGCAGATCCAAGACTGCAGAAGAAACTCAAGGCGGAGGAGGAGTGGTTGAAGGAAGACGCGCGCGCGGTTGAACTTGAAGACTTTAGACAGACGAAGCGGAGGGTGAGTCTGTGGGTGAGGGTTAGTATGTGGATTGTCACTGCTGTGGGTGGTGCCTTGTGAGGGATTGACGCCATGAATGTTAGTACTGTGAGCGTCAAAAGCGCTATACGGCACTTGTGCTACAGCTCTTTCCAGGTTGTTTTCCACGAATACACTCACGTCCCAAAGGCTTGGCATCAGAACTTTTAAAAAGTTGGAAATCATAACTCAAGAAAAAAAAGGTGTGGAGATTGCTGGGATACTTTTCGTGCTCTCGAGCTACACTAAGAATTAGTGTCTCATCATAATAGTCTTTGGGATGCCTTGTCATATGTGATCTACGACCAGGACACCCACTAGTGAACAGCAGCACTCCTCTCTTAGCAACCCTAATGAAATGCCCGAGGAAAGAAGAACATCCTACAAATCTCTATCCCCGCATGATACTCAAATTTCCAACGAAACCTCTTGAACGGCCGACCGCAATGTTTCACTCGAGAATTCCTTCTAGTATCACGAGCATGCTCGAGCAGGTCAGGATAATATGAGGTGAAGCCAGAAGTAAAGCTGTTGTTTTAGTTACTCGATTCTGAAGTGGCAAGAATGAAGCTCCACCATCATCCTTACCAAGACCGAGTGGATAGCACCTCGATCTGATTTCAACCTCTCTTTCTTCAGTTTCCTGTCCCACTGTACACTTCACCATCTTTTCTGCGCCACCCAACGTGCCATGGAAAAATGGCAGACTGACGAAGGCAGACTATAGGGAAAAGCTCGAAGCTACAGAAGTCCAGTACTTGGTCAAGGATACCTTGAAGACGCTCGGACAACAGCTTGGTGCACAAACCGGACAGAAGCAAGAACGAAAGAACTCTATCGCACACTTTTGGAAGTTGCCACAGGTATTTCTTCATCAAAGGAAGCCACAAATTCATCAAGTTCGTCAACTTCATCTTACTTCAGTGACAACATCTCATGCGTCGTCATCTACTATAGAACATTCATCTTACTGAGGAATTCAGCGGACGATTTCGACCTCACAGCTTCTATTGCCCATGATTGAAAGGGCAATGGACAACAGAAACGAGAAGGAGTGTGAGAGGGATCTCCGCGAAGAGCAGCAAGCAACTACTGCTTGGAATGCTGCTATCACTGAGCAGACGGCAATGGAGTCCACAATCTTTGACTGAGCAACTGATGGCGATGGTGTTTACAGGTATCCATGGGAACTTTTCAATTGCGAGGATTTATTGCGTACTCGAGCAGCTGACAACCATTTCTATTACCATCGGATAGCGGTATCTTCAGAACGCAAGACTGTTTCCGACTACTACCGCCTGATTCCACGAGAGCTTGTTCCATCACCCTGACGAAGAAAGGGTAGAAATTATCAGCTTCTACTGTCAGGTGGAGGGTTACCTTTAGCGAGAGGTTGACCTGTACATTCGAGCTGGCATCCAGGACGTTGTCAGTCGTCATTGGACAAACGCTCAGCATCTAGGGCCTGTCTCAATGCTGCAAACAATGTTTAAGCCTTAGTACGCGATTTAGCGCCCCATTGCAGAATACGACACAGAAGTGGGATGGTCAATAGTCACGCATGATTCTCAAGGAAACCTTGTCAAACGCTTTCCAGAAAAGACTAGAATATCTCGCAATTTCTTCATTCGAGATATTCCCAAAAGTGTTCTATCATAGCATTGTCTTCAGGCTAATGGTACTCGTCACAGCGTTATTCAAAGAGTTTCGTACACTCAGCTGGATAAGATGTTATCATTGCGCCATGGTACGACCCCTCACTCAATCTGTGCTCTTCGGCTCTTCTTGTACTTATGACCATTATCCACAACACAAGCTTCAAATCCACCGCTTATGCTCAGTGTATGACCAGTGTGCGCATACAAAATGCAAATGCTTGTTAAAGCAGAGCCGCAATGTTGTCGGAAAAGTTATCGAAATCTTAAGTGTCGAGATATCTGAGCGCGGTACATTCTGAGCGTAAACATCCTCCACCCACAATATATAAAAGGTACAGTACCCCCTCTCCCCAAGAACACCTCAACACCAACAAACATCCACTCCCCCTCACACAAGATCCCAATCCAATCAAGACAAACTTCAATCTCTTCTCACAAAAAACTCAAAAGAAAACAACTTGTAAGACATCCTCCTCCATTCCCCCTCCTCTATCCCTCCCACCACACCACAACACACATCCTAACCCCTCCCAGTCCCAAACTCAAACGCAAGAATGCACACAACAACCCTCCTCCTGGCGGTCCTCTCCACCGTCCGCGTCCTCGCCGCCCCTGTCGCCAGCCACGGCGGTGTCTTCACCATCACCGGCACGCGCACCATCGTCCCGCGCGCAACTTCCACTCTACCTTCCGACACAGTCGATCAGGACTATTCGGCCACCGTCGGCGATGTCTTCACCACTGCCAGCACCCGCACCTTCCCTTGGTTTCCAGGTCACATAATTTCACCTATGTATGTCGACACAGCCCCTGAAGCCAGCTCCCGAGCCACGCACAGCATCGCTGCCGTTGCAGGCGCAACTCAATCTCCAGGCGGATTCATGCAAGGATCGAAATCCTACAACGGTATCATGGTCTTGCCCACCACCATGACCTGGACACCTGTCCCATCCCCAACTACAACTCCTGAGGACGATAAGACCCATGTCTTCGGTGGCCCCGACGTGAATGACGAGGACGTCGAGTATCATGTGGCTGAGTAAGGTGTATGGGGAAGACTGGTCTAAGGCGGTGTGGTGTAATGCCGAGAACGATTTGTGTTGGGTGGCAGAGTAGATGGATGGTGGATATGGAGTTGGGGGTGTAGAGGAGGGTGTGGTTGAGTTGAGTGTTGTTGAGGAAAAAATAAGAAACAGAAGAGAGTTCTAGGCGTTATTGGAATATTTGGGTCATTGACAATCATCTCCTTATGTACTTTGATAATAATACCTCTACTGACCATTCGCTGCCCCTTGCCCTTTTGCTCTGCTTTACCACGCCAGTCCTGTGGTTCGACGTTGCCGACAGCTTCACTTTACATTGACGCCATCAATTCAACACAGCATCTCTCAACCCGCCTCCAACAATAGCAGCCCACTCACTAAACAAGACCGCTTTAAAAATACTCTCCGGCACAGCCTCGACATAATCGCCCGAATCTCTCATCCGTCTCGTCCACTTCTCCTTCTCAGCCACACTCAACTCCTCCCACTTCTTCGCACCCTGCTTCTGCAATCTTTCCAATTCCTCACGCCGATTCACTGGTAGCAAGCTAGCTGTGAGTCCCTGTGGTGCCTTGCCCTGCGCGGCCGATTCATCAGGAGCAGGTGCGCGGACGTGAATATGATGTTGTGGCGCCGTTGCAACTTCTTTGCCAGACTTCTGCGTCCAATCCAACAGATCACGAAAGCGGTGTTCGACGCCGGGTATAGGGTTGAACTCAGCAGCGACAGAACTTGCTGCGCTGGCGGCACTGACGACGGCGGATGATATCACGGCGCCATCGCGGCGAAGGACTGCTGGCATGGTGCGTGCGCCGGGTGGCTGCAGCTTTTTAATAACGGACTTTGCGGTACGAAACGGTGAGGCTGCTGCTGCGTCTCCCTTGGTAAGGGTGATGTAGGATTGGAGAAGGATTGCGGCGACGAGGACGGACATGGCGATCAGGATGATGCCGGCGCGAGAGGTGAGGCGTTCGGTCATGCTGTTTGTGGTTAAGACCCAGCGGATTGAAGGGGTACCTTGGGGGTTTGTGGTGGAAGTGCGTGCCGCGCCTGTGTCGTGGGGCTTAGTGGGTGTGGATGTGAGTGTGAATGTATCGATGACGACGGTGCCGCCCCATGCTACGGAGGCCAGACTTATATATTGGGATGGTGTGGCGACGGACATGGTAGAGTTTGGGTTTTGCTTTGGAGGGAAGAAGTTGGCGAATGTGATGCGCATGATATTAGAAGGATGAACGCTATTGAGGACGCTGAACTTGTTTAGCTGCCAGATTGGTCGAGCAGGATCGGGATCAGAGGGACGGTGGTCAAGCGTGTAGACGTGAATGACAGAGTCACGACTGCGGTTAGCGCCAGCCACAGCCACGAGGAATTGACGTTCACCAGATCCAGGATCAGCATCCAGTGCGCAGATATCTAGATGTGCAGCTACTTCGAGCGATTTTGGTAGGGCTCTGCGGAGGTTGATCTTGCCAGTCGAGGATGAAAGGTTGAGGATGACGAGCTCGGCTGATGACGAACCACTCTTTTGTAGCACTAGTAGATGCTGTGGTGATAGCCATCGCAAACATCTAATTTTTGGTCTCGAAGTGCCAGTCTTTCCACCTGGAGATGCAGAGGCCGTATACACACTGGTGGTTTCAGGTTTGCTGGGCACCGTCTTTCTACTGTCGAAGTCATATCTCAATCGACATACATAGATCTCATGATCGGTGCAGTATGCAAGCGCGAAACAACCCAAGTCATTCTCTTCTGTCAGATCCAAATCGACAGCTTCTACACCGTCCGGCGGCGACAATCTTGCAAAGACTGAAGACTCGCTAGGTACTGCTGTTGTAGCATCAAACATGACAATCTCGTTCTTCGCAGCGTCGCCAGTTGCAGCCACGCATATTCTTCTACTAGGTGCCTCTCTGCTCGTGACAGGAGAGAGTCTCAACAGCCGTTGATATGGTCTTGCTTTGCCCTCCTTCTTAGCTTTAAATAGTGATGCTCTGGTTGTGAATTTAATCTTGGCTTCTGCACTGTCCTTTTCGCTTTCTTCCGTCTGTTTCTTCTTGGGAAATGTAACCTCGAAGCTGTTCAAGTGGTAGTTGTTGCCAGCCTCCTGACTTGTAGCGGACGAATTGATACCAGCAAATGTTACCAATCCAGTAGGCGTGGTAAGACTGGCTATGGATTGAATAGAATCTTCATTGCGGGATAGGTTGAGCTGAGTGGCTATGGAGATCTCAGAGCGCTTCGATACATCGAGGAGGGCCTATTGAAGGGGTAAGCCTCATATCAGGAGGATATCTCAAATCATGAACATACAATAGTGTTTGCGACACCAGACTTGTTCTCTCCACCACCACCTCCTACAAGCAGATATCCACGATTATAGGGGTCGAACTGGGCGTCAAAGAGAGGGACAGTGAGATCGATGGTGTTGTAGGATATCGGCGACGACATGGTGTCAGTCGTAAGGGCTACAGGGTGTATCACTTAGGTAAGATGTTGGAGGTGGTCAAATGTAAATAAGTAAACAGAGCTTCAGAAAGTTGGCCAATCTGTCGTCACTCAAACGCCAAGACATACATATACAGGAACAGCAGTATTGGCCAAGTGTTCTTGTTTGGCAGTCTGGTCTATCTTCTATGCCTTGGAATGTCTTCATGCACTTCCTCGTCCATCAACATATTGTACCACAGCCCACTTTCCACTCCATGCCCACTTCCTAGCACCACTATCACCACCTCCGCCTTCCTTGGCCTTGAGCTTCTCGTCTAATCCATCCGCGAGACCCACTACCACATCTGCCTTACACGTCCTCAGTGCTAATGTCCTTATACCCTCTCCAGCCTTTGCCAATGGTCCGATCGCCTCTTTGAAAGGAGTTGTAGCCGGCCACTCAACATCGCCAACCAGCTTGCGATAATTCAAGTCGCCCTTGAAAATGACCAGCTCGGACTCGCGCAAGTCTTCGAATAGATCCTTGCCTACTGTCGGTAGACGCCAATAACTGCCAGCATTTGTCCAGAACCTATTCGGCCTGATTGACAGCTGTGCTTCTCCGTGCATGGTCGCCCAGTTCTCGAACAAGAAAGTGAGGTTGCCAACTTCTTCTTCTGATAGTGGTTCAGAGTTGTCAGTCTTCTTTCCTGAGTCTTCACCTGCACTAGACGTATAGAACGCTTGGGAATCGGCGAGGGCATTGAGAAGTGCAGCAAAGTCTGCTGGGATGACGTCCGATACAAACCAAGGAATGGACTTTGGATGTAGCACTACACTAGTAGCCAGTCCTGCAGCGATCAAGTAGCCAGCGAGTATGAGATCAACGAATAGCTCAAATCCTGCGTTGTCTAGAATAATATCAACTCTGCGTTCGCCCTTTGGGTTCTGTTCTTGTGCTTTCTTCAATGTAGCAAAGGCGGCGGGCAAATCATTGGAGATAATGTTGGCCTCTGCTTCTTTCCTGGCAGCTGATCCTTGTAGCTTTTGGATGTCTTCGTACGAGAGATTGGTCAGAAGTGATAGGTCTGTGGCATTACCCCACAGGCAAATCTCGCACATCTCAGCAAAGAGTATTTGTTCAGCGTCAGTTGACTTTTCAGCTGGTTTCTGATTCTCAAGTTGGCCCATCAGGCTTCGATACCGAGCAGCAAGCTCGATCACGGCTGGACGAGAAGACTTGAAGGTAGACAGCTTCTGCCTTGAGAAGATGTCGTAATTCTTCCATTTAGTGGACATGGCAAAGGCCGCCGCAACACGTCTGAACATACTGCATTTAGCTACGACGCAAAATCATATCAATCTCGACTATGCCATACCTATACAAATAGCACTCAGCATACAACCAGGGTGCGTTAAACCAGGACAAATCGCCGAGATCTTGTAACTCTTTGTTGTAACCTTTTACATCCGGATGTCCATCATCAGGTAATGGTCTGGATAGGGTCAATACCTGGGCTGAATTCTCTTAATTCTATAGTCGAATTATACATACGCCAACTTCCTGTCATGTTGCATCTCATATTTCAGAGCTGCGATTGCCTCGATGATTGCCTTTCCTTCTTTCTGAGTTTGCTCATCTTCTGTAGCTCCGACTGTGCGGTGAACATCGTCGATAGCTTGAGTCTAGCAGAGTATGAGCAAGTTGTTGGGAATGGTGTATCATTAAAAATCATACCAGTATCACAGGCCATCTATCACGAACGGAGACAGAAGCAAAGGAGGTCTTGTCAGACGTCTTGTAAGGTGCGATTTTGGGATCGTATTCCATCCTGACGACTGTTTGAGCAATTGCAAGGACAATGTTGTCGATGATGTATTTGAGGTTGCTTGTCGTTCATTGGTCACGGAGTTCGAGCCGTAAGCTCAACTTCCTAATGGATTTCTTTATTTACCATATCGTAGATCATCAACATTGTGCTTCCTTCTGCTACTTCTCTTTCTTCTTGTTTTCTCGTCACTCTCATCCTCCTGTTTGTCTTTCTTGTAGGCATCAGCAATGCTAGCTCGACCACACTTCAGCACACTCCTCCTCCGAGCATCCTCCCAATACATCCCGAGTCGGAGCTTCTCTACCACTATTCCATCACGTTTAGAACTAGCCTACGACCTCCACGAGCCTCCCAAGGAAGCCGAGAAGAATGCCCCGCGAGGGAGTCCCATCATCTTCGCCCATGGTCTCTTTGGTTCTAAGAAGAACAATAGAAGCATGAGCAAGTAGGCCTCCATATCTCTCATAGCATACAACGACGTCGACTAACTCTCGCATTCATAGAGTACTGGCGCGAGATTTGAATCGTCCAGTTTACGCAATCGTGCGCTTACCTTTATCTCGACGTCTCATCCACACTACTCATAATTCTGCAGGACCTACGAAACCACGGCGACTCTCCCCACCATATCGAACACACCTATAATGCAATGGCTTCAGACATTGAAGAATTCATCTCACAACACTCCCTCTCCTCCGTCACCCTCATGGGCCACAGTATGGGTGCCAAAGCTGTCATGGTCGTGGCTTTACGTAGCCCTTCCCTAGTCGCCAACCTGATACCCATAGACAACTCGCCTGTCGACGCAGCATTGAAGAGCGACTTTGGGCAATACGTGTCGGCTATGCACAAAATTGAACAGGCGAAGGTTACAAAACAGAGTGAGGCGGACGAGATATTGAAGCAATATGAAGAGGTCCGTACACACAAAAAGCACACAAAAGTGCAGAAGCATCGACGAATCTGACATCCACCATTCAGTCCCTACCAATCCGCCAATTCCTCCTCACAAACCTCGTCCGATCGTCAGGATCACCGCCCGGTTCTCCTCTAGTATTTCGGATTCCTTTGCGCACCCTCACCACCTCCCTAACAAACATGGCGGACTTCCCATACTCGGACCCTGACGCTATCCGCTTCAATAGACCGACGCTGTTTGTGCGAGGTACAAAGAGTCACTATGTTAGCGATGAGATGCTACCAATTATTGGGCGGTTCTTCCCCAAGTTTGAGCTAAGAGATGTGGAATGTGGACACTGGGTCGTCAGTGAGAAACCAGCTGAGTTCAGGGAGATTGTGACAAGCTGGATGGAAGACAAGGTGTAAGGGGTGGAGTTCGCAAGTGTATCAGATTCTTTACATTGCCAGCGCAAAGTTTCGTCGCAGTAGTTCTGCTCAATGAGTGTTGGCCTGGGTCGTGTGCTTACGGTTGTGCTGCAGCTGTGGCCGAGAATGGGTGAATGTCAGAGCTCAATGCTAGCTGACAAGCATTGGCACGAGATCAGCACTGAGTCCGGGACAGGTCAAGACGACGAGTAAGCTCTCAAGGCCATGAAGACAGCCGACCTTGAAGGAATCCTCAGACATGACTGAAAAGAAGGAGCCATAGGTGTGGACAGAATACCAGAGCGAACGCGGACTTCGATGATGCTCAAGCTCGGTACTTTTCACACTACGGCATAGCCTTAAGCCAGGATTCGCTATCCACGTTCGCGTGGTGCTGAAAAGCAATGCAAAAGTACCAACTTCCAACAGCGGGACAGGTCTCGGCAAAACGAATACTCACGTCGTTCAACAAAATCAACGGTACGGACAATGCGATCGAATAGATGTGAGACTCCACAGCTTGATATCAGCTATCTGGTAGCAACATCAGCAGGCGAAAGTCATTTCGTGCATCCTGCCTTTTGCTGTTAGTCCAAGAAAGGAAGCCAAAGCGAAGAGCAAGAGCAAAGCAAACAGTAAACCAATCTCAACGGCCACGGTTGTAGTAATAAATAATCCACACATGTTGACCGAAGCTGGCTGACATGCGCTTTGTCTCTTTCATGCCCGCGTTCATCATTTTTGGTCATTTTTGGACATTTTTGTAACATCCAACAAGAGGAAGACCTCACCGCATCTGCCTTCCCAATTTAGTATCTATACCCCGCATGATCTACCTTGGCACCCAAGATTCAGAAGTGTTCTCGAAGGCCTTCAATCCCCAGCATACGTCTGCAGGGTCTGAACATCATCATCGTTTTCCCAATTTTTTGAGTCAGCTTGACTGAAACAAAATCGAATCAAATATAACATACATACCTCACAACAACTCCTACAAACACTTGTCTTGTCCTCTCCAGTACATATACCTGCTCAATCCAATCCACAATGGCAAACGATCTTCCCATCACCAACGGCGTAAATGGCCACGGCCCTTCCGAGGTCAAGGAAGGCGGCGAGAGCAGCTTCTCTGTCAAGGCAGGACTCGCCCGTATGCTCAAGGGCGGTGTCATTATGGATGTCGTCAATCCTGAACAAGTTCGTAACAATCGTCTTATCATCTACGCTTATTTAGGCACACGCTACGCCACTTCCTTCTGCCCTCCTGATGTTTTGCTTTGCTCAAAACTAACATATCTCTCCTTTCCCTCCTAGGCCCGCATCGCCGAAGAAGCCGGCGCCGTAGCCGTCATGGCACTCGAGCGTGTCCCCGCCGACATCCGCAAAGACGGCGGCGTAGTCCGCATGTCCGACCCCGACATGATCACAGAAATAATGAATACAGTGACGATCCCCGTCATGGCCAAAGCACGCATCGGACATTTCGTCGAATGTCAAATCCTACAAGCGTTGGGCGTCGACTACATCGACGAATCTGAAGTCCTGACGCCCGCGGATAACATCCACCACGTCTACAAGCACGAATTCAAGACGCCGTTTGTTTGCGGATGCCGGGATTTGGGGGAGGCGTTGAGGCGCATTTCGGAGGGCGCGGCGATGATTAGGACGAAGGGAGAGGCGGGAACGGGGGATGTGGTTGAGGCGGTTAAGCATATGCGGACGGTGAATGAGCAGGTTGCGCGGGCGAAGGGCATGACGCAGGTGGAGCTGTTTGCGTATGCGAAGGAGCTGCAGGTTGACGTGAATTTGTTGCGCGAGACGGCGAGGCTGGGAAGATTGCCGGTGGTCAACTTTGCAGCGGGCGGTGTGGCGACGCCCGCGGATGCGGCGTTAATGATGCAGCTGGGTTGTGATGGTGTGTTTGTGGGGAGTGGAATTTTCAAGAGTGGTGATCCGGCGAAGAGGGCGAAGGCGATTGTGCAGGCTGTCACGCATTACAAGGACCCGAAGGTGCTCGCTGAGTGCAGTGCTGGCTTGGGAGAGGCGATGGTAGGGATTAATTGCGGAAGCATGAATGCTGCAGACAAGATGCAGGGACGTGGATGGTAGGTGGGAAATGATTTCGGTATGAAAAGCAAGCATTCTCGAGGTCCTTTCTGTAATATCTTTCCGCATACATGCATCGGCGCACGGCATTTCTCGTGCATCATCTTTCTCTCTCTCATCCTTCTTTTCACCAGATGCTCACGCTCTTTCAAATGGGTGGACGAGCAGTTCAAAACACACATGAAACAGACTTGAAACACAGGAATTTTTTCATCAGCTGTGATTGAAACAACTGAGAGAAGTGTGCTGGACGCCTTTCTAAGACCAACAAGGTTACTAACAGGTACATAAAACCATCACAGCAACTTTAAACCGGTTTGAAAAGTCATGATCATTATGGCAGTAATATCTCGTGAAGATTGCCTTACATAGTGAGCCTTCTTTGCTTCCCTCTTGCAACTGTGGAGGACGTCACAACTCCGGGATACACTTGTAAGACCCCGGGCAGCCTTCACAGCATTGTTTTCAGAAGCTCCTGGCCTTGGGCAGCGCCCAAATGTCTTCAACGACTCGAACGCATACCGTTCATTCGGTAAGCATGGGATTATCCCAGAAGATGTTGTCAAGGCTTCGGGTCTTCTTACGGACACCGCTCTATTAGCTTGGAAGTACCCGCCATTGAACGATTGCCATAGTCAGAAGTGAAGTTTGGGGTAAAGGCAGACCCTGGCAACGGTTGCATGCGAGTTGCTGGCCAGAAGCTTGTTGGTAAGGCGAGGAGGACAGTCGAGGATCTGTCCCACGGAATTATGATGGTGGAACGCTTCTCGGTGCGCACCAGAGTGCCCAAACGTGATGTGAAACACCAGCAGAAGCACACTCAGAAGATTGGGAAGGCAAATACTCAACCATACGACGAGCTCCGGCAGAACTGCTCGATATAGGACATTGCTAAGCATGATTTATTCTTCGGGTATCGGCTCTGACTTGGAGTTGGAGTTCACATAGAAGTGTCGACTTTCGAAGGAAGTTGGACATTTTCACTCCACGACATGTTTCTAAGCGGCTCTGTCTAGATGTGTCACATGAGACCTTTCAGACACCTGAAATTGAATTTTAGATCGCCAATCGTGATGCAAAATCCACGATGATTTCTTGCCGAATCAAAGGTTTTTCTTTAATGCTCGAGCCATTGGTACTATCTATATCAACTTGTTCTTTCCGTAGAATGGGATGCCAAGAGCAGTCATGAGAATTCTCGCATCACGATCTGTCGTTGCTGAAGTCTTGACAGTGACGTCTGTAATATGGTCAGTCTATATTGTCTTCACTTCGAACCTCTGTGTACTTACGGCAACCTGGAATCATCTTCGGTGGATAAGAATCATAATTGACCTCCACTTCTGGAAATAGCGCAACAACATCAGGGCGAAATCCGAAACTGATATTTCCATTGTCGTCACCACTCGTGCCCTTAATACCTCTCCAATCTCTTATTCTTGGCATGACGACGTCAATAAGCTTGCCCAAGAAATGGTACATTTCTTCTCCTTGCAGATCCGCAGATACTGATACGAATTTGCCTGCTCGCAATCCCCAATTCTGCACGTTACTCCTTGCTGCGTGGGCTGTACATCTTTGTCCGGTAATTGCTTGGATAACCATGCTAGCAACGTGGAGGTTGGCACTGTCCTCGGTCGCATCTTTGACGAAGGTGTGTACTGTGATGCCTGAAAGTTGTGGGATATTTCGGAATGTGATAGGTTTGCGAAGGAGGTTCAACACATCGCTACCTCGAGGTGCTCGTAATGGACGGTTCTTGTGGTATGGCGAGCTGTCATCCCAAGCACGTAAGCGAGATGCTTTCACAGGAGCTTGATATCCTGGCTCATGGTGGGCATATGATAGGGTCATGAGGTCGGCGGCGATTGTAGATTCATATGTCTGTCTCAAGCGTGGTAGACTGAATGGGCCGGGGATATATTCGCGAGAGGCTGGATCGGAAGGCTTGGGTGGTTGATGAGGATGTAATGGACCACGATAGTACTTGGGGGGACGGAACTGATATCTTTTGCGCTTGTCAGTATGTCAAGGAATAGGCCCAAGAAATGTAGGCCGTACCTGCTGGCCGGCAGCCGTGTCTTCCGCTTGCTTGCCTGGGCTATAGGATCGAAAGCTTGCGCATCTTCTAAGCTAAGAGATGTGCTCAAGGATGATGATGCTTCGAGGTCATCCAATTCTGAAGTTTTTGTAGCCGTCGCGACCGAAGCATGCCGTATCTGTGACGTTGATAATCGTGTGTTGGGTGTGTATCTGGAGAGGCCTCGCCAGGCTGCATAGCCAACATCACGTAGAGACATTTGAAGCGTTATATCAAAGAAGTCGTTCAAGACGACAATGTTGTCAATGTCAAGCGGATTTGTGGTTTGTCGGACCGGGAAAAAAGCGAGAGCACATGCCATGCTTGAAAGCTAAAACGGCAATATCTAGCCCCTTTCCAGACTCCGCCTAAACACCCTGACCCCACACGCCAGCGTTTGCAAAGTTTAAGATTGAACAACGCCGGCGATCGATCCAGAGGCTGAAACAAAAACAATCAACGAGTCTGGCCCGCTAGGCGAGTCTAGCGTTGTTCAAAGCCTTTACCTACATCCCACCATCTTTCTCCAACATAGAATCTTTTGAAACAAATGTCCTCTGCCAGAATCAACGTCATCGCTTAAGAGTCACATTCCCTGCCACGGTAGCCAGCACAGCCCCCGCGGCCATCTCCTCGACTCTAAGCGACCGCCAAGTCAAACTACCTTAGCCGATCACACCACGTACACCACTGCTAGTCTGAGTCTTCGTACCTCTGACGACGACTACTTCTAGCAGCGACCTTCCTCCTGCGTCCGCTTCATGGTTGCGGCATTTGAAAGCATCAGCCTATTGACCACGTTATGAGCACCGCCTTCTCCAGAGTATTGAGCTTGCGGGATAGAAAGAGAAATACAAGCAGGAGCCGATTAGACGTCAACAATCTATTCGTTTTTGAAGAAAAGACCAAAAAGGTCAAGGACGAGGAGAAGAAGATACATGATCTATCACACCGGCTAGCTCTACTCGGAATACCCGATGTTCCCCAGGAAAGGATTGAGTACGCCTTGCGGTCGCGGACAGCTCAGGGAGATATCCAGGAGGCATTGAAACTACTCCTGCTATACGAAGACTCGGTAGCTGGTGTACTGAAACCGTTCGACCCTACTATACGAATGCTTGGTGCTGAGAATCGGGAGAAGACGACATGTTTCCTGGATTCATTACTGTTTGGCATGTTCGCTACACCTGGTGTCTTCGAAGCTATTCTATTCAACAACTTCGATGACGAACCTCGGAAAAAGCTGGTCATAATAATGCGTCTCTGGGTGAACCTTCTACGAAGTGGAAGACTTGTAACAACAGATATAGTAAGCATGATATTGGACCACATTCAGCGGTCGACTGCTAATTGAGTGTCACAGGTCACGAAGCTTCAGGAGTCGTTGGCCGAGTGTGGTTGGCTTGATGCTGCCAAAATCAGACAACAAGACGCCTCAGAAGCCTTCGCATTCATAACTGATAAACTGCAAATGCCACTATTAACTCTGAAGACGGATATCTACCATTCTGGCAAAGAGGACGTCAAGGACGATCACAAATTTATCACAGAACGTATGCTTGATGTCGCTATACCAGAGAATATCCCACAAGGCGAGACTGTCACGCTGGAAATGTGCCTTGAGGATTATTTCAACAATAGAGTCGAAGTTAAACGACATCTGCAACGACAAAGCACACTAGCATCGAATTCTGCCGAGCGCAGTTCTCGTCACAGTTCAATCGACAAGGGCGGCGCGACTTTCGTCGAAACTACAGAAGTTGATGATAGAGACACTCCTACACCTCTTTCAGCTCCGCAAGCACCGCAACGCCCATTGCATATGCGACAACGTGCGACAAGCATCTTCAGTGAACGAAAAGTGACGCGCGACCAAACTGAGCAACAACCGGATGATGAAATCAATACTGCTACTCGTCAGAGGGCTGCCTCTGTCAAGAAAGAGGTTCTTATGCCTGCTTGGCAGTTTCTAAATCTCATTCGTACGTAACATGAAAATCTTGCTTGGAAGGAAGTACTAATACGTCTCTCAGCTTGGTATGCCGATAATGCCGCTCCTGACAACGACACACAGGTGAAACAACATTTCACCTCTAAAAGACCGATGCTGGGGATCTGCCTCAAAAGATACGGTATGGACAATCGAGGATATTCGTACAGACTAAACACTCATGTCGATATACCACTGGAGATGGCGACACCTCATTTTGCCGAAGAAGACCAGGGCGAAAACGGTCAGTCCTCGACTGTCGAATCCAACGTTAAGCTGGTATTGCAGTCTGTAGTCTGTCATCGCGGACATTCTGTAGAGGCAGGACACTACATATCATTGACCCGTGCTAACAATGTTGGTCCTGCTTATGGTTTGCGACCAAATTCACATAGGGATGGCAATGACGATGTCTGGTTGAGGTTTGACGACCTCGCAGCTGAGCGGGTTACGCCCGTGGACATTAAACGTGCACTTACCGAAGAATCTCCATATCTCCTCTTCTACAAAGTCCTACCACTCGAAGACGAGGTAGAATTCGACTCACCACCTGCATACGCACAAAATCTGGACAATCTTGAGCTGGTCGACCAGAAACTAGCACATCTGCATATAGACACTGGTGGCCAAAAGTCTCTCGACGTAGTTAGTTGGTCTCGACGCGGCAGTGTCGAGGCTGCAATTTCAGAAGAACCTAGTGGTCGTACAAGCATGGGAGACTCAAGACGTTTGTCTCTTGCGCCTACTAGTGCGGATAGTGTTGTTGGCAGCACAAGTGGAAGCATACGCACACTGGATTATGTCATAACTGAGCCTGTTACACCATTAGAAGAACGAAAGTCAGATCCCGTTAGCACTGTCAGCACAAATCAGCAACGACCTGGAAGTGGCGATAACGGCTCAGTTCCCTCCGAAAAGCGTTTCAGTATGTCCATGTCGAAGATTGTATCACGATTTGGTAGTAGGGAACAGAAATCTGGTCCCGAGATTATCATCAGCGAGGTGCGTGAGGACGATGTCGCGCCAGCGCTACAACCACCCATCCCGAATATTGCTCCTGTGCATAGCGTAGAGTCGGTTTCGCCCCAAGGGATCAGTCAAGTTTCCACGAAGCATGATAGCGTCGGGTCGGAACCATTACAAGCGCCATCGAGAGTAACGACAAAAGAGAAGAAGAGAAAAGGATTCATGACTAAAAGTAGACGAGGTAGTGGAACGAAAGATGGTTCACCAGATAGAGAGTGTATTGTTATGTGAGACGAATTCCGATTCTTGGATAGTAATATTTGCATGCTAGCAGGGATAAAACAGAGGTGTCACTCAGGTGTTGGTTCGATGGGAAGGAAGGCTGGCTAATGGAGAGTGTGCTTGGATTGCGTGCTTTCAGGCTGGTCAAGGCTGGGATGCACATCGGTACTTCTTTGTAAATATCTCTCTATGTCTTCTGACAACTGTGTTCAACTGCTGCGCTACGACTATGGTAACGATCTCGACAAAGTGCCAAAGCATAAAGCGATTGAGGCTCAAAAGCCTAAAAGCTTAATGGAGATAGCCTTTCCGTCATCCCTGAACTCTTTCGTCGCATGTTTACTCCATCTCATCACAATCAAAATTATGCATTCGAGCCATGCTCATGCTCAGCACACTCCCGTGGCGGCTTGTCCTTGTCATTCTAACTCATGCCCTGATAAGTATATCAGGTGTCAAAGCTAGTAACAAGAGCAGCGGCGAGGCATTACCATCTCTATCTCCATCCACTTGCCCCGTGGGAACCATCAATTACATTACCCATACCCTCGCTCAGCAATGTCTGAAAGGTGGATGGACTACGTCTACCACTCTCAGCGATGCCACAGTCCCTCTGCCGTCAATATCTGCCTCGATATCGACTACGAAAGCGGCGACGACAACAAGTACAACAACAAACATTAGTGCTATCACCTCTACCTCCGCCTCGCCTTCCTCCCTACTATCCACTAGTCTCACCAAAAGCAATGTACTATCACAAGCAAATACTACAAGTGCACATAGCGCGTCCTTTACCGATACTTCCACTACCTCTTCCGCAATACATTTCTCATCATCCATCTTAGAACCCACTATTCCTACATCTTCTGCAGTGGAAGCCGATCAGGAAATCGACTCGTCCTTGGACTCGGCTAAATTTCTGTCATTTGAAGATTGGAAGCAGCAGAACCTTGCACAAGCAGGACAGTCCGTCGAGAACCTGGCTGCCCGTAGTAACAATGCGCAAACACATGAGCGGCGGCGCCCAGAAAACTTGAATGGCTTGGAGAGTCTTGGAGAAGAGGCAGAGATAGACATCGACTTTGGATTCGGCAATGGGCCTTCTGCCGCTACAGATTCTGTAGCAGGAAGAGCACACAAGGAAGAGGTGACATTGGTTACAAGCAATAGCCAGGCCTCTCCACCAGCTTTGCGCAACAAGGACGCCGGCAAAACATGCAAAGAACGCTTCAACTATGCCTCATTCGATTGCGCGGCCAATATTATCAAGACTAATCCACGCTGCAAATCATCCAATTCAGTCCTTGTCGAGAATAAAGATAGCTACATGCTCAACGAATGCTCCATTTCCAACAAGTTCCTGATAGTGGAACTCTGCGACGACATCCTAGTCGATACAATCGTCATCGCCAATTTCGAGTTCTTCAGCTCCATGTTCCGAACCTTTAAGATCAGTGTATCGGACAGGTTTCCAGTCAAAGCGGAAAAGTGGAAGGATCTAGGCACCTATGAAGCAAGAAACAGTAGAGATATACAGGCCTTTTTGATCGAGAATCCTTTGATTTGGGCAAGATATCTTAGAGTGGAGTTCTTGACGCATTATGGGAGCGAATATTATTGTCCGATTAGTTTACTGAGAGTGCATGGAACTACGATGATGGAGGAGTTTAGACATCAGGAGCAGATAGCTAGGGGTGAGCTTGATGACGATGACGAGGAAGATGTGGTGGAAACGTTGTCCAAACAGTCGTCTGTTGTATCCACAGCTGTGGACATCTCCGCCCCGGAGGAGAAGGATACAACTGCAGAACTGGTCAACAGTGTAGAGAAGGTGGATAAGACCAAGCCATCATCCTCTTCAATCAAAGTTGCGCCATCGATAGCAACTCCTGCCTCACCTGCCTCATCTGCTAAAGGTCCTGTAAATACGACTTCTGCAGCAACAACCTTATCAATACCTTCGAGCTCAAGATCTCTATCTGTCGAGACTGAAGCTGTTACGACCACTTCGACAGTATATTACAAGACCACCCTCCCAGCAGAGAAACTCATTGAGACGTCCAAAGTCCCATCAGCGGCAAGCACGACGTCGCGAGTTATCTCTAGCAATTCGACCATTTCAAATAGCTCAGCTATCCTTGACACCACTAGTACTGTTACAAACATAACAACTTCGGCCCAATCACCTCAACAATCTTCCAACAACACATTGTCAGTGTCGAAACCATTGACGACTTCTTCTTCGATTATTCTTCCAGCTCCGGTTTCAGTATCATATTCTTCCGTTGCTCCAGCAGTTTCCCCGATTGCTTCATCGCCTTCCCCATCAACTACCACTTCCACAACACCAACCTCAACCCCGCCAGCAACACAGGAGTCTTTTTTCAAATCTATACACAAACGACTGACCGCTCTCGAGTCTAACGCAACACTGTCACTGCAATACATTGAATCGCAATCCTCTCTCCTACGCGACGCCTTCGCTTCCGCCTCGAAGCGTCAGCTCGCACGAACGTCCACATTCCTCGATACGCTGAACACCACAGTCTCCACAGAACTATTGCGCTTCAAAGCAGAGTACGACCAACTCTGGCAGAGTACCGTTTTGGAACTCTCCAACCAGAGAGACGAAGGGCGCCGAGAACGAGAACTACTGGCAGAACACGTCAAGATGCTTGCAGAGGAGGTGATTGGTCAGAAAAGGATCGTGGCTGTGCAGACGGGACTGATGATGCTGTGTTTGGGGGCGATTGTTTTTGGACAGTTGGGTATAGGCAAGATATTGGGTAATTCGGGTACTAATGCCTCACCTTTGGGATATGTTGGCAAAATGAAGGGTTCGCCGGGCAATCGTAGCAGGAGTGGATATAGCGTGGGCAAACTTGAGTCTCCCGGTGGCACTGCAGGTGACGAGAGTGGAGGAAGTGCTTATGGTGCTGTCTCACGGCCGCGTTGGTGGTGGGATAGTCCCTTTCGAAGTAGTGTGGGACCCACATCATCAGTAGTGTCGTCGTCGGCTAGACCGAGAAAGCCGTTGCCGCAGCAGAGACGCGTCGTTTCTGACGGTGCGCTGGTGAGTGGGAGGATGAAGATGCATAGCCTGGATGAGGAGGATGAGGAGGCAGGGAATATGTTGCTATCCCCAGTAAGTCCGGCGTCTGTTTCGGGTGGAGCAGAGGGGACGGAAGGGATATCTGATGTTGATGTTGGAATCAATGATAGACAGTCACAAGGTGAAGGTTTAGATGAAGCCGGCACAGAGCAACAGGTTGACGCTGGAATACCGTCGTTGACTTTGACAGATGCGGATGAGATTCTCGCAAATATGCCGGAGAATGTTCTGGTGCAGGTGAGAAGTGCGCCGACGACGCCAATGGTGTAGTAATATTATAGTCCTATGAGATATACTTCCAAGATTTTTGACTACGGGCCATCCACTATCAGTGGTCACTACATCTTTGCAAACGGAGATTTGAATGAGATATCGTTAATGAGTAACTCACTTCTACCTGGACAACCCTGTCGCCCGGATCGTGCAAGGGGATAATGCTACCTCTCAATTCCCTACCTAAACACCAGCGCCAAGAACGATGTGCATCAGATACCCCGCTCTCTGGAGATAAGAGTCGGAGCTAAGCTAATAACGGGCAACGACATCATTCGGACGAACTCGAGCATATTTATAAACATAAAGCATAAGATATATAAAGCCTACTCATTTCCTGTGTGTCCTGGTTCTTCTGCTCCGGTCCTGTTCAATCCAATCTCAATATCGCACCTTGCTTCACACATCAAACACATCCAATCCTCTACTCCACTGTACCTCACATCAACCTTCATCCAAATGGCCGACCTCTTCAAGCCCGCCCCCGAGCCCAAGACCGAGCTAGGTCGTCTCCGCATTCTTTCCAAGCATGCCGGTATCCGCGTCTCGCCACTTTGTCTCGGCGCCATGTCGATTGGAGAGGCATGGAGCGGGTTCATGGGCAGTATGAACAAGGAGAAGAGCTTCGAGCTATTTGATGCGTTTGTTGAGGCTGGAGGCAATTTCATTGACACGGCGAATGCTTATCAGAATGATGATTCGGAGAAGTGGTTGGGAGAGTGGATGAAGGAAAGGGGGAATAGGGATCAGATGGTTATTGCTAGTAAGTTCCTGATCTTCTCCAATATACTCAGGAAGTCTTAGGTTATAGAGCAGGTTGTGCTTCATTGTGATGCTTCAAGGTATCGATGTCTTGGATGTTCATGAAAAGATTCACGTTTCGCCAATTCTGCTATGACCCTTGTCACTAACAAACACATACAGCCAAGTTCACGACTCAATACATGTCCTACAAAGTCGGACCAGGTGGCCACAGTGCCAACTACTCCGGAAATCATAAGAAAAGTATGCACCTCAGTGTTCGAGACTCGCTTTCAAAGCTCAACACCGATTACATCGATATCCTCTACCTCCACTGGTGGGATTGGACCACTTCCATCAAGGAAGTCATGGATGCTGCTCACATCATGGTTGAGCAAGGCAAAGTGCTCTATCTGGGCGTATGTCCGGCCTATTTGAGAGTTTAAAAATTGGAGAAAGCTGATTAGCGTTTAAGATCTCTGATACACCCGCTTGGGTCGTATCCGCTATGCAAATTTACGCTATGGAGGCACACAAGACTCCAATCAGCATCTACCAGGGCAGATGGGTAAGTTGTATCATGAAAATTATCTGGTATTTGAACGAGATGTAACTGATTTCTTTTGTAGAACGTCATGATCAGAGATTTTGAGCGCGAGATTATCCCTATGGTAAGTGTGATTGTTTTCTCGTCATGTTGTGAAAGTAAATGATTGTCTAAAAGATGCATTTCGACGAGAGGACTTATGGGATAAGGCGACCACGACGATGGAGCACCTGGGTTGTCTCCTAGCTGCACATCGTGTACCAAAACAATGGACTAGACATGAGCCTTTTCCGACATATGCTAACATCTTTCACTAGTGCCGCAACTTCGGCATCGCCCTCGCTCCATGGGATGTCCTCGGCGGAGGTACGCCACCACCTCACCTTCGCTTCCAATATACACTCACTAACCCATCCCCAGGTAAATTCCAAAGCAAAAAAGCCCTCGAAGAGCGCAAGAAAAACAACGAGTCGCTCCGCAGCATGTCGGGTCCCGACCAAACCCCACAAGAGGCCGAAATCAGCGAAGCCTTATCAAAGGTCGCAGCCGAGCACGGCATCGAATCCGTCACCACCATCGCCCTGGCCTACGTGAGGGCGAAAGCCGTGGATGTATTTCCTATTATTGGCGGTCGCAAGGTGGAGCATCTGCACGACAACATCAAAGCGCTGAGTATCAAGTTGACACAAAAGCAAGTCGAGTTCTTGCAGAGTCATACCCAGTTTGAGCTGGGTTTTCCACTGAGTTTTATTCAGCAGGATTCTCATATTACGGGCACGACGGCGCCGCTTGTTGCTGCTACGGCCCATATTCAGTTTGCGACTGATAAGCCTTTTGGTCTAGAGTAATGGGAAAGGACGACTTGAATGTCTCGTCAACGAAGTAGAGGTGGCCTTCCTCCAAGTCATTAATAGGAGCAGTATATAATCGACCATAATCTGGAATATTTCTAAACCCTTTGTTTCGGGAACAACGAAAGTGCTATTCAGCAATCTGTTTTTTAACAAACTCTCACCGTGTTTCAAAGTATAATGGCACTGCGAGTTGAACTAAGGCTCTACCTATTACATTTACACGACACAAGCCTATTCGAGTCCATCTTGTTAGAAAACTCCTCACGTGTTCGCCAATTCCAGCGTACAATTCCATTGTGAGCACTGAGCAGCACATTGCACCGTAGCATCCGAAAAACACGCAGTACTTCCAGAGAGTGATGCTGTGCATGACTGAGCCCCCTTCCCTCCTGACACTTATAATACATCGAAGATGGTGTGCAAAAGAGACACCTTCGATGTCTTGGATCCACTATCGAGCCTACGTCCAGGGCCTGTGTAGCATAGAACAAATCCTCATTCGAACCTAAGCCCACTGCCATAACATGTAGGAAATATAAGCAAACAATTTCACCATGAAAAGATAGAATGTATGCTGTACTGGAGCGTGCACGATAAACACTCAGAAGGGGCCAAAATCAAAAGCTACCAGTCAGTGCATCCGAAAAAGCTCGATTTGCAAAGAGATGGGAGAAGCCCAGACTATATAGACAAAACAAACAGGCGGGTAGGTGCCCAATCACAAATGCTAAACGAGTGTGCGGTAGTGGTCCAACGCCAATAACATGTAGGAAATTCAAACAAATGAACAAACTTCGATGACATCCTCTCGTCCCCTCAAAGCCCTGGAATTTGGTAATCTTTCTTGTAGGTTCGCCACATTCGACAAGACTGCCTCTCCTGCACAACTAACAGCAGTTCGCATAGAACTCAACCACATCATCGCAAATGTGTTGGCTTAGTCCGGCATAGTTCCGCATATAACCGACGTCAAAACCGGCACTCACACTATCATACTTCGCAGCGTACGTGCCAGTGATATACAATCCGCAACGGTTAGTGATGTGAGCCAGACCCGTGGCAATCTGTATTGCAGTGACCAATGATCTCGGCGCACCGTATTGATTGTAGCTGCAAGCATAGGCGATCGAGATGCCTCTGATGGAGTAATAGGCCTGCCCTTGTTTGATTAGCACGCCATTGCCGACCTGGTTCTTGAGGTCTGCCACGGCGGCGTCGCAGGAGGGGTGGTCCAGCTCATAGGCGCAGTTGCATTTCATTGTTCCTGCGGTGCTAGGGTCGGCGGCGCAGTTTCGCTTCTCGAGTTTGTCGTAGAAAAGTCCAAGGATCGTGGAATAGTGGCCATTGTTGCATTCCCAGGATCATGGGTCTAGGAGAGAGGGGTGAAGCTGTCGGAGGAGCCGCCGCTGAGCCGGACGTGATGTTCTACGCCGTGTTCATCAATATGAGTATGGTATACACCATCTGGAAGGTCGAGTGCTATAGTTGTGCCTGTGGCCAGAGCGAAAAGAGCAGTGGTGACGAGAAGACTGATGGACTTCATGATGTTGATGATTTCGAGGATTAACTTGAAGCTTAGATGGAAGAGAGAGTTTGATTGTGTGGATGAGGATGAGGAGGAAGAAATAGATGACATTGAGCGATACCTGTCCGGTCTTTATAGATCTGTCTCAGCATTATCGCGCTTGAGCAAGGTCGTATGAGCAGGGCTGTATGAGCAAGGCTGCATAAGCGAGACTATAATAGCAAGACTATAATAGCACGTCTGGAACAGCAAGGCTGTATTAACAAGACTGTATCAGTAAGACTGTATTAGCAAGGCTGTATCAGCAAGGCTATATGAGCAAAACTGTATCAGCAAGGCTATATGACCAAAGGCGGTGTGAGCAAGGCTGTATGATGCTGGATTAATGCTGTATAGCGCTTTAACGAGGCTGCATTGAGCCTGAGCAGAGGTATGAAGGAGTTACCTGTTATAGAGTCGACGGCGCTAATATGGATGGCGAAGTCCTTCGGATTGACATTTGGCGTTCGCTCGAGCATGCGATAGGTCCAGGAAAGATAGACAGTGCCGTCGTCGTCCCATTCTGCAACCTCATATAGCGCACATATGTGATTTCGATCGGCTGACTCAATGCTTTTAGTGCCTTCCCAGGCTGAGGAATTGCTATCCCTGATTGCTGGAAGCGTTCTGATGATCGTATAGAACTCTGTAATCGTCGATTCTCAATAGGTGTTCTGCTAAAAGGTCAGCGTTAATGGTGTGAATGGTGCTTACATGGAAAAAGTGGCATCATCTGAGGAGGCAATCTGGAACAATGTGAAATGGAAAGATCCTACTATGTGCTGAGATCATGAGAAGCGAGCGCGTCTGCGAGGATATGTTAAATCGTTGTGCATATACTTCTCATTTGCGTTAAGAGGTCTATCTTCATCGCGTGCGTATGTGTCAAAGCTCGCACCCTTTCCCACGTTCAACATATATGGATTAGTTGTGTATATCCACATTTTGCATTACCATCTCTTTCTTTGGGCATGACAGACACTGGGCTTGTAACCAGGTTCTACAGTTTTTGCGACCGCTTGCTTCATCGAAAGCAAAACCAAATACACCATTCTCGGCGCTTATCTTCCATGTCAGGACATCATGCTCATGTCATACGGCTTCGTGTATCTCGTTCTTGCTCAGATCTTGTTCTTGTACGGATCACCACACCTGAGCATACCCACCAAGTCCCGTCTCTTCCGCCAAGATTCCTTCATCTCCAAAGCCCAACCCATTCAAACCAGCCTCGTTCACGCTGTCTCTTTCTGTGGATGTGCTCATATCAACCAACGCAGCATGTCCCAGCTCATCCTCGCCATCATTCTGCCCTTCGCACATCTGCACCACGTCACCGTCATGCTCTAGTTCACCTGCTTCAACGACCGAATCATCGAGAGCATAAGATGATTTATGGCCATGTTCAGCGATCAGCGTCTGGTTTTGGCTTTCGGGTTCGGGAGTCCAGCTACGGTGCTCATTCTGAGAAGGGCTGGGGAGTTCGCGAGTGCTGAAGTGGTCTTCGGTGTCGGGCTCGCCATTTGCGTCAGGGTCTTCATCTTCTTCTTCTTCATTGTCAGAAGGGAGTGCGGAACTTGGAGTTCCTTCCATGACGGCACTGCGGCGGAGGAGGAATGCACCGAGCCAGTGGATGGGTTTGGGAGGTCTGTACAGTGAAGAGTCAGCATGATGATGTGCGTAACGAGCGTCAAGCAAGAGAGTTTGAGGATGGCTGTGACGATTTCCAAAAAGAAGGTCACGGCGAGTAACACTTCTGATGTACTTACCGATTCCTAGCAATCCACTTCATACCATCCAACAGGTGTGGCGTGAGCGATTGATTCATGTAACCCCTGATATTACTACCATGTTCATAGCCGGCGACCTTGGGTATAAGTGGCTCAACTACCTTCACTACGGGGTCCTTGACTGCCACTTGAGGCCCAAAGTGAACAGGCCCACAGGTAATCACAGGTTCAGTGGGTCTGATATGGATATCTTTGGGACTGACAGTGCCTGCAGGGTGTACTACAGCTGCCGGTGCAGCAGCAAGTGCCCAAGCAGGAATAGGTGAGGTGCCTCCCTTAGAAAGATTGGAGCGTGTGGAGTATTTGTGGTTCTGATGATGTTCTTTGTCCTGCGAATTCTGCATGCTCGCTTCGGGAGCAGCTTGTGGCTTTGGCAAGGTCTTTCGGGAGTTCGAACGTGCATCAGAAGGTGGAACAAAGTCACGTTGTTTAGGTGTAGGAGGTGGTGGCATAAGAGCTTTTGGTCGAGAGCGCTTGTTTTTGGGTACTGATGAGCCTATAATTTTGGTTCCTACAAGAGGAAGCTTGAGCTTGATGATCTTCGATGGACGTGCAGCTGAGGCAGCGGTGACAGTGGTGCTGACACTCGTATGACTAGTCGAAGGGACAGTAGGCCAGACACGTTTTGGTGGAAGAGGCGATGACGTTGCGACCGGGGAGATCTCAGAGTAATTGATGTTTCCGCCCTTCAGACTAGATGCAGACCGTAGATGAGCTCGACGTTGAGGAACTGGGTGAGCGAGCTGAAGCGCATTGCCTGTTGCCTTATTCGCTTCAATCAAAGCTCGGGCTCGGCTAACCTGGGCTTCGTCCTCAAATTCATAAGATCTGCCGCCAGCAGCTGGAGAAGACGATCTGACCATTGGTTTCTTCGATCCAGACACGTTGTTGGTTTGAGGCGACATCTGAGGAGTAGGGTCTCCATTGTGACTTTCAGCTTGACCTTCATGTTTGTCTTCAAATGGCACGACACCATCGTAGCGACTTTTACGACCGCGTCTCCTACCAGCAACGCTACTTCCACGAACAGATGATGACTTTGATCTGCTGCGCCATCTGTTTTCGGCAAGGTCAAAGGGATTCGGGTTCACTATATTTGGTCTCTTCGCGTCTCCAGGGTGCAGATAGAGTCGTGGGCCTGTTGTAGTTTCTGGGTTGACTTGAGCGACTTGTGGTCTTTGAGCTTGAGCAGGAAAATGTGGACCGGATTGTACGTGGAGACCATAAGGAAGTGCCTGTTGCTGGTAGAAGAGTTGTTGTTGAGCATATAGTTGCTGGAGATGTGGTTGAGAGAGCTGCACGGGTTGAGGCGGAAATCGAAATTGAGGTTGATTGTAGTCCTGCCAGTGAGCAGATCTAGGTGTGTTGACATCTTGGCTGCTGCGATGAACGTTGTTCGGGAAGTGAGCAGCGAGAGGTGTTTGAGCTTGATGAACTTGATGAGCTGCAAGCTGGTAGCGAGGATCGAGATGAGGTGCGAAAGGAGCGTAAAGAGCTTGTTGTGGGTGCGGTCTATATGGAGATTGAGCAAAAGGTGAAGGACCTTGTTGTGAGGTTGGCTCTCGCCCAACGTCCTCTTCCTCCTCGTAGCGACGCGCCATATTTCGTAGAAAGTCCATGTTGATGTTTCCTCCTTGTTCCAGGATTGACTGGATCCGTTTCGTCACGATCTTGTAGGCAAACAGATTGCTCGTGCACAAATATTGACCGCGACTCAAAACATACACGCTCTCTGCATTTAGTTGGGAGTCATGCAATGCTAAGTTGTAGAAGCTCGATGCGTGTGTGTGAAACAGATTGTTTCTGAGAGTGAGTTGGATTGTGTGAAACAGACGTAATCGGTCCAAGCAGGTCTTGGCGTGGCGCGGTAAGATGCAGAATGATCTTATTAACCGGTGTTTGTCTGCCAAACATGAGACTGCCTTGGGCAGGGTGGTAGAACGGGGACGTAGGGAGGTTTCATCCTTTGTTTCATGACTTTATGCTCATCGTCCCACTGCCTCTGCTAATCTGCCTTTCGCGCCGCCACCTTTCTTCTCAATCGACTTTAACACTTCTGGCCAGCCACTTACTGAGCCATCTACCTGGGCCAGGAAAACTGAGCTATTAAGCACATCCGTTCCACCTAACACTACTCTTATACCAGGTGTGCTTGCATTGATTTGCGCCACTGCTCTTGCTTCTTCATATGTAGTACCACCGACAATGAACACAATGATGTCTTGAGGCTTTTCTTTTGGTATCGTGCCTTGATTGTCTAAATATGGATATGTAGTCGTGGAGAGCCTTCCTCTTGTCAAAGATTCCAGAGTTGCAAGCAGGATAGGTGAATGTTGTGTGTAGACGTTCTCGACGCCTTTCAGGCCACGCTGAATCCTTGTTCGTGCTCCGGAGAGTAGTGCTGTTGGTTGAGAGAAAAGATCAGGTATTGCTGGGGTGCCTACATTAGCAGATGTCGTCGAATGCAAAGACCCAGCATATGCTAAGATCTTTGGTATAAGTGAAAGATCTGTCGAAGTAAGGGTCGTGCTAGCCGTGAGCAAATCACTCAGAATATGCGTTGAATTGCTCTGATGATTATGATATCGTAAAGCATATATAGCGACAAGCCGTAGCTTGTTCATGTCTGGTATCTGAGGGTTGCCAATCATTTGTTGTAACGACCTTAGATCGGCTGTGTGATTATCGGAGCAAGCGAGACTCTGCTCAAGCTCACTGACGTCCAGTAAAGAGTCTGCTCCTACTCTTCGAGACAACTCACCAACAAGGGTGACGTGTTTGCTCACATTGCCGGACAGTTTTCGAAATTCTGGGTAATCTTCGACGAAACGTTTCATATCTGTAACAGATTCCAGCTTGTGAGAGTCTGCAGACTTCGAGGCAAATTGTTCTACATATGCCTTTGCGTTCTGTCCCAGATCTCCAAAGTTGGCGTACATGTTCTTCTTGAAGAATGGATCTGAATCTTGTGCAAGAACAATTTCCTGTCGTTGCGATTAGCTTCGATAAAATGGAGAAATCGAAGGAGACACTCACCTGCAGCTCTGGTCGCACGTCGGGCACATACTTAAGGTTCACTCTTCCAGTATGTATCCCGAGTAGCTCATGTACCATTGCCTGATACGTCCATTGAGTCAAAAGTGGCGTCAGAGGGTCTTCTCGTCTATCCAACACAAGCAGTATGGGTGGTGTATCTGTTCTCCTGAAGTTGAATAATTGCTCTTCTTGGTTCATTTGATACCGCACTTCTGTAGCCAGCTTCTTTGCCAGCAGACTGTTTTTGCCATATCGGATCAAGGGCTTCTTCTTCAGAGACAACAATAGTGCAAGTAGTCCCTCAGTCGATCTTTGCAATAATTCTGAATCCCACATATCCGGAGTACTACTCCATATCCGTTGTCGCGGGTATGGGAGTTCGAGTGTCATAAGATCAGGGTTGATAACTTGAAAGTCGGCAAAGTGTTCTTGTACAGCTCGTACTACCTCATAGTCGTCTGCTTCTGCTAATCTTTCGAGTGAGGACTTCTTGACCACATTGCTGAAATCTAGACGACCGTCAGCTAGTGTCAAGCAAGGCACTTCTCTGACTTGTCCTTACACAGGTTGTATTCTCCATACTTTGGATCCCGTAGCTCGTCTATCAGCAGCTGTATCGAGTCTGGAGAGGGTCGCACGAAGCATAGACATCGCAAGTGACGCATGTTTTCCCGTTTTGCATTATCGAGGCGACTAACGGTAGTCTCTGTCAGGATGTGCTCTTGAAGATATGGAGGAGAAGTCATACTCGGTAAGGTATACATCGTGGCTAAGGAGGGCAGATTGTGTAGTTGCGGCAGTTATGATTTGAAGCTGACTTTGTCAGTGGCTATATTGGAGTTATGAAGAATCTTTCGCACAGTCTCACTGTCAAGCAATAGTATTTTCATCTTTGCGCTTGCTGTGCCTGCTGGTCCGTCGCCGACTGTCATCATCTTGGTGATGTAGCCGGAGACGGCTTGCATTACGTCCATGTTGGAGAGGGTTCGCCGATGTCTTTGACAGAGACTTTTACTGAGTATTACGGAGGTGCAAAGGTTTGCTGGGAGCAGGAGATTGGGAGAAAGCAAAGCATACAGTCGATATGAGAAGGTACAGGTACAGGTAAACAGTTGGAGGACGATCTCTGATTAGTGATAGAACTACAGCTTTCCCCACATCGTCATGTGTGTTTCACAATTGTTTTGTTGTTTCAGAAATGACATTGATGAGCACTCTCACATCTTTGCTTGACAATTAAATGGACTATTAGCACGAGATTCATCCAAACTCCCGCACCAGTTCGTGCGTTCTTCAGTCAGCATGTTGCCCTTCATCAATGCTCGTAAATCCTTCCACACAAACACTACCACAACATTCAAACCTAATTATCTACAGCTTTCATATGGCTTGAGGACAAGATGGGCGTGGCGCCGGAGCCTCGTGAGTGGTCAAACCTCTTCGATTCAACTTCAATGCTCATACTATACCTAGTCAAGCTCGTCTTCACCATGATCCTCTCCTACCCACTCGCAGGCATCCTCAAACGCATTCCAGATGCACATCCATATCAAAAGAACCTCTTCAGTATCGCCGTATCCCTCTTCTACCTCGTTGGTGTCTTTGATCTCTGGACGGGCATACGCACACTCTTGATCAGCTCCATTGGCGCGTATCTCATCGCTCGCTATGTACAAGGGCCATATATGCCATGGCTAGGCTTCACCTTTCTCATGGGCCACATGTCCATCAGTCACATTCATCGGCACTACGTCAACGATGCAGACATTGTCGATATCACGGGCGCCCAGATGGTGCTCGTCATGAAGCTTACCGCCTTTTGCTGGAACGTTCACGACGGCAGATTGCCTGATGAAGAACTTGAAGATATACAACGTGATCGCGCACTGAAAGAGCTTCCAAGCCTCCTTGATTACGCCGGATACGTCTTCTTTTTCCCGTCGCTTATGGTCGGTCCAGCCTTCGACTTTGTGGAATACACTCGCTGGCTCGAGACAACGATGTTCGAGGTCCCACCAGGCACCGATCCTTCCAAAGCACCCAAAACACGCAAGAAGAGACGTATACCACGTAGCGGTACCCCCGCGACACTCAAAGCAGCACAAGGAGTTCTCTGGATCGTCGCTTTTCTCAAGTTCTCAGGCTGGTTCTACAACGATCTCGTCATTGGCGAGGAAAGTCTGAAATACAGTCTCCTTCGCCGCATCTTCAACCTACATATGCTTGGCTTCGCCACGCGTTGCAAATACTACGGCGTCTGGTTTCTAGCTGAAGGATCCTGCATACTCTCTGGTATAGGATACAAGGGCCTCGATCCCAAGACAGGACGTCCGGACTGGAATCGTCTGCAGAATGTTAATCCACTAGGTATCGAACTAGCGCAAAATAGCAGAGCTTATTTGGGTAGCTGGAACATGAACACCAATAACTGGTTGAGGAATTACATGTACCTGCGGGTGACGCCGAAAGGAAAGAAACCAGGCTTCGTAGCCAGCATGTGCACGTTCGTCACAAGTGCGTTATGGCACGGCTTCGAGCCAGGGTACTACATGGCCTTTGTGTTAGCGGCTTTCCTACAGACAGTCGCAAAAAGTACGCTTCTCTATCCATTGCAATTACTCTCTCTCACACCATGCAGTCCATTTCAATCCCACCTCATGGTCCAACGCTAACACACTTCTTTAGACACACGCCGCCACGTCCGTCCTCTCTTCCTCACGCCCACCGGTGCCCCACTCCCGAGCAAACGCTACTACGACATTCTCAGCTACATCACTACGCAGCTGGCCTTCTCCTTCACCGTATCGCCCTTCATCCTCCTCTCCTTCCACGACTCCTACATCGCCTGGCAGCGCGTCTACTTCTATTGCATCATCGGCGTTGCAGTCTCTCTCGGCGCATTCGCTGATGCTAGTCCCGTAAGAGGCTGGCTGAAGAAGCGTGTAGCTGCGCAGAACAAAGCCGGTGCCGCACGTAATGAAAATGCTGTATCAACAGAACAAGGCAAAGGACTCGCCGCAAACAGCCAAGACTCCTCCACTCCCTCAAACTATAACAACACCACCCAAAACGAAAGTCTACGCGAACGCTCACGCCCCAACTTCCTGGACCGCACAGATCCAGACTCCGGCAAACACGGCGCCTACGGCGTCTCCGACGACCCTGGCCGTGATTTAGACGAGCTAATGGAGCAAGTCAAGGAGGAAGTGCGGGTGCGGCGGGAGAGAGGGATGAGCGTTGGCCAGAGTTTCCAGGAAGCCGTGCAGCGGAGGTGGGGGAGTGGGGTTAGTGCTGACGTTGATGGGGAGGGGAACGTCAGTGTTAGGCGGCGGTAATCTTTTGACAGGTCGGGGGAGAAGGAGGAAAGAGGAGGTAATGTGGTATGGTGATTTAAAAATGATGAGCAAAAGTGTTTATCACAAAATTTGATGAGATATGATAGGACCTTTTGTCAAGGAGGCACGAGAATGGTGGAGATGTACTCGAGCTGACGACAATAATACTATATGTAGTGTTGTCCGGCAAGCTGATGATGCTAAAGTCTATTACAGTAAGAAGAATAGCGGTTCCACAAGGGTACTCGACAGTGAAGATTTTCTACAAATAGGATAGCCAGTAATGTCTTTCAATCTAGCCTCGGTGTTAGTTGTGTTACTAGCATCTCCTCTGAACGTATTCACCCTCATGCTAACTTGTCGAGCATTCTATCATGCTCACCCATCCTCCAACCTACGCTTCCTCACCAAAAGGATAATTAAACTTCAACAAGCCATTCAACCCACCAACCCAACTATCCTCACCACCTCCCTCACTCTCACTCCCACTCGTCCCTCTTACAATACTAGGCACACCGCCCACCCAGTTCCCCGCTGCATCCCTAACATCCTCCCCTTCCACTCTCAATTCCATACCGACCCGCAACGCTTTATTCCGCCTGATCCCATCCACGCTAACCTCTACCTCTCTCCCCCTGTTCTTCTCGCTCAATCTCAACGTAATCGGTGTGTTCGCCGGCAACACCAATGGTCTGAAACTCAAACTCCGCGGACATATCGGCGTAAGTAGTAGAGACGATACGAGCGGGTGCACTATACTCCCGCCCGAAGAGAGTGAGTACGCCGTGCTCCCTGTTGGTGTCGAGATGATCATGCCGTCTGCTACTGCCTCGGTTAGGAATCGGCCGCCGACATAGATTTCTATGATCGCGAGGTGCGGATCGCGCCCGCGGTGCAGGATTACTTCGTTCATGGCGAAGATGTCGTGGGCGTGGTGCGAGGAAGAGGTGGGTTGCGTGGCGTGGGTGTCGGAGGAGACGCGGGTGCCGTCGGGGGCGTAGACGCCTACTTTTAGACGGGAGCGGACCAGGACACGGGAGGTGCGTGAGGAACCAAGGAATTTGCCGCGGATGGAGGACCAGCCTAGTGGTGGGGATTTGGGTGGTTTGGTTGTTGTTGTTGTGGTGGTGGAGGAGGGGGGATATGATGATGCTGGAGTTGGTGATGAGGTAGGTGATGGCGTGGAGGTCGATAGAGTTGTTACAGCCCGTGCTAAATCGTCTGGCGTTTCCTTTGTCGCAAGAGATTGACCATGGCTGCCTTGTGCTCCTGACATGTATGTTTCCCTGAATGCTCTCTTGTGCTCACCAAACTTCCATTCACCCAGGAAGCCTAATGTGCCCATACTGAATGACAATATCGGTGGTACTGTGGGCGACGATGCAAAGAGTGATGAAGCTCGCAGTATTGTTCCATCTCCTCCAAGCGTGTTGATTAAGTCCACCTTATCGTGTAGTATATGAGGCTCATCTACTTCCTGCTGTCGTGTGTATACTGGGAACGGGAATCGTTCGTGTAGCTCGGCAGCAGTATGAGGCTCCAGGACGATGGATATGGACGGATAGGTAGAATGTATGTGTTTGGCGTATTCGATGAAGGACTCGGTTACGGTGGGTGCGCAGTCTTTCTTGGTAAGAAGGATGTTTCGAGGTGGCTGAGGCCATTGCAGACCGAGGAGATCATGGTCGCTTAGTTCTGTGGAAGAGTGTTAGTATGGCTAGAACAGAACAGAACACGGGATGACCAGCAGCGAGCGTGGAGATTGGTGTTGACGATTGCCGGCTGGCCAAGCGCACCTTGGTACCTTGGGTGTATGCGCCCAGGAAGTTCTGCTACATTGCGGATTTCGCGTTGCCGTGCGGTTGTTGAGAATGAGCGTCGGAAGAGCAAGTGTCTGAAGGAAGGCATTCGCGACAATGAAGGGAAAGATAGGTTGGAAATAGAGGCAGAGGATGATTTGATATTGACGTTGAACAATTGGCTGTTTCAGCCTCAGTTTCAGATTCCAAGGCACTAGTTCTAGTTCTAGCGAGCGTCACGTCTCACATGTAAACAAATACCTACGACTTCGTTCCTTGACTTTTCGTCTCCGAAACATAACAGAATTATGTATACGCTATAGAAAGAAGTGATACTACTGACCTCAGCTCTGTACCATTACACGTCAAAATCTACATCAACAATATCGCTGCTAATCTCGTATATCACCGTGGTCATGTCTGAAGGCATTCGCCGAAGAGTCAATGATGCCATGCCAGTTGCAGATGCTGGTGCTGGTTTCACCTCAAAATCCAGTGATGATAAGATCGGCAACTCAGCACATCCTGTCGGACGTCCCAGACACTCGAGAGTAAAGCAATACTTTCTAGTGACTGGCCTCCTATGCTTTTTTCTCTCGACAAGCGTGGTGTACGTCTTGTTCAACTATGATTATCCGAAGCTTTCCCTAACCTCTACAGCATCTTCACGACACAGCTCATTGGTGCTCCGTTATACTTGGTGAACAAAGGCTTCTACTATGCATGGATGGCGATGACTAAAGAACTATTTGGCCTTGTCGTCAATAGTGTCACACAATGGTTCACTTCTACGACAATCCGGATCAGTGGAGATGCATCTGTGCGGGGACAACTCAAGTTGACCAAAGATGGCCGTCTAGAAACCGACTTTCCTGAACGTTTGATCCTGCTAGCAAATCATCAGGTTCGTCTCGTCTGGTGTATGTTAATGCCACGAGCTAAACTCAAGACAGATTTACACTGATTGGTTGTACCTATGGTGGGCTGCCTACACTTCTGGCATGCATGGCCATCTCTGTATCATTTTGAAGGAGTCATTGAAGTATATTCCAGTCATTGGAGAAGGCATGATGTTCTGGAGTTTTATATTCCTAGCACGTAACTGGGCAAAGGACAAGGCACGTCTACAATCTAGCTTGTCGAAAATCAGAAATCAATATTCTGGGCACTGGTCTGGATCACAAAAGTTGGCTCCTATTTGGCTTCTGATCTTCCCAGAAGGAACAAACACCTCGGTGAATGGTAGGAATGCAAGTAAGAGATGGGCAGAAAAGTCGGGACAGCCAGATATGGTGCATTGCCTATTACCGAAGAGTACTGGACTTCACTATTGTATTCAACAGCTGAAAGGCACGGTTGAGTGGGTGTATGATTGCACAATTGCATATGAAGGTGTTCCGTGAGTGTAAGCGTATTTGTGTTTTGAAGAGTGCCACTAACCCATCATGCTACAGACGAGGACAGTATGGACAAGACATCTATCCACTATGGTCTACCTTCTTCGAAGGCCGCGCCCCAAGATCAGTTAACATGTATTGGCGCCGATTCAAGGTAGATGACATTCCAATCGACGATATAAAGATGTTTGAAGCATGGTTAAGGATAAGATGGGATGAAAAGGATCGTCTACTGGAACAGTTCATGCAGACTGGCAAGTTTCCATCTGATGATGGTGCAGCGATGACCGCAAAAGCGGATGTGTTGACAGAAGACACTTACCTCGGTCCTGGAGGACACCGCTACATCGAGACTTCTGTCAAGAACGGCAGTCCTCTGGAATTCCTCCTGATTTATGTGCCACTAGCTGTGGTGACGACTGTGGCCTATCTGATATACAGGACCATAAAAGGGTTCATGTGATAGTAGCAACACGATATCGATCATGCAGAGATAGCAAGCAAGCAGGATCGTCTGATATCAAGCAATATGCCGTCTGTGAATGATCTGCAGATCGACCCCTGCATCCAGATCAAGCTTAATTGACGACTTTACCAGGTATAGGAACCAATCATATTGCTGCGTTTTATAATATGGTTAGGGTTACATGCGATTTCGTATCATCATTTCTTTGGTAATCTTCCTCAGTCTCAGGCCCTCCCCTCATTTGGTTTGTCTTGTCTCGTCTCTGTATACATTCCCCTTCCCGTCCTCCTCTTCTGACACCCAATTCGCCTTGTTTACTGACAGCATCAATGGAGGCCCTTCTCATTCAATCGCAGCGTGTCTGCCCTTTCCTGAAGAAAACAAGCCCTTCCACCCTTCGTTCTTTGTCTACGTCAGTCGCCCACAATGCGTCGGTGGGTGGCGGAAAGATGTCAAACTTGCAAGTCCTAGGTCGCCGATGCCCTGTTATGGGCAAGGCTCTTGCTGTCCAAAGTGCTAGATTGAGCAATGTCAACTTGGCTGGTACTTTTGGTGGCGCTCGTGCATACCACAGCAAGGTTTCTCGCAACAACATCCATACTTCGACCGACAAGAAGGCCCGGGCTATTGATGTCGAGATGCTGCGCCATGACCCTGGTGTGTACTAACAATACAATTGCCCGAAGCAGGACACAAAGCTGATTGCCTATCTAGCTCCGTTCCCCAAACCAGTCCGCCATGCCGCCTCTACCATTCGTGAGAAACATCCCTCTGGCCCACCTCCTCCACCCAAGACTCCTCAATTCAACTACGAAGCATTCTACCACAACGAGCTCGACAAGAAGCACAAAGACAAATCATACCGCTACTTCAACAACATCAATCGTCTCGCAGCAGAATTTCCTCGTGCTCACATGAACGCCGAAGAAGAGCGCGTTACAGTCTGGTGCTCAAACGACTATCTTGGTATGGGTCGCAACCCCGAAGTCCTGCGCACTATGCATGCTACTCTCGACAAATATGGCGCTGGTGCCGGCGGTACTCGCAACATCTCTGGTCATAATCAGAATGCTATTCAGCTTGAGAAGACTCTTGCCAAACTGCACGCCAAGGAATCCGCACTCGTCTTCTCGTCCTGCTACGTCGCCAACGACGCTACTCTTGCCACTCTCGGCTCAAAGCTTCCTGGCTGCGTCATTCTTTCTGATTCTTCAAACCATGCTTCTATGATCCAGGGTATTCGACACTCTGGCGCCAAAAAGATCGTCTTCAAGCACAACGACGTCGAAGATCTTGAAGCTAAACTCGCCGCTTTACCTTCCGACTGCCCCAAAATCATCGCCTTCGAATCCGTTTACAGCATGTGTGGCTCCATTGGTCCAATCGAGGCAATCTGCGACCTGGCCGACAAGTACGGCGCTCTGACCTTCCTCGACGAAGTCCATGCTGTAGGTATGTACGGCCCAACCGGCGCCGGCGTCGCCGAGCATCTCGACTACGAAGCCCATGCCGCCGGTCGCCCCCACGGCACAATCATGGACCGCGTAGACATCATCACCGGCACGCTCGGCAAAGCCTACGGTTGTGTGGGTGGGTACATTGCAGGTTCAGCAAAGCTAGTCGATACCATTCGCTCCCTAGCTCCCGGCTTCATCTTCACCACCTCCCTCCCTCCAGCCGTCATGGCTGGCGCCAAGACGGCAGTCGAGTACCAGATGCGCGAACAGGGCGATCGCACACTCCAGCAGTTACACACACGCGCAGTCAAATCCGCGCTTTCTGCCGCCGATATCCCCGTCATTCCTAACCCGTCTCACATCGTGCCCGTGCTTGTTGGAGACGCCGAAATGGCTAGGGCCGCTAGTGACATGCTACTTGAGAAATGGGGCATTTACGTCCAAGCCATCAACTATCCCACCGTGGCTGTAGGCCAGGAACGGCTTAGATTCACACCAACACCCGGACATACTGAAGGCTTGCAAGAGCATTTGGTCGAGGCGGTGTGCGATGTCTGGAAGGAGTTGGGTATTAAGCGGACGAGCGATTGGGCGGCGCAAGGGGGCTTTATCGGTGTCGGGGTTCAAGGTGCGGAGGGAGAGGTGGACCCGCTTTGGACGGATGAGCAGTTGGGACTTGAGGGCAAGAGTGATGGTGAGGTCGAGAAGATGAATACGGAGAGAGGTGCTGTTGAGGTGCTTGGCGAGGAGAGGGCGAGGAGTGTGGGTGTTGCTGTTGGTGCTTGAGATTGGTTGGGTTGGTGAGTTTGGGGTTCCGGGTTGTGAGAGGGATATAGGATAGGTAGGAAGAGAGACGTTGTAACGGGAGTAAGGGTAGTAATCATTAGTGAGTTGGTTCGTGGTGATTTGTTTGGTAGTTGACCGGGTTCGTTGTAGTTTCGTAGCAGTTGTAATGACTATCTAGTCCATTTTTGTTGTGTTTGTCTGCTCATGCCTGTTTTCTCTTCAGTTTGTCTGCAGGACTTTAGCTTGCAAGCCCCTTATCTGTCTGTTGCTACTGCATCAGCACCGCTGTCGGTTGGACAATCGAAAATCGAGAATCAAGATGAAACATTTGAATTTGGGTTGTAAAAATACTAATAGTGCTACACACATACCTGTTTACTGTTCTTTCCACCCACCAAATCCAATGACGACCTCGGACCTTACCTACGATTGATGGACTGAGTCTGGTCGCTGCTTGCACTGTGCGCCTCCAAAAAAAAATTAAATTTTTTTTGCCAAAGGTAGTAAGTAAACAACCGGATATCAGCTCAATGATTTCTATCAACAGCAACAGCACAAGTTACTGAACATAGACACTTTATCAAGCACAATCAGCCATTGTCTTTACGCCAAAATTATTCTCTGCTGTCAGCTTTGATTAATTTTCTTCAGGCAGGTTGCATCTTCGACGGTTATTTGGGACTTATCAGCACGGAAGGAGACGTACCATTTAGTGAAGCACATCAACATGCCACAGTTGGCCTTAACGCTAAACACTCATGCCATTTGTTGTCAGTTGAATAGATTGAACATCTACTTATTCATCTTCTTGCAAATTCTCAGTCTCACTCTTACACATCCATCTCATCCGGTCCTTCGCCAACAGCACCAACAGCATCATCTCCAGTCGCAGTTTCAACTACTGCGGGCTGAACATCACCCTGATCTTCATCTTCATCCTCATCCTCATCCACGACCCTCGTGGTCTTCCTCCTCGACACAGGCGCCTCATCCTCCTCCTCCACAACATCTGGCACAACATCCATATCCTCCTCCACATCATCATTCAACATAGGAATATCATCATCCTCGTCTGAATCGACCACTCTCTCCGAACTCTTGAACTTATTGCCTACCTCCTTCTCCTTCGCCGCCCCCTTCCTCTCCAACTTCCTCTTCTTCTTCCTCCGCGGCGCATCCTCACCATCCGGTTGCGTCGCCGATCTGCTGCGTCTGGCGGGACTATCACCATCGAGCTCTCCATCACTCTCAACAACATCGCCCTTCTTCTTCCGTTTAACAGGCGCACGCTTAGTTCTCTTCCTCTTCTCGCCCGTCTCCTCGTCAACCGAGAAATCCTCTTCCTTTTTCTTCTCCACCTCTTCCTGGCGCATCGCCGCCAACTCTCGGTCTCGCTCCTGCATCTTCTGTCGTTCCTCCGCTAATACGCGCTTACGTTCTTCAACTTCCTCCTCCATCTTCCTCTTCTCCTCCTCGCGCTTCTTAATCTCTGCTTCGCGCGTCTCCTTGGCCTGGCGCAACCTCGCCGCATTCTTCTCCTCATACTCGCGCTGTCCCTGCATCGCTCGCTCCAACTGCTTCCTCATCGTATTCCGTCCCATATTCGCTCTTTGCTCAATATCGTTGCGTGGGAACGGCGGATTCGGGCTTTTGGCAATCGCGCTGAAACTGTCAATAGCGGCATCGAGGCCTTTAGCCGCAACCTCGACTTCTTCGAGCGTTCGTTGCGTTTCGGGGAGCGAGTAGAGGAGTTGGGCGATTTGGATTTGCACAAAGGCGACGTTGAATTGGAAATGGATTTGGTCGGGGGCGAGGTCGAGGGCGCGTTGGGAGTAGTCGAGGGAGGTTTTCATGAAGGTGGGGTTTTTGTCTTGTTTGCCGCGCAGGAGCCAGGCGCGGCCGAGGCAGGCGAGGACTTGAGGGTCGTGGGAGCGGTCTTTGGCGAGGGCTGCTTCGTACTGGAGGAAGTTAGTATGCCAGATTATATTTGTGGATGTAGAGGGAAGACGTACATTTTCAATGCCACGTGAGTACTGCTTGAGCTCGCAGTTGATGTGGCCAAGGTTGATATGCACGCTAGCGTCTTTGATGCTTTCCTTGACCTTTGTAAAGATCTGAAGAGCAGTTGCATAGTCTTTTTTATCTTCGACCATTGCAATGCCAACACCTTGTGCAGCATAAGCATTGTTTGGATCTAGCTGAATTGCTTTGTCAAAGAACTCAATCGCTCTCTCGTACATCCTCTTCCGTTTATCCTTTTCTTGGTCGTTATTCCTCGGCATCTCACGTGCAGTAGCAAGGTATAGATTGCCCATTCCAGTCAAGGAGTAGCCGTCGTGCTTATCATGATTTTGCAAGGAATGCTTGTAGTGTCGTTGTTCCTGGTCTTCTGCAACATTGGCTGTCTTCTTCTTGGCCTTTCGGATGTACCAACCATACAAAGCTCGTACTTCCATGTTTGCAGGATCGGCTTCGTACAGCTTAGCCATAGCTTTTGGACCTTCTTCACCAGGGCTTTGTCGAAGGGCTATATATGTCAGTCGTAACTTAGCAGCTGCATAGTCCGGCTGTTGTTGCAACACGCTTTCGAGGATCGTCTTAGCATCATCGAGTTTTCCCTCTGCTTCGTGTGTTCTTGCCAGATTGTACATGATTGTTACCAAGAGAGCGCCTGTATCTATCGTGGCATCTTTCTCCTTGAGTCTAGCACATGCGCTTGCGGCTGTTTGGAAAAGCTCCCGTGCTTGAGAGTACTTTTCGGCCTTGTAATGGAAGCACGCAATGTTGTTTGTCAGTTGAGGTGGTAGGTGTTCGCGTAATACTGCTCTTGCTGCTGCTTCGTCTTCTGCATCTTCAGGTCTGAGCTCATCTGGTAAGTCTTCCAGCTCCATCTCTTCGACCTGCTGCAAGCACTGGAAGCTGCGTTCAACATTCTCCGCCTCATACAACCGTGCCAGCTTGAGCAGAATCGACGAATCAGGAATCGAGTTCTTTTTCGGGTCTTTCCACCCTACTCGAACAGACTCAAGTGTCCCGATAGCCTTGCGAACTGATGCACGTATCTCTTCTGGCGTCGATCCTGGCGGCGGTGAAAAAGCCTCTTCTGCATACAGTGCACCGAGAAGTGCCAGAGCTTCAGCATTCTTCGACTGTTGCACAATCTTCTCCAGCCTAAACTTTGCGCCAGCCAAATCGTTCTGCAAAACCTTGATTTGAGCTACACCGAACTTGGCTGGGATGAATCCACGATCGTCACCACCTCGGGCTTGATCTGCTCGGGAGTAGAAGTCATTGGCTCTTGCTAGGTCTTCTTCCTCGTGTGCTGCTCTTCCAAGCAGATACCAGCCATCACTGGCAATAGCGTTGATATCTGTCAATTCTACAGCTCTTCGAGCGACGATATCTGCTCGCTTCCAGTCCTTCGCATTTGTAAAGTAAGTGCCAAATGTCGAGCATACCAGTGGCATATTACTATCAATTTTAAAAGCCTTTTGCGCATATCCCATCATGGCTGATTTGTACTCAATCTGGAATTTTGGGTCTGATGGAGAACATTGGTTGCTGACATTGAGATGGTACAAGCCAAGTAAAGTGATTGCGACCTTTGATTGTGGATTCAACTCTAAAGCTCGCTGCCATGCATACTGCGCATCATCTTTATAGCCAAGAGCCCAGAAACAACAACCAATACCAATACGTGGATCTGGGTCTGACATCTCTGGCGCGTTCTCAAGCACTTTCTGATATCCTGTAAGCGCATCTGCGTACCTGCCGAGCGAGTACAACGCTCTTGATCGACCCAGAACAGCGAACATGTTTCTTTGTTTTGTGTTCCTTAGAGAGTCGTCGAAACATTTTATAGCCTGTCGTAGCATCTCCGTCTTTTCAGTCTGATCTTGTATGAGTGTCGCCCTGAGCAAACATAGCACACCCCGGGCGAGGAATAATGGCGCATATGAAGGGCTGATCCGAGATGCATCATTGAGAATAGCAGTCGCTGCACGAAGGTAGTGGTCTTTGGTCTTTACATCCGGGTCCGCTTTGGCATCTACGATGAACCAGCGTCAATATAAGCACATTCTAATGTGCATCAAGCGCGATCTTACCTAGCTTCATGCGCGGTGCTTCACGAGCCTTAAGCAAGTGTAGCCAACATAAGCAGTTGTAAAGAGCCAGCTTCTCATCTGCCTTTCCTCTTCCAACAAAGCCTAGACCTCTCGTGATGATATCCACCGCAAGATCTACGAGTCCTTGTTTCGCGTACGCAAGCGCTATTGTGATCCAGTAGCCCTTTGCAGCATTTTCAGCCTCCAGTAAACCCAACAGCTCGGCCGGATCGTCTTGTAGTTTCTCTAGGTCCACCTCTACAGCTTCCTCTGCTTGTCCATCTCCTACAGGAATATCGATTGTCGAAGGAATGTGTGAGAAACGTGCCACTTTGAGTGCAGGCTCAGGCGAGTGACGCCCATTGCTGAGGCCGTTCGCCATTGTTGTTGTAGTGGGACTGTTCAGTGCCAGACGAAGAGCGAACTGTTTGCGATATGTCCAGCAGTGGTGTTTATGGCATTAATGTCTGCGATTCAGACATATGGCGCGACCTGCGCGTCACAACACTTCAAAACAGGACAGAAAGTGAATGAATGAAATGGTGCTTGAGCAGAAAGGCGGATTCTGTATTACATAGTCTATTGTACTATAACATTTCTCCCCAGACTTTCGAAGGGTTGTCGTGCTCTCTAAAGCCCCTTTTGGATGTCCCTGCCCTTACTTCTCATATCTGTGCCTCGAGCAGATTTCCAGTGTACTATCACATATCAAATTCCCCATATCAGTATCCTGGTTAGATCATTCCTTCTCTTCCAGCTCCTGACCCTCAAACTTCGGCAGCTTGTTGTAGACATCTTCCCACACCTGTGAACCGTCCACTAAGCTCTGTATAGCCTGACAGATCTTGTCTTCCGTGTCTCTGACCTGTTTCGTTGAGTCACGATCACGAAGAGTAAATGTGTCGTCCTTCACACTCTGGAAGTCGATGGTGATGCCTAGAGGTGTGCCGAGCTCGTCGTTTCTTGAGTAGCGCTTGCCGATGCTGGCACTACTGTCGTCCACCCTGTTCGAAACACCCATCCTGCGAAGCTTCGCCGAAAGTCTCTTCACCAGTGGCGCAAATTCAGCGTTGCCGGAAAGAGGTACTATCAGCACCTTGGTTGGTGCTACTGGTGGTGGGAAGGAGAGGACACCACGAGCTTCGTCACCTTCTCTTGTCCAGAAGACGTGTTCAATCAGAGAGTAGAGTATGCGACCAATACCGAAAGATGGCTCGATGACGTTTGGTGTATACTCCCGTGTCGTGTCAACACGTTCTCGGTGCTCGATGGCGATGATATCCTTCTCCAATGTAACCTTGCCATCTGCGACACCAGTGACTTCAATCTCCGCTTTACCATTCTCCTTTAGGTCGAGTGACAACTTCTCGCGAATGTCTTGACTCAGCGCGTTAATTGCTTCCTCGATAGTCTTGCCGTCCTTCTTGAATTTGGGACCAAACTTCTTTTTGTCAAGCTCGATTTGCCATTCCATTGTTCGTAATGGCTCCTTTAAAGTTTCTCGCACAACTAGTGGTGCTCCAGTCTTCTTTGCGTGAACAGACAAATCGTAAGCACTACGATCAGCACAACCAACACACTCGATCCAGCCATAGCTTGTTTGCAATTCAGCATCCCAGCAATCAGCAGCGTAATGAGCCATCTCGTTTGCCATGTGCTGTCTGAAACGCAGCTTCGACTGATCAACACCGATCTTGACCAGGAAGAGCTGGATACGTGCCAAGAAATAACCAAGTGTCTCGTTGTCTACTAAGCCTGATGATACAGCTTTGCCAATTTGCATACG